>Ga0256831_1000571_pt1 | contig 19143 bp, 24 predicted proteins | sample 132544metaG_FD_189087 | JGI IMG/M metagenome (GOLD analysis project Ga0256831, IMG submission 189087) | Hydrothermal vent microbial communities from Lau Basin, Pacific Ocean - 132-544 | ecosystem: Environmental > Aquatic > Marine > Hydrothermal vents | place: Pacific Ocean: Lau Basin | collected... | reverse complement strand
TTCCATAAGTTTAAGGGCAACCTAGAGGCGATTATTGTAGGCGTTAAGTACTTCTTTGACCCCGAGCGGTTCACCCTGGTCTACCCCAAGGAGTATACGAAGCTAAGGGAGGGCTACAGGGGCTTCATAGTTCTCATTAAAGACAAGTGTATTCACTGTGCTAGCTGTGCAAGAATCTGTCCTGCCTCTGCTATGAAAATGATTAGGCTACCGCAGAAAGACCCTAAGACCGGTAAAACGAAGATGGTCATGTGGCCAGTGATAAACTATCAAAGGTGTATCTTCTGTGGAATGTGCGTAGACGTTTGCCCGACTGAAGCCTTATACCATGTACCCTACCACGACGTTGTCTATGAGAACCTCGCAGAGATGGATATCGACTTGGAAAGCTTCACTAAGCCCCCCGAATACAAGACCGCTAAGGAGGGCATTCCAGTTAGGTATGTTATTGATGAGGAAAAGGGTCTAGTAAAGGTTCCATATAAGGAGGGTGAGGAGAAGTGATTGACGTATATATTCCCCTGCTTGGAGGTATCCTTGGAGTCTTCATGATGCTCACAGCATATTACGTAGTGAAGGCGAATGATCTAGTCTACGCAAGCGGTGCCCTAGCGATACTAGGCCTATTAAACGCCGCCCTAATAGCTCTACTCGGCTATACGGTAATAGCAATCTTTCTAGTAGTCGTTTACGTGGGAGCGGCAGTCATGTTCATCATTGTAAGCGTATCCATGCTTGGCGGAGGAGGCGGTGAGGAGAGGGATGAGATGAACGGAGCTTTCGCTGGCGCTGCAGTGGGAGCTGCTTTCTTCCTGCTGCTCGCAGGCACCGGGCTCTATAAGGCGTTTACAAGGCCTGCTGAGGTTAGCCTACAGGCGGTCTCCAACACTATCCTTGACAAGTACGCTCTAGTCATAGGTATACTCTTCGTGGCCCTTGCTGCTACGCTGGTAGAAGCAATCTCGATCGCTAGGAGGGGGTGATAGCCATGGCCTTCGTGGATGCGGCTCTCGCGGGGGTAGCTGTTGTAACTTCGTCTGTTATTGCTGGTCTAGCCGCATACGGTATGGCGTCTAGCAGGAGCTTCGTTCGACAAATGCTATCTATCGAAGTACTATTCAATGCAATACTGCTGGCTATAGTCATAATCGCTTCCGTGTCTCCCGTATTAACCACGGCTTTTGGCGTCATATTGGTATCAGTCGTCTCTGGCGAAGTGATAGTCCTAGTCTCAATTATAGTGGCATTCTATCGTGTCGCCAAGAGCCTGGACTCTTCGAGCCTAGAAGAAGACGGGGTGTGACGAATGGAGGCTGGAATCCCGATTTGGTGGATTTCACTGCTACTACCTCTATTCGTAGGCCTCTACGGCCTAGTAGATAGAGAAAAGGGGAAGCCTCTAGCAGTACTTAGCCTGATAGTATTACTCATACCGGGAGCAGCACTCTTCTACTACTGGGTGTCTGGGGCGGTTACTAGCGCAGTCGTAGACCCCGTTAAGATAGATCTAACAAGGCACGGTATAGGAGTATTCTATCTCTTCGTAGACGGCCTGTCCGCTCCCATAGTAGCAGGGATTAGTATTGTAACAGCGCTTGTTGCACTATACGGCTTAAAGTACATGAGCGTGCGGATCGAGGAGATGAGAGAAGCCGGTGAGACCCCTCCAGGAATAGGAGTCTACTACTTCCTCTACAACATATTCGCGCTATCAATGCTGGCAATGGCGCTATCCTCAAACCTCATTGAGTTCTACTTCTTCCTGGAAGTATCGCTGGTAAGCTCATTCCTGCTAATAGCCTACTACGGCTATGGAGACAGGAGGAAGATAAGCCTACTATACTTCATTTGGACCCATGTGGCTGGAGCGCTCTTTCTAGCAGGAACACTATACTATGGAGTAAACGCTGGCTCCTTCGACATCGTAAAAATAACGAGCAACGGCGTTACCTATGTGAGCCCAGCCTATACAGTACTAGCAGCCTCAACTAAGATCGCTGCAAGCCTCATCATAATAGGGCTCTTTATAAAAATGGCTGTTTTCGGAGTACACATGTGGCTTCCGTACGCTCACGCGGAAGCCCCAACCCCGATATCAGCGCTCTTATCCCCCAACCTAATCGGGATTGCAGGCTATGCCCTAGCAAGATTCGCTATACCACTATTCCCTGGAATATTCCAGTCCCTCAGGGACTATCTAGTGATCCTAGCACTCATAACGATCATATACGGCGGGCTAGTCGCGCTCCGCCAGACCGACTTCAAGAGGTTCCTAGCCTACTCAAGCGTGAGCCAAATGGGATACCTACTACTAGGAATAGCCACGCTAACCAGCTATGGTATAGGCGGGGCGATGCTACATTACCTAAGCCACGCATTCGGAAAGGCAGTCCTCTTCATGACAGCAGGAGTGTTCATTACAGAGCTCTACGGTCTAAGAGATATAAGAAAGATGGGAGGCCTCGCCAGAGCATACCCTCTAACGGCTGCAGCCGCGCTCCTAGGCTTCATGCACCTAGTAGGAATGCCTCCCACTCTTGGAATGTGGAGTGAAGTACTCATTACGATAGGGGTAATGAAGGCGTACTCGAGTCTATCTGCGCCAGGGCTGGTTGCTCTAGCCTTAGCCCTAATCCTCGCATTTGGCGTAAGCGCCGCCTACGCGTTCGTAACAATGAGGAGAATATTCTACGGCCAGCTAAAGGATTACCTAAAGGAGCTAGGCGTAAAGCCTGGATACGAGGTCTTCGACTATTTCAAGGCTGTTGTTCTACTAGTTGCAATAATAGGCGTCTTCTACTTCGTCGCAATATCGCCAGTAATGGCCTCACTCAAGCCAGCCTCAGAACTAGTTTCCTCCCTCTTAGCGGGGTGATGTGGGAATGACGCCAGAAGTTACTTTAACGGGCTTCCTTCCCTGGTCTCTAATCTGGTTAATCTCATACCTCGGAGCTTTCATACTCGCGCTACTCTACCTAGCAGGAGTAAAGAATGAGAAAGTATACGGTTGGGGCAGCGTTACGGCAATAGCGCTCTCAGCGCTGCTGGCGACCGCCGCGGCAAAAGAAGTATTCTCGAAGGGACCTATCTACAGCTTATATGCTAAGAACTGGGTCCCGTGGCTCAACGTAACCCTAGGCACCTACCTAGACGGTCTAGGGGTCGTAATGGCACTAATAGTCTCGTGGCTGAGCTTACTTATAGCAATATATAGCGTAAAATACATGGAGGGAGACTGGGGAGTCCAGAGGTACTTCTTCTTCTTCACGTTCTTCGTTGCGAGCATGCTACTACTAGTAACGGCTGACAACCTAGTACTCATGTTCATAGGATGGGAGGGAACAGGCCTAGCCAGCTACGCCCTAATAGGCCACTGGTACACCGACGAGGAGGAATACTGGGTGGGAGTACCGGGCAGGAAAGCCCTAGGCCAGCCAATGTACTTCGAGCCCAGCCACAGCGGAGTAAGAGCCCTAATGTTCACCAGAATAGGAGACATAGGCCTACTAATCGGAATGGCCGTAATATTCCTAATAACAGGCACATTCAACATCCCAGCCCTAGCATCTAGTGCCTCAACATGGATGGGATACCTAGCAACTAAAGGGATCCTCTTGCCACTCCTTCTCATATTCAGCCTAGGCGCGCTGGCGAAGAGCGCACAGTTCCCGTTCCACGAATGGCTTGTAACGGCTATGACAGGCCCGACACCAGTATCAGCGCTAATACACGCTGCAACAATGGTGAAAGCCGGAGTCTACTTCATGCTCCGCTTCGTACCAATATTCTTCGCAGGAGCATATGCACTAATGCACACCAACCCGGCTGCGGTAGAAGCAGCTAAGGAATACTTCACTATAATGGCAGGCCTGGGAGCAGTAACAGCATTCATGATGGGTACAATGGCCCTAGTATCAAATGAGCTAAAGCTCATACTAGCATTCTCCACGGCAAGCCAACTGGGATACATGTTCTTGGGAACGGCTGCAGCAGGCCTTCTACTCGAAAACGGCTATGAGGGCCTAGCCACGGGTGTAGCCGCCGGGCTAAGCCACCTAATGAGCCACGCAGTGTTTAAGGCAGCACTCTTCCTCATAGCAGGATGGCTAATACACGTAGCTCACAGCCGCTTTATTGACCCGATGGGTAAGTACGCCAAGTACATGAAGATTACAGCAGTCTCAATATGGCTAGCCGGGCTAAGCCTAATGGGCATACCTCCGCTAAGCGGCTTCTTCTCAAAGGAATCGGTACTCCACGCGGCCGAGGAAGCACACTTATCAATGGGCTATTCTCTAGGAGTCATAACGGCAGCACTGACAGCAGCGTATACTTTCAGGATGATATTAAGGGTCTTCCACCTAGAACCCTATGACAAAGAGAAGTGGCATGAACCACACGAGGCGCCCGGACTAATGCTATGGCCGTACACGATTCTAGCGCTTGTCAGCTTGATCCTAGGATTATACTGGACGGGAACCAGTAAGGCGATTGGTGAGGCGATCGGCGAAACACTCTCAGTCGGGGCACCAGCCCACCTAGTAGTTAGACTAACAACAGGCGTGGCAGTAGTCCTATCACTCGCTCTTGCATCGATTGGCATAGTATGGGTGCTATATGTCCCGATGAAGGTGGACTTCCCCAGGCTTATAAGAGAGAGAACATGGGCAAGAGTGCTGCACGACTTCCTCTACGACAGGTGGTACATCAACTCCATCTATTACTGGATATTCGTATCAGGATTCGCAGGAATCGCATATCTCCTAAGCATAGTAGACTTCGGTATTGACGCTTTCTACCATTATGCAATACCGGTCCTATTCGCCCTAGGAGCAGCGGGTCTAAGAGCGCTTCATAGGGGAAGGTCAAACTACTACATGATGTTGTACATCTACTTCGCGGCAACCTTGCTACTCTTCATATACCTAGCATGGGGGTGATGTAGGAGTGATGGTGGTAGAGAGCCTCGTATATATAATACTCGCCATAAGCATAGTCATCCCAATTGTAGCGATGCTTACCTCTAGGACAAGCAAGGTTATACCGGGACTCGCATGGCTAGCAATACTACTATACGCGATAGTAGGCCTTTACGCCTACACGAACGCTCCGATACAACTCTATGGAGGCCTCGTAGTACAAGACAAGTTCACAGCAATGCTAATACTGGCAATATCACTCGCAGCAGCAATAGCGCTACTCGCGGCAGGCGTAGAGCCAGCATACTGGGAGAGCAGCCCAGCCTACTATAGCCTACTGCCACTAGCATTATTCGGCACATTCTACCTTGTAGGAGCCCAAGACGCGTTGGTAGTCCTCTCGGCTTGGCTACTCGTCTCAGTAATCAGCTATGTTCTACTAGCCCTCCCAACAGAAAAGGAGTCCAGAGCCGCAGCAGTCCAGTATATCTTCATAGGCGCCCTAGCAACTCTATTCCTCGGTATATGGGTTGCAGGAGACTATGTAATATCCAGCGAGCTAGGCAGACTAGGATTCTCATATACAAGCCTAACGCCAGACCACATCAGCGGACTCGTGCTAATGGCCTTCATAGCCGCCATAGGTTTCAAGACGGGCATGGTACCATTCCACTGGTGGCTACCAAGTGTTTACTCTAAGGGTAACGGCTACATGGTAGGAGTGGTAACTGGACCCATTAAGATAGCCTTCCTGGGCCTCTTAACTAAAGTCATAATCGCGGCCTCTGCGTCACAACTAGTATCCGGGCAGATCGCGTTAATCCTCGCAGCCTTAGCCGTACTAACAATGACGTATGGTAACGTCGCGGCCCTCACGACTAGGAACTTCCAGAAACTACTCGCGTATAGTAGTATAGCCCAAGTAGGCTACATACTAGTAGGCCTAACCGCTATAGCCTACCTCACCCCTGCTAGAAGCAATCCCTTACTCCAGCTAGCTCTTGCAGGCATTGCGATCCAGGCTACAGCATATGGTGTAGCTAAGTCGGCGCTCTTCCCTGTTAACATCGATGAATCGAGCCTAGACAAGCTCAAGGGGCTCCTCTCAGGGAATAAGATAGCCGCCACCTCAACAGCCATACTACTACTAAGCCTGCTAGGAATGCCGCCCTTCCTAGGTTTCTGGGGCAAGCTCTACTTATTCTACTCGGCAACAAGCTACTCACTAATCCTAGTCGCTGTCGCACTAATCAATAGTGCGATAAGCTCAGCGTATTACGTCAGAGCGCTGAGAGATCTGGTATCACCTGGAGGTGCCGTGAAGCCGAGGCCATCAGTAACAGTAGCCCTAATACTAGCCGCGACAGTGATCCTAGTATTAGGATTAATAGGGCCACTATACGTGGCCGCACTCTCATAATTTTTCCCTCTCTTACACCCTTACAGGGTGTCGTAACTTGCTAAATTCTAGCATTAATAAAGATACATTGAGAGTTATTGGGGGAATGATCCCAGATCCCCCCTGGCCTGCCAGGTATGAGTGCGCCAGATGGGCTCATGTCAACCTTGGAGACATAGACTCCTATCCTCCGATAAACAGTGTCCTAGAGGATTTACTCGCTAGATTTACAAGAATAGTTGTAGGCAGGTCGATGCCAGCGGTGCTTACTTCCGGAGCGACCGAATCAAATATTCTAGCATTATATTACTGGAGAAGTATTGGTAAAAAACGCGTGATTTTATTCCGGCATACTCATTATTCTGTGCTTAAAGGGGCTAAACTCCTAGGTATGGAATACATTCTAATAACTCCCGAAAATCTAGATAAAATAGCTAGTCCTAGCGATATTATAGTGGCCACGCTGGGTACAACCGAGTTAGGCCAAGTTGACGACCTGAATAGTGTGAGGAGTATAGCTGAGAGTAAGGGAGCGCATGTTCATGTCGACGCAGCATATTACGGGGCAATATATCGTTATTTACATAAATTAAAATATATAGTATTAGATGATGTTGTAGCTAGCCTGAGCGTTGATTTACACAAAATTCCAGAGGCTCCCCCTCCCGCAGGAGTCCTAATAGTCAACAATAAAAATATTATTAATAAATTATATTTTAAAGCAGAATATATACCTAGTGGGAGCCAGTTCGGCCTACTAGGTACTAGGCCTGGATGTGTTATTCCAGCAGCCTCGGTAGCGCTCCGGCTTACCATGGAGAGGTGGCCTGGAGGCCCTGCCGGTTTAGCAAGGGATCTGCAAAGAGTTGTTGACGATATCGCTATTAGCCTCGAGCGTTATGGTTATAGGGCTGTTGGTGGCCCAGCTCCTATAAGGTGCTTAATACATGATAATATTAATAAAATATTGAAATATCTTCATAGAAAAGGATTCCGAGCTTATACCTGCAGTGCGGGCCAAGGCATTCGCTTCGTAGCAATGCCGCATCACATATGGAAGGGTTATAATTGGATTATTCAGTTACTAGCCGAAGCAGCCCGCGGGTAGTGAGAATGATTGAAATAGGAGAAAGAATGAGGGAGTTCAAAGACGCGCTAAGGAAGTACATGCACTTACTCAAGGGAGGAAAAATAGATCTTGAAAAAACAATAAAAATTGAAGAACTAGAATTAAAACTTATGAATGACTTAGTCAGCAAGCAATCGGAACTCTGCGAGAGAAAGAAAAATTTGCAGGGACTAATTGAGGCTTTACTAGATACTGGATGGATGGAAGAGGCGTTGAAAGAGACTTCACACAAGTTGAACGTTGAGATAAATAGCGACCCTCGAGAGGCACTAGAAGCCTTCCTTACAGGAAACGTTGAGAGACCTGAGGGTAAGGTCGCCCTACTAGTAGTTCAAGCTATAGCCAGGTGTCTAGCGGAATCAAAGCTGGAAAACGATGAAATCGTTGAAAAAGTTACCCCTATATGCCCTGTTTGTGGAGCAGAAAGTAAAACGATGGTCCTTGAGAGAGACGGCTATTACATGGTGTGTCCATTCTGCAGTTACAAATGGCTCGTGTCTCGCGAGACTATAAGGTGCCCATATTGCGGGAACGATAATCCGATATCACTCGGGGTATTCAGCGACAGAGCTCGAAGACTCGGACTAGCAGTCTGCCAGGAGTGCGGCGCTACATGGCGATTAGTCATAGATAAATCGATTAAGGCTCCTAGAATCTTACTCCCAGTTATCAGCCTCGGAGCTGAGGCCTACAGAAAGTTCGTCCACGACGACATGGTCAGAAAGCCGGGAGGCCAGTAGGCTACTGACACAATAATGGAAGGAGGCGGAAAGGAGGCCTAGGGTTAGGACGTGTAAAGCCTTATTTGCGTACTTGTCGCAAGGAGTGTCGTTAATGGGTTTTTCCATTACTATTTCACAGATCTCTTCATACTCTTTATCGATGAGGTAAACGCCTATTAGGATGTAGAACAAGGCTACTAGGAATGCCGCTTTACCCACAGCTCTCAAAAAACTCTCCTTGGATCCCGTGTATAGGATTTTTAACTTGTATAATACTAGTAGATTATAGAATTCGAGGAAGCCTCCGATAAATGATAGGGAGACAGCCGTGGCGGCCAGTAGGTCTACTATACTCCCATATGCTAGAATTGATGAGAGGCCTATAATCATGCTAAAGGATAGTAATGTTGGGGCCCAGTAGTGGTATCTGGTTGAAAGTAAATGGGCAATCCTCTCGTATAGATGCCTTTCATAATATTCTTCATGGTTTTCCAATACTTTTCACCTTAGGCATGTAAGTAGCAGGTATCCCTAGGAGCCTCTCTATATACTTCGCCGTGTACCAGGCATCCTTCCCCCTATAGGCGTCGACAACCACCATTCTAGGACTCGCGTCTCTCACATACTCGATTACCTCGCGAAAAGTAGCATGATCGCTGAAGGAAACGTTGAAAGTGTTCGGACCAGTCATCCTTACCATGCTCCTTACCTCCCAGCCAGTTAGCCTCACATGGGTTCCTGGAAGCCTTCTTTTACTCGGTCGCTTCGAAGCGTGTATAAACACTATAGCGCTTTCATCCACAGGTCCTCCAAGGTAGCTTTTAGTATCTCCTAGACTGACGCCATACTCCTCAGCGGTTATTTCAGCAAGCTTGATTGTGACAGGTTCTGCTAGATAAGGATAGTCTACTCCCCTCTTTCTTAGTTCGACCATGACTTCCTGGAGTTTGCCATGGAAACCATATATCCAGATAGGACCATATTTTATCCTATCCTCGATTAACTCTATTAAAGCCTGGAGTGCTTCCCAGTCGCTCCATCTCCTCTGGTATCTTGGGCTACCATATGTAGCATCTACTACGAGGACGTCAAGGTCTTCTAGAACGTCAGTGCCGGGAAGTTTGAAGTCACCGGTATAGCCCACTCTGCACCCGCTGGATTCCACAATTACTTGGGCGCTACCAGCTATGTGGCGTGCCCGGCGGAATTCTATGGATTCACCGTCAATATTAATCCTCTTATTATAGCCGAGTTCTAAACGCTTATCTCGAGGTATTGTCTCTCCTAACACCTCTAGGAACCGAAATGTTATAGGGGTCGCTAGGACGTAGAGGCTCCATCTTATGCTGGATCTCAGCCCTCTAGTATGGTCCTTATGTGCGTGCGTTACAACTCGAATCAGGCGTCTTGCAAAAGCGTCAGCTACCACCCCTCGGCCTAGCAGTATCTCCCCCTTGTCGCCTACCACTGCGTACTTACTACATCTCGGTATCATTGCCTCGAGCACCGTTTCGACGGTAGTAGAGATAAGCTGGTACGGAGCCTAGGCCAATTAGCATGGTTACAAGGAGTAACCCGGTTTTAGTGCCTTGCCCTGTCACAGCTGCTCCACAGACTCTCTGATCGCTCGATAGAATTTCGAAGTAAGCGGCTATCCTGAAGCCGTGATACGTGCCGAGGATTACTATTCCTCGGAGTGGTACTTTAGAGGGCGAGTAGAGGATATCGACGGGTCCCGACTCGGCTCGAAGCATGCGGCTGCAGGATACTAGCTCTGTATTCTTCCCGGCTATTATGTAGTACTCCTCGTTGGTTATGGGGACGGCTTTTTGCGATAGACTGTTAGCTAGCTCTATAATCTCATTAATAATTTTATTAATATATTGAGTATTTAAACCGGAGAAGTAGATCTTAACTATTCTCGCTTCATAGCCGTTGTAGGAGACGAGGCCGTGAAATACCATATGATTATTAATTAAATATAATTTGTTTAAATCGGCAGCCGATATGTTGAGGGTTGGGGGAAGAAGGGCTACGTCGAATCTGTAATATATATTCATCTGGCTTGTTGCAACGATTGGAAAAACTAATATTATTAAAATTAATATTGGAAATAATTTATTTTTAATTTCAGATCCCTCTTAGTTCTTAGAATTATACCTCTCTATAGCACCCTTAATTATCGCCCTTGCGTCCTCCGCATGCCTCCACTCCTTAACCTTAACCCACTTCCCGGGCTCTAGCTCTTTGTAATGTTCAAAGAAGTGTTTAATCTTATTCTTAACGATTGTAGGGATATCCTCGACATCATGATATGATTCGAAGTACGGGTCGATTTTACTCTTTGGAACAGCTACTATCTTGTTATCTAGCCCCTTCTCGTCCTCAGTAACCAGCACGGCAATCGGAACCACTTCGATTAGCACTCCCGGGTGCAGGGGCTCCCTACTCAGAACCAGTATGTCGACTGGATCACCGTCCTCTTCTAGGGTTCCCGGCACAAATCCGTAGTTGAAAGGATAAGTCATACTAGTATACAGGAATCTGTCAACTCTTATTAGGCAGGCCTCTTTATCGAACTCGTATTTTACAGAGCTGTTCATTGGTATCTCTATTAGAGCGTTGACTACGTCCGGAGCCTTACTGCCAGGCCCAACGTTATCGAGGCAAGCCACTGCTATTCCCCCGCTCGCACTCTCATGGTTACTTCGCTTAGCTTAAATACCCTACATCGCTCCACCTCCAAAAGCGAGACGACCCAGGATAAGGGGAGGAGGATGAAGTATGAGTAAGCCGTTCTACGTGAGGTTCGAGGTCCCAGAGGATCTAGCTGAGAAAGTGTACGAGGCGGTCGAGAAGGCTAGGCAGACCGGTAAGATTAAGAAGGGAACCAATGAGACCACTAAGGCTTGCGAGAGGGGAATCGCTAAACTAGTGATAATAGCCGAGGATGTAGATCCGCCTGAGATCGTTGCGCACCTACCACTGCTATGCGATGAGAAGAAAATACCATACGTATACGTCCCGAGCAAGAAGAAGCTCGGTGAAGCGGCTGGAATAGAGGTACAGGCGGCTTCAGCAGCCATAATTGATCCGGGCGAGGCCGAAGCCCTAGTAAAAGAGATAATAGACAAAGTGAAAGAGCTAAGGGCTAAGGCGGGCGTCTAGAGCCCCCATAACCTTCTAAAACCGGCTCTCACCCACCTCACCATAGATTTTATACCCCGCTGGCAAGGGTTACTTGGCGGGAGCTTTAGGTAGCGATAAGGGTGGAGTAGGACATGGCGATGGAGGGTAGACAGTTCAAGTACATAGTTAGGATTGCAGGCACCGATATAGACGGGAAACTGAAGCTGCCCTACGGGCTAGCGGAGATAAAAGGTATAGGGTACACGACGGCTCTCGCTATAGCTAGAATTCTGGGCCTTGATCCAGACATGCGCATAGGCTTCCTTACAGAAGAGGAAGTTAGGAAAATAGAGGATGCCGTCAAGGACTTGACGCGCTTAGGCTTACCATCATGGCTGTATAACAGGAGAAAGGATTACGAGACGGGTGTAGACAAGCATCTCATCGGGGCAGATCTAATCTTCCATGCAAGACGTGATATTGAGCGTGAAATAAGGATAGGCTCGTGGAGAGGCGTTAGACACAAGCTTGGCTTAAAGGTCAGAGGGCAGAGAACCGCTACTACGGGCAGGCTAGGCATGACTGTGGGTGTAAGGAAGAAGAGGTGACGTAGCAGATGGGAGATCCTAGAAAGCCTAGGAAAAAGTGGATAGGCCCAAAACATCCCTGGATTAAAGATAGGCTCCTTCAAGAGATAGAACTAGTCGGAAAATATGGGTTGAAGAACAAGAAAGAGCTATGGATCGCTGCCACACTGGCCAGAAAGCTTAGGCATAGGGCGAGACAGCTCCTCTCTCTCCCCGAGGAAGAGAGGAGAGCTCAGATGGAGGCAATCCTCGAGAGGCTATACGAGATGGGACTAGTAGAGAGGGACGCCACTCTAGACGATGTGCTCGGTTTAACCGCAGCTGATGTCCTAGAGCGTAGGCTTCAAACGATAGTATACAAGAAGGGCCTCGCTAAGAGTATCTATCAGGCTAGGCAGCTTATAGTACATGGTCACATAGCCATCGGTGGCAGGAGAGTAACTTCTCCTGGCTACCTCGTGCGAAGAGACGAGGAGGCTCTCATCGATTATTCCCCCGGGAGCCCATTTAAACGAGCAGAGACCGAGTCCCAGTAGAAAGGAGGTGGATGATAGATGGCATTCGCCTCAAGAGAGTTAAAGTGGGGTGTTGCCCACATCTACAGTAGCTTCAACAACACAATAGTACACATAACTGATCTAACTGGAGCCGAAACGGTCGCCCGTGTATCCGGTGGTATGGTGGTAAAAGCTGATAGGGAGAAGCCCTCACCATACGCTGCAATGATCGCGGCCAGCAGAGCCGCTCAGCAAGCCATGGCGAGGGGAATCGTCGCAATCCACATAAAGGTAAGGGCTCCAGGCGGCCATGGCCCGAAGACGCCCGGACCCGGGGCTCAGGCGGCAATAAGGGCTCTAGCCAGGGCGGGCTTCATCATCGGTAGGATCGAGGATGTAACGCCTATACCGCATGACACGACTAGAAGGCCGGGTGGCAGGAGAGGTAGGAGAGTCTAGCCTTTATCCTTTATCTTACCACAGGGTGTCCTCGGCGGGGATAGGTATTGGGCAGCCGAGATCAGCGCGTGATAGTTAACCGAAAGGATAGCTCCTCGATAGAGCTCGTGGTAGAGGGGTATCCTTACGTCTTCACGAATGCTATACGTAGGCTAGTATTATCGGACGTCCCCACGCTTGCAATCGACTACATATACGTCTACGACAACTCTAGTAGTGTGTTCGATGAAATACTCGCCCACCGCCTAGGCCTACTAGTCTTAGACAGCACCCACGCTTTAGAAAAGATGAGAAGCCCTGAAGAATGCAAAGACGCTGACGAAGAAGACGAGTCTTGCTATACAAAGATAATACTAGATGTCGGAATAGATGAAAACGCGCCCGAGGGTAGATATGTTAATGCTGGAGAGCTCAGCGTGGACGAGAAAGTTACAAAAATAGTATACCCGGAGACGCCTCTTCTCTACTTAATACCAGGCCAGAGGGTTCATGCAGTCGCCTATGCCAGGCTGGGTAGGGGAAAAGAACACGCTAAGTGGAGCCCAGCCACAGTGGCAGTAATGCAATATGTGCCTGTTGTCAGGTACGACGGAAGTAAAGCAAGCGTAGAGTGCCTGAAGTGCCTTGAAGCTTATCCGGAGATCCGGGAAAAACTGGAAAAAGGAGAAAAAGGGGAAATAGAAATAGCACATCATATCAATACTAGTGGTTTATTATATTGCTCGGAGACCGAATGCAAGGATGCCCTAGAATTAACGTATAACCAAGACAAGCAAATACTGTATATCGAGTCAACGGGGAGCCTCCCTCCAGAGCGAATAGTTTTAGAATCCGCTCGAATCCTAGAGGCACGGGCGAAAGGGCTAATAGAAGCTCTGAAGGAGCTCGAGGTGGAGGAGAAATGAAGAGAACAGGGCCGACAAACCTACTATTAAGGAAGCTTGCGGACGAGCTGGAAAAGGCGGGTAAAAAGAACAATGCAAAAGTGTGGCTCTATATCGCAGAAACGCTAAGAAGGCCGACTAGGTCCCGGGTAGCTGTTAACCTATCTAAGATAAACCGTTACGCGAAAGAAGGAGAAATGATCCTAGTTCCCGGAAAGGTCCTAGGCGGAGGCATTCTCGAGAAGAAAGTAACGATAGCAGCCTTCTCATTCTCAAAAGAAGCGTTAGACAAAATAAGGAAGAGCGGGTCAAGAGCGATAACCCTCTCCGAGGCAGTGAAAATCAATCCCAAAGGCTCGAATACTCGGATCATAGTCTGAGGAGGTGTTAACCATGGAGAAGGAGGAAGCGGTAAGGGAAATCGTTGTCGATGGTTCCGGCCAGATACTAGGTAGACTCGCTAGCATAGTAGCCAAGAAACTCTTAGAGGGGTACAGGGTAACAGTCGTTAATGTTGAGAAGGTAGTCATTAGCGGCAAACCTAGCGAGGTGGTAAAAGCCTACAAGAGCACCGTTCTAACAGTAAGGAGCCACCACGCTCACAAGTGGAGGCCGAAAAGACCGCGTAGTCCCATTAACATCTTCAAGTCCTCTGTTAAAGGAATGCTTCCGAAGAATAATAAGAGAGGTAAAGAGGCTCTCAAAAGGTTGAAAGCCTACATCGGGGTTCCCGAAGAGTTTAAGGGAAAGGAATTAGTGAAGTTTAAGGAGGCCGACGCTTCCAGGCTGGGAAGATGGTATGTAGAGTTAGAGAGAGTCTCCCGAGAACTAGGCTGGAAGGGTGGTAGATAGTGAAGGCTAAGATAGTTGTCGCGACAGGTAAAAGGAAGCGGGCTATAGCAAGGGCGGTTATCTCGCCCGGCAAAGGCAGGGTGTGGATTAACGGGATTCCGATAGAACTAGTTACCCCGGAGCTGGCGAGGGCTAAGATGCTGGAACCTCTCCTACTCGCCGGTAAAAAGATAAGGAGTCTAATTGATATTAGAGTTAAAGTTGAAGGAGGCGGGTTTATGGGCCAAGCCGACGCCGTCAGGATGGCGATAGCGAGAGGGCTACTCGAATACTTCCGGTGCGAGCGAGGCTCTGGTGAGGAGTGTGAGAAAGCCAATAGGCTTCATGAAGCCCTAAAACAGATATTCGAAGAGTATGATAGAACAATGCTAGCCGGCGACCCAAGGAGAACGGAGCCGGAGAAGTACATGAGATATAGTGCCAGGAGGAGATGGCAGAAGTCCTACAGGTGAAGAGCTATGTTACCCCCAGTACGCTGCTTTACATGCGGAGCCCCATTGGGCCACTTATGGCCAGAGTTCAAGAGAAGGGTCGAGAGCGGGGAAGACCCAGAGAAAGTCCTGGACGACCTAGGAGTGAAAAGGTATTGTTGCAGGAGAACCCTCTACACGGCTATCACTTATATAGAGAGAGTTGCATCCTTCGACTCGCCGAAAACTAAGGAAATACGTTTACGCATGTATACGGTTCCCGTTAGAAGTGTGGGTGTTGAGAAATGAGCGCACAAGGCCAGGGTCAGGCAGAGCTGTTAGTCCCAGCCGAGCTATACAGGAAGGCTGGGGTCATATTTGGAACTCAGATATGCACGAAGTATATGAAAAGATTCACGTACAAGATCCTTCCAGACGGCTTCTATCTACTAGACGTGGCGAAGATAGATGAAAGGTTGAGAATAGCGGGGCGCTTCCTAGCCAAGTTCGAGCCAGAAAAGATTGCCGTCGTCTCGGTAAGACTATACGGGCAGAAGCCTGCTAGAATGATGTGTGAGCGCGTAGGCTGCAAAGCTATAACTGGCAGAGTAATCCCAGGCATATTCACGAACCCCCACCTGGAATACTACATGGAGCCAGATGTAGTACTTGTAACGGATCCTAGAACCGACAAGCAAGCCGTCATAGAAGCTTCGAAAATAGGGGTACCCATCGTAGCATTTGCAGACACCGATAACAAGATAGAGAACCTAGACCTCATAATCCCTGCCAACAACAAGGGTAGAAAGAGCCTAGCACTCCTATACTGGATACTTACGAGGGAAATACTGCGGAACAGGGGCGTACTAGGCCCTAACGAAGACCTAGACGTTCCATACGAGGCATTCATGGCTAGCCGGCTAAGGAGATAACCACAAGCTTAGCACAGAGATAATTTTCTTCTCTTAGCTTAGTATCTCATTATACAAGGGTAGAGCCTTGACCGCGAGAATTATACGAAGGCCTGCTCACGCTGGAACATTTTATCCGGCTAGAAGGGAGGATCTCATAAAAGCCATCGAGGATTCTTTCCTTCACCCTGTGGGTCCAGGAAAGCTCCCTCCAAGGGAGACTAGGAGCGAGGCGATCCCTAGCACGGTCGGCTACGTGGTCCCTCACGCCGGCTACATATATAGTGGTCCCGTAGCGGCTCACGCATACTATGATTTGGCTCTCAGGAAGAAACCTGACGTTGTAGTGATAGCGGGGCCGAACCATACTGGCATGGGCCTCGGAGCATCGGTATTCCGGGGTGATGCCTGGGAGACCCCTCTAGGCTTAGTCCCAGTGGATAATGAAGTAGCCCGTTTAATAGTGGAATACACTGAGTACTTCTCCTTCGACAATGAAGCCCACCTCTACGAGCACAGCGTAGAAGTACAGGTGCCGTTCATACAGTACGTGCTTGGAGAAGTACCAATAGTTCCCATAGTAATCTACGTTCAAACACTAGATGTAGCGAGAGACTTGGGAAGGGCTCTGGCACGCATACGTAGCGAACACGGGGTTGACTTGTTATTCATTGCAAGCACAGACTTCAACCACTACGAGCCCCACGATATAACAGTAAAGAAAGACATGATCGCTATCGATAGAATACTAGACCTAGACGATGAAGGACTATACAGGGTCTTGGAGGAGTACAATATAACAATGTGCGGCCCAGCCCCCGCAGCAGCTTTAATAAATTACGCTAAGAGCATTAGCGCTTCGAAGCCTGTCCTGCTGAAACATGCAACGAGCGGAGATGTAACCGGCGATAAGACTTGGGTAGTTGGGTATGCGTCAATAAAGTTCCCCGCATAATAGGTGTAAAATAGCCTTGGAGAAAGAGTACAAGCTCCGGATGAAACTACCACGCATAATTCTAGGAGCGCCATTACCCGAGACTGAGAATCCCTTCCTAGCAATACCCTTCGAGGAAATAAGTATAAACATAGTCATCAGGGAGTGTGGGCGAGCTAAGCTAAATCTAGAAGGGAGCGGGAGCCTAGAGCACCTCATCAACGCCTTCTATCAAAGGCTCTCAGAAGCGGTCCCAGGTCTCTGCATAGACTTACACTATGAAGCGCCGGAGAACGAAAGCCCTGCAGGACTCTATGCAGCGGTAACCTCGGCGATCTCGTACTCTATTGCACGCTATAACGGGGAGAAGCTTGAGCCATGGGAGATAGTCGAGCTCTCGAGATATGCGGACCCCATAGATCCGCCTAAAGGCTGGCATCACGTGATAGACGCTCTCCGCTACTCTCTGGCCACGGGTAAACCCGCTGTGTATCGGAACGATGAGGAATTCGCGGTTATAGAGACGTCGGCTCGCTACCCTTCACCCAAGGTTAGTAAAGCGATCGAGGTTGAAGCAGGCCGGCTAATCAGCAGAGACAAAACGGGTGGCGAGGTTTACAATGCTCTCGTGAAACTAACGGGTCTCCTAGTACTAGAGGGAGCCGTTAAACTTCGAGAACAGGGGTTAACCCCTCTTATCTCGGACTTAGCCCGAATTCAGAACGGGATAATCTATATTGGCTTCGGAGCTAGTCCAAGTGGTGAGAGATGCATAGTAGCTCCGGGCTTGCCCGGTTACCTGGAAGAGTCGTGCTGGTGATAATTGCATGCTAACGGAGAAAGGCATAACCCATCCTATAGTCGTCAAGCTTGGGGGAAGTATAGTCACGAGAAAAGACACGCCCTATACTCCCAACAAGGAGGCGATAGACAAGCTCGCGGAGATCCTCTCAGGCTACTACAGGAACAACGGACAGCTAATCCTAGTTCACGGCGGGGGAAGCTATGGCCACTATGCAGTAGAAGAAGCCAGGAGAAGGAAGGGAGTATTAGACGTAGTTGACGTCGCCCAGGTGCAGAAGCGAATGCTCGAGCTAAGCGTGATAATAGCGTCAAGCCTCATAGAGCACGGGCTCCCAGTATCGATACACCCGGCCCATACTCTCTGTAAGAACGAGAATGACTGTTGTTTCGATGTCATAATTGAGGATCTCTCAAACGGCCTCGTACCCATGACCTACGGTGATATAATAGCAACCGATAAAGGCTACAAGATAATCAGCGGCGATGATCTAACCCTTTGGCTAGCCTCAACAACCGGATCAAGGAGAATTCTATTCGTAATGGACCAGCCAGGGGTCTTAGACAAAACCGGTAAAGTAATGGAAAAAGTCACCCCACACACTTTGGGAGAAGTGGGCAGTATAATGAAAAAGGAGATAGTCGACGTAACAGGCGGGATAGCTAAGAAGCTAGAGTCAGCTCTGGAATTCGTCGTAGACCACGATGTCGAGGTAAGAATAGTAGACATTGACGGCCTAAAGGAAATACTTAGCGGGGGAAAAGCAGGAACAATAATAACAAAGTAGCGCGCCACCTGCCCTAACAAGGCTGGGGAACAGCTAGTGGAGGGTAAGGGTCTTACGAAGTCGAGGAAACTAGACCACATAAAAGCGGTTCTAGAAAGGCAGGTTGAGTCTCAAGAGAAAACACTGCTAGATGATGTAAGGATTGTACATAACTCACTCCCAGAGGTAAACCTAGACAAAGTATCCCTAGAGAAGGACTTCTGCGGTAAAACCCTTAAGGCACCCCTGATGATAACGGGAATGACCGGAGGCCATCCCGACACTACCGAGATAAACAAGAACCTTGCAATCCTCGCGCAAGAGTACGGCATAGCGCTAGGTGTCGGAAGCCAGAGGGCAGGAATCGAGGACCCACGCCTAGCTGAGACGTTTTCAATAGCTAGGAGAGTAGCCCCAGATATTTTTCTGGTAGCCAATATAGGAGCTCCCCAACTAGCCGAAGGCTATACCCTGCGCGAGATAAGGAAAGCTATTGAAATGATAGATGCCGACGCGATAGCAATACACCTTAACCCCGCCCAGGAAGCGTACCAGATAGAGGGTGAGCCGTACTACGCTGGAATAATAAGCAAGCTAGCGAGTATCGTCGATTCAGTAGATATACCTGTGATCATTAAAGAGACGGGTAACGGCCTCTCCGGAGAACTAGTCAGGGAGCTTAACGGGCTAGGCTTCAAGTGCTTCGACGTGTCCGGGCTGGGAGGAACCAACTGGGTTAAAGT
>Ga0256831_1000570_pt1 | contig 19149 bp, 14 predicted proteins | sample 132544metaG_FD_189087 | JGI IMG/M metagenome (GOLD analysis project Ga0256831, IMG submission 189087) | Hydrothermal vent microbial communities from Lau Basin, Pacific Ocean - 132-544 | ecosystem: Environmental > Aquatic > Marine > Hydrothermal vents | place: Pacific Ocean: Lau Basin | collected... | reverse complement strand
TAGTGTTTATCTTCATTATTTTATAGTTGGTGGTGTAATGTTCTTTCCAAGAAGCGCGTAGCTTTTTCCAACGCGTGCAATCGGTGCATAATCAAGCGTGATTCTCTCTTTATCGCTAATAATCGCATCGTCAATAAACTGCGCTTTTATCTCGACAACAAGAGGAATGGTTTTTGATCCTTTTAGGTCTATTTCCTGATAAAATTCACAAAAAAATGCACTAGGAACATCTGCGACCATAGGAGGAAAACCCTCTACGATCTCTTTTGTTTTAATGTCAAACGCAGCGGCTTCACTCTCATTTGCAGCGAGCTCTTTTGAGCTAAAGTGCATCGCTTCAAGGTGGGCAACATCAACCATACAAATGGTACATTTTTTTGTCTCACGCAAATTTTTGAGTGTATCTTTTTCGCTGCCGTCACTTTTATGCCCAATGCTTACTATCATGGTAGCAGGTTCAGAACTAAGCCCCATAAAATAGCTAAAAGGTGCAATGTTAAGAAGCCCCTGTTCATTTTGAGTGACAATCCAGGCAATAGGTCTTGGGATAATAGTCTGCGCCATAAGTTGGTAACGCTGTGTGAGCTCTTTGTCTGCATAATTGACTACCATTTTAGAGTCCTACGATCTGTTTTAGATTATCAAGCAGTCCATGCTTCTCTTCATGGATCTCTTCATCTTTGTGTTTTTTCTCTTCATTCTCTTTTGCTGCATAAACATCATCGGGCAGTTTGTTCTCTGGAGTGCCATCGACATTGACAACTTGAAGTTCGGGGTGGATGAGTTCACGAAGTTTTTTCTGTACGACCATCTTTGTTGTCATAAGGCTCATAGAACAGCCACCACAAGCACCGGTAAGCTCTATGTAAACGACGCCGTCTTTTACGCCAAGCAGTTTGATGTCTCCACCGTGAGAGTTCACATATTCACTCACTTTTGGGAGATAATTTTTCACAGCTTCATAAATATCTTCATCTAAAAATTGCATATGACCACCTTCGTTTAATATATGTAAGATAAAAAATTATATTATTTTATAATTAAAATAAGTTTAGTTTATTGAATTAAAAGAAGGTTCAAGCTTTAATTCTGCAATGAGTTTTATTATTTAGCTCATTTTGGATATAATCGCGTAATTTTATAAAAGAGAAAAACATAATGGACATCAGAGAAGAATTTCTAAATTTTTTTGAATCAAAAAATCATACGAGAGTGGCTTCTGCGCCGCTCGTACCAGATGATGCAACACTACTTTTTAACAACGCGGGTATGGTACCCTTTAAGTCAATCTTTACGGGTGAAGTGCCAAGACCGAAAAATCCTCGTGCAACATCATGTCAGACCTGTATCCGTGCAGGTGGAAAGCACAACGATCTTGAAAATGTCGGGCACACTGCACGCCATCACACTTTCTTCGAAATGTTGGGTAATTTTAGCTTTGGAGACTACTTCAAAGAGGATGCCATTGCATATGCTTGGGAGTTCATTACTGAAGTTTTACATCTTGATAAGAGCAAGCTTTGGGTCACTGTGCATGAGAGCGATGATGAAGCCGAAGAGCTGTGGAAAAAACACATAGCAGCTGATCGCATTATGCGTTTGGGTGACAAAGACAACTTCTGGTCTATGGGTGATACGGGTCCGTGTGGTCCATGTTCTGAGATCTTTTACGATCAAGGTGCGGAACACTTCGATGGTCCTGAAGACTATATGGGCGGTGAGGGTGACAGATTTTTAGAGATCTGGAACTTGGTCTTTATGCAGTATGAGGTCAAAGAGAAAGGCGGTGAGAGAATCCCTCTTGCGAAGCCTTCTATTGATACGGGTATGGGGTTAGAGCGTGTAGTTGCCATCAAAGAGGGCGCACTCTCAAACTACGGTTCATCACTCTTTATGCCACTCATCCGTAAAGTCGAAGATATGATAGGCAAAGAGTATGTCTATGCGACGGGTGCGTCGTATCGTGTCATTGCAGACCACATCAGAACAGCGGTATTTTTACTCTCGCAAGGTGTGAACTTCTCAAACGAGGGGCGCGGGTATGTTCTTCGTAGAATCTTACGTCGTGCTGTCCGTCATGGGTACCTTCTAGGGTTCCGTGAGCCGTTTATGCATAAACTTGTCGATACGCTTGTTGATATTATGGGCGGTGAGTATGAGTACCTCAAAGAAAAAGCGCCGGTAGTAAAAGAGCAGATAGAACTCGAAGAGGCGCGTTTCTTTAAAACCATCGAATCAGGAATTGCACTCTTTAGTATGGAGCTTGAAAATACAAAAGATGTTTTTTCAGGAGAGGTTGCGTTTAAACTCTATGATACATACGGCTTCCCACTTGACTTGACAGAAGATATGCTGCGTGAGAAAGGCTTGAAGCTTGATACTGAGAAGTTTGAAGAGCTGATGAGTGAGCAAAAAACACGTGCAAAAGCAGCTTGGAAAGGGAGTGGTGACGATGCTGTCTCTGGTGACTTTAAAGAACTTTTAGAGGAGTTTGGTGTCAATGAGTTTGTTGGTTATGAGACAACACACCACGCTTCAACGGTCATTGCACTTTTAGATGAACATTTTAAACGTGTAGAGTTTTTAGACATTGGCGCAAAAGGGTGGGTAATGCTCGATGTTACACCATTTTATGCTGAGAGTGGTGGACAGTGTGGTGACATTGGAGAGCTCAAATGCCGTGCAAAAGTACTCGATACAAAGAAATTTTTCGATATGAACCTTTCGCAGATCGAAGTGACTTCAAGCATCAAAGTAGGCATAAAAGTGGATGCTGTTGTGGATGTTTCTCGTAATGAAATCACAAAACACCACTCGGCAACACACCTGCTTCATGCAGTTCTCTCAGATGTACTAGGTGAACACATCTCTCAAGCGGGTTCACTCGTAGAGGCAACACGTCTGCGTTTTGACTTTTCACATCCAAAAGCAGTGAGTGAAGCAGAACTCTCTGAAATAGAAGAACGTGTGAATGTAGAGATCATGCGCGCTATTCCTGCACAAACGGAAGTACTGCCAATAGAAGAGGCGAAAAAATCAGGTGCGAAGAGCCAGTTTGGCGAGAAGTACGGTGATGAGGTGCGTGTAGTGCGTTTCGCGGATGCTTCTGTGGAGTTCTGCGGTGGTGTGCATGTAGAAAATACTGCCAATATCGGCAGCTTTATCATCACAAAAGAGAGTGGTGTGAGTGCAGGTGTGAGAAGAATAGAAGCGGTTTGTGGAAACGCAGCGTACAAATACTTCACTGAGCAAAGAGCACTTCTTAAAGATGTTCAGTCTGAAGTGAAAAACCTTGATGTACTTGCCGGTATTCATAGACTCAAGTCAAACATCAATGAGCTAAAAACTGAGCTCAAAGAAGCGCAAGAGTCAGCAAAAGTTGAGATAAAAGCTGAAGATGTCAATGGTGTTGCTGTGGTTGTTGAAGAGCTTCCAAACGGAGACATCAAAGAGAAGATAGATGAGCTGAAAAACCAAAATGAAAAACTTTGTGCAATGCTCTTTCAGGTAAAAGGCGATAAAGTGCTTATAGCTGCGGGTGTAAAAGGGTGTGATGCCAAAGCGGGTGATTGGATCAAAAAAATCGCTCCAATACTCGGCGGTGGCGGCGGTGGTCGTCCAGACTTCGCACAAGCAGGTGGAAAAGATAAAACAAAACTTCCACAGGCAAAAGAGGAAGCACTTCAATTCATACAAGAGGTACTTGGTTAATGAAAGAGTTTATGGTTGAACTGTTTGCAGATTATAGAACACAAATCGTCTTTCTTCATGTTATCTCGGCGGTTGTTTGGGTAGGTGGTATGATCGCTATGAAATTTGCAGCGCATCCATCTTTTGTAAACATAGAGTCTCCGTTGCATAGACTTGAGAGAATCTCTCAGGCACTCAAACGTCTTTTTACTATTGTTTCTCCATTTGTTATTATTTTAATAATCACTGCAGTAATTATGTCTGTGGGACTTGGATTTCGCGTAGCAGCGGTGGATGCCAATGGAAATGTTATAGATGCCTATGCTATGCACATCTATAACCTTGTGCATGTCAAAGAGGTTATTTGGATGATTATGGCAGCCAACCTTGCACTTATGATGTTTTTACGTAATAAAGCACAAAAACTGCTTGACAAAGGTGACAGTGCTAATGCAAAGAAAAACTTGGAACTCATCGGAAAATATATGGTTCCACTCAACATTATTCTTGGAATAGCTGCAATTTACTTGGGAGTGACACTTAGAAATGCCTATTAGACTCTGCTCTTCATCACAAACACGTGCGATGCTTTTAAGAGAAGCAGGAATTGATTTTATTCAAGAGAGTGTGGATTTTGATGAAGAGAGCATCGTGGCAACTTCTCCAAAAAACTTTGTTTATCAGGCAACGCTTGGAAAGTATGAGGCCAATCTCAAAGCTTTTGGCTATGAAGATTATCCGCTACTTGTTGCCGATACGGTCGTCACTTCACAAGGACACATTTTACGTAAGGCAAAATGCAAAGATGATGCTCGTAATATTTTAATGACACAAAGTGGAAATATTACGAGTATTATTACCTGTATGATCTACCAATCACCGAAGAAGAAAATCATAGATATCTCTCAAACAGATTACCTGTTTGCAGAATTTGACCAACAAGATTTAGAGCGTTATCTAGAGAGTGGTGAGTGGCGTGGAAAAGCGGGTGCTTGTATGGTCGAGGGCTTTTGTAAGCCTTACATTAAAGAGGTAAGAGGCTTTGAGAGCACTGCTATGGGACTGTGTGTTGAGGTCCTAAAGAGTTTTGGATGATAAAACATAGCCGAATCTATACCATAAGCATTATTCTCGCACTTCTTGCAGCAGCTGCAATTGTTTTTTATCTCTCTTTTTTAAAAGAGACGAAAGAGATTTTTATTCACGACAATTATAAAAAACGCTCAGATTCACTGCGTTTGAATGTAGAAAATATGATAGATTCCAAACGTAAATCAACCCTTGGCCTTGCCCTGACCTTGGCAGATCATGATGAAAAACTTGCGGAATATGTTAAACAAGGCACTATTCCTGAAGGGTATTATAATGATCTTGTCTATACCTATGCTACAAATACACTGTATAAAAATATTTGGATACAGGTGCTTGATACAAAGGGCATCTCTCTTTATAGAAGCTGGAGTAGTTACAAAGGTGATGACCTCAGTAAGATTCGAGAAGATGTCCGTCAAGCTCTGCAATTAAAAAAACCTTTGATGTCGATGAGTACAGGACAGTTTGATATCTCCTTGAAATCAATAGCTCCTATCTTTCAAAGAGAGCACTTTTTAGGTTTGGTTGAGGTGATATCGCACTTTAACTCCATAACAAAAGTTTTGCACAAAGCAGGTGTAGAGTCTATAGTTGTAGCAGATGCACGTTTTAAAGAGCGCCTGAAACACCCTTGGAACAAAACCTTCATAGACGACTACTATGTTTCAAATCTTACTGCAAATAAAAAGCTCATAGATTACCTGAGCGATCATGGCATAAAAAATTATTTGAACAACTCTTATAAAGTTGAGAACGGGTATTTGATCACTTCTTATCTTTTGATGGATAACAATGAGATCAAGGGTGCATTTATAATGTTTGAAAAACTTTCAAATATTAGCTCTGAAGGTATCGATGAGTTTATTTTACGTTGGCTATTATTTGGTATATTTGTCATCATTCTCATTGTTATTGTAGGAAATGTTGGAATCTATTATGTGACGATTAAACAGAAAAAATATTATAAGAGTATTATTGATTCTTCCGGAAATATTGTACTGACAAATGACGGGAATACCCTAACCGATACCAATAAAGCATTTTTTAAATACTTCAGATCGTATAAAACACTCAAAGATTTTCTCAAAGAGCATAGTTGTATTTGTGACTTTTTTGTGAATGAGAAGGGGTATTTGCAAAAAGAGATGGATGGTGTGAACTGGGTAGAGTATCTCTTAGCACATCAAGATCAAGATAATAAAGTGAAAATGAACATAGAAGGGTCATACTATTATTTTCTTGTCTCTGCTTCGGTTATCTCTGACAAACCTTTACAAATCGCTATTATTTTAGCAGATATCACAGAACAAGAACTCTATAAACATGAACTCGAAGAGAGAACGATGACAGACCCTCTCACAGGCATAAAAAACAGACGTTTTTATGAATCAAGAATTCAGTATGAAATAGCGCGCTCATGCAGGTATGAAGAACCGCTCTCTATTATTATGTTCGATATTGATCATTTTAAACAGGTCAATGATATCCATGGACATGATGTAGGTGATAAGGTACTCATTGAATATACATCACTTATAAGCTCTATGCTAAGAGCAACAGATGTGCTGTGTAGAATAGGGGGCGAAGAGTTTATTATTATTGCTCCACATACAAGTGCGATAGATGCTTATAAACTTGCTGAAAAAATACGTAAGGCCGTAGAGGGTGCAAAGCTGATACTGCAGACAACTATGAGCTTTGGCGTGACACAGCATAAGGATGATGAAGATAAAGACTCTATGTTCAAACGTGCTGATAGAGCACTCTATGAAGCTAAAGAGAGTGGAAGGAACAAAGTAGTAATAGGATGAATTTTTACGACAAAGAGCTCAAAGCACTCAAACGCGCCCAACGATTCCGTACACGTGAAGTTGTTGACTACAGTATAAAAGATTTTGCTTCTAATGACTACTTGGGACTTGCACACAAAAAAGAGTTACATGAGTCTGCTGCATCAGAACTTTCATTAAACGCAGTGCATGCACCAAAAGCCTCTATGCTGGTAAATGGTTACCATCAGATACACAAAGATTTTGAAGATGCGCTTTGTCAGGCAAATGGCTTTGAAGCGGGAATAGTGCTAGGAAGCGGTTTTAATGCCAACATAGCTCTTATAGAATCGCTTGTGCGTAAAGGAGACAGACTCTTTATAGATGAGCTCTATCATGCTTCGGGTGTTTTGGCCTCGCATATTGGGGAGATGGATGTTGTTGTCTTTCGACATAACGATATGGAACATCTCGAAGAGCTGCTCAAACGCAGTGATGCCAAACGCAGCCTTATCGCCGTTGAGGGCATCTACTCTATGGATGGTGATCTGTGCGCAAAAGAGGTCTTTGGTCTTGCTGATAGATACGAGGCACTGCTTTTAGTTGATGAAGCACACAGCAGTGGTGTTGTGGGTAAAAATCTGATGGGTGTGTTTGAACATTACGGCATACAAATCAAAGAGAATTACATAAAGATGGGTACCCTTGGAAAAGCCTATGGGAGTTTTGGAGCATTTATACTCTCTTCGGAACATATCAGTGAGTACCTTTTAAACAGGGCAAAGCCTATCATCTATGCGACTTCTCTCTCTTTGTATGACACACTCTTAGCGCATAAATCGCTAGAGTATATTCTCTCAAACGCAGTGATGTTAAAAAAAGAAATATTTTTACGTCAACAAATAGTAGAGCAGAGACTTGGCATACAAATAGAAGGACTCATTGTTCCAATAGTCTATGGTGATAATAAAAAGGTCATAGCCATAAAAAATGAGCTCTTAAAAGAGGGCTTTGCCATAGGTGCGATCCGTCAGCCGACTGTTCCGAAGGCAATAGTACGCCTTATAGCGCGTTTGGGTGAGAGTAAAGAGGATCTGCAAAACCTTTGTGAGAGAGTGGCAAAAGTATGAGTCATATAAAGGTTAAGATTTTCCATGAGCGAAAAGAACTTGTCAATATTGCGTTTAATATTCAAAACTCTTTAGCGCTTATAGGGCAGAGTGGCAGTGGAAAGAGTTTGACTATTAAGGCACTGCTGAAAATGCTCCCCTCCTCAATGGAAGCAGAGCTTGAAGAAGATTTTTCTTTTGAACTTCTTCGTGGAAAAACAGTGGGATTTGTACCACAAAATCCCTTTACAGCACTCTCTCCGCTTACAAAAATAAAAAAACAGTTCTTCTCTAAAAGAGAACGTGTTTTGGAGCTTTTTGAAGAGGTGGGGCTAGAGAGTAGTCTTTTAGAGCGTTTTGCTCCTGAACTCTCAGGCGGACAGCTCCAGCGTGTGGTTATAGCTATGGCGTTAGAGAACTATCCTAAACTTTTACTCCTTGATGAGCCGACAACGGCGCTTGATCCTGAAACAAAAACGATGATTTTAGAGCTGCTTAAAAAGTTACAAAAAAAAGAGGCATTTAAAATGCTTTTTGTCACACATGACATAGCCTCTGCAAAGAGCTTGTGTGAAGATGTCTGTATAATCAAAAAAGGCAGAGTCGTAGAAGCAGGGCGATTAGAGGATATTTTAAGAGCGCCCAAAGAGGTATATACAAAAACTTTAATAGAAGCAAATTTTGCAAACAGGAATTTTAGAGAATGACAAAAAAAATATTTTTAACACTATTCGTCCTTGGAGTTTTATCACCATTCTTAATCGTTGGCTATTACTACTTCCGCTATGACTATGACATATCATCATTGGTGGATTATAAACCGGCACTGACCAGCCGTATATATGATAAAAATGGTGAAAAGATCGCTAATGTATTTCAAAAACAAAACAGATACTACGCCACTTTTAATGAGATACCGCCGCGCATCATAGAAGCTCTTGTAGCCATAGAAGATACAACATTTTTTGAACACTCCGGTGTCAATGTCGATGCAATATTTCGTGCTTTTATTAAAGATGTCAAGGCCAGAAAGATGGTAGAGGGGGCAAGTACCATCACACAGCAGTTAGTGAAAAACAAACTGCTCACACGAGAGAAGAAACTCTCTCGTAAAATTAAAGAGTTCATCTATGCTTATAAAGTGGAGCAAGCCCTTACAAAAGAGCAGATACTTGAGCGTTACTTGAACGAGATCTACTATGGACATGGGTACTATGGTATTAAAACTGCAGCAGATGGATATTTTCATAAAAAGCTCTCAGATCTGACACTCAAAGAGATGGCTGTTTTGGTAGGACTTCCAAAAGCCCCAAGTACCTATGCGCCTACAAAAAACTATGAGATATCTATGGGAAGGGCAAACAGGGTCATTACCCGTATGCATACACTTGGTTGGATAGATGATGTGACTTTTGAAAAGGCACTTGCTGAGAATCCTAGGGTCTATGATGATACGCTGACACAAAACAGAGCCCCTTTTATCGTCGATGAAGTAGCACGAAAAATGCGGGAACTGGGCATAGATAATTTTAAAACAGGGGGCTATGAAGTCTATACTACTGTTGATTTGCAACTACAAAACGCAGCGAAAAAATCACTCAAATATGCATATGATCTGGCACTGCAACGCATAGAAAAATATAAAGAAAAAGATCTGCAAAAGCTTGAAAAGGCACGAGCAGAGGGGGATGAAGAGTTTGAATTGCAAGATGTGAATGTCTCACAGCTCAATGGTGCTTTGGTCTCACTTGATTCAAAAAGCGGTGATATTTTAGCGCTTGTGGGTTCTGTTGATTATAAAAAGAGTTCATATAACCGTGCAACACAGGGACGTCGCCAACCGGGTTCTGCGTTTAAGCCTTTCATCTATCAAGTAGCCATTGATTTGGGCTACAGTGGTGCGACAAAACTTGTAGATATTGCCAAAACCTATGAGTATGAAAAGAATGGCGAAGATATGAAGTGGCGACCGAAGAATTATGAAAAAGATTACAAAGGACTTATTTCACTTAGAGATGCTCTAGTGCATTCAAGAAATCTTGCAACCATTAACCTTGTGAATGAGATAGGACTGCATCAGCTTTTAAAAGAGTTGCAAAAGTTTCGCATCAAAAATTTGCCGCATGATCTCTCCATAGCACTCGGAACTATCTCACTTTCACCACTTCAGTTGGCACAGTACTATACGTCATTCGCAAATCAAGGGGTTCAGGTGGTACCGCATCTCATTACTTCAGTAGAGAAGCAGGGCAAAACGATTTATGAGAAAAAGGAGGACTCTTTTCGAACCTCCTTGCCGACACAATCTTACATAATGACGACAATCTTAAGAGATGTGGTCAAACGCGGAACAGGAAGACGTGCAAACGCAAGAGGCATTGAACTCGCCGGAAAAACAGGGACAACAAACAAAAATATGGATGCATGGTTTGCAGGCTACTCTCCAACGGTTGAGACTGTTGTTTGGTTTGGAAATGATAACAATACACCAATGTATCATAAAGAGACGGGGGGACGAGTATCGGGGCCTGCGTTTAGCAGATACTACCAACAACTCTTAAAGCTCTATCCTCAAATAAAACGCAAGTTTGATGTACCGGAGGGTATAATAGAGGTAGAGATTAATGGGAAAAAAGAGTACTTTAGTGATATTTCAAAACCTCCTCGCTTAGAAGAAGAGGAAGATCCACAAGGGGAGTTACTGTTTTAATGAAAAAGATATTTTTACTACTACTGCTTAGTTTTGCAATGCTAAACAGTGCAGAGATATTTATGAAGAGTTCATCTAATGTGGGAGTCTCTGTTGGTGCAGCGAGTAGCTATGGGCAAGATTATGTGCTCGTTGGTATTTCGGGAAGTTACTTTGTTGTAGATAATTTAAGTGTGGATCTTTACTATCGCGGATGGTTCAATGCAACTCCAACGCAGCATGAACTCTCTCTAGGTGCAAATTACTACCTACCTCTCTCAAGAAAGTTCCGACCATATGGTGGTGTTTTTACACGTCAAACTGTTGTAAGCGGCAGGTCAAATTATGGAACTTTGGGAGTACGAGGCGGTGTAGCTTTGATAAATACAAAGAACACCTATGCCTCTTTTGGATATGCGTATGAGCAGTATCTCAACTGCCCTAGGGGGATGGAGTGTACGAACTCCTATCCGGAGATTCTCTTTGGAGTCTCTTTTTAGGAGTGTTGACTACTAGTTAAAAGCTCTGTTCAGCGCACAAAAGAGTGCTTTTATAGAAGCTACTGTAATGTCATTGTCAGTACCGACACCAAAGCATGAGAGTATCTCTTTGCTCTGTATCTCAATGTATGCTACTGCTTTTGCACTGCTTTTATCACCACAAGAGTGTTCTGAGTATGATTTGATCGTAAACTCATTTTTGTAGTGTTGCATTAAAGCGTTTTTGCAGGCATCTATTGGTCCGTTTCCTTCACCTTCAGAAGTAATCTCTTCTCCATTATAAAGATACTTTAGCGTGCATTTCGAAGTGCCATTATCGGAGCTTAGTGAGACATCTTTAAAACTGATATGCTCTTTTACCTCAAAATACTCTTTTTTAAATACTCCAAGAATCTCCTCAGGTGAGAGCTCTCTTCCTTTTTCATCACTGAGTGCCTGTACTGCGCGCCCGATTTCTGGGTGCATAGCTTTTGGGAGCTGGTAGCCGTAATTTTTCTCTAAAATGTAAGCAACTCCACCTTTTCCGGATTGTGAATTGATACGAATGATAGACTCATACGTTCTTCCAACATCTGCAGGGTCTATTGGCAAGTATGGTACTTCCCAAAATGGATCCTCTTTTGCCTGTTGGTATGCAAGGCCTTTGTTGATGGCATCTTGGTGTGAACCGGAAAAGGCAGTATAGACCAATTCTCCTACATATGGATGACGAGGATGCGTTGGAAGCTCTGTGACACGCTCTACTACCTCTACTACTTCATTGACATTTGAAAAATCAAGTCCACTGTCGATGCCTTGTGTGGTCATGTTAAGTGCCAAAGTGATAATGTCAACATTTCCTGTACGCTCTCCATTACTAAGAAGTGTTCCTTCAACTCTGTCTGCTCCTGCAAGAAGTGCAAGCTCTGTCGCTGCGATGGATGTACCTCTATCGTTATGGGTATGAGTTGAGATGATGACATGCTCACGATTATCAAGATGTCTGCTCATCCACTCGACTTGATCAGCATAGATATTTGGCGTAGCCATCTCCACTGTTGCCGGCAAGTTGATAATGACAGGTCTTAATGCTGATATGCCCCAGCGTGCTGTCACTGCGTTTGAGATACGTGCAGCAAACTCTAACTCTGTACCCGTAAAACTTTCAGGAGAGTACTCCAAAAAGATCTCTCCATTATGGTTTGCTTCATATTTTTTGACCAAATCAACACCCTCGAGTGCTAAGTCGATGATCTCTTCTTGTGACTTTGCAAACACAATTTTTCTTTGTGCAATAGATGTTGAATTATATAAATGAACCGTCGCTTTTTTGACTCCGCGAAGTGCTTCGAATGTTTTTGCAATCAAGTGCTCGCGAGCTTGCACAAGTACTTGAACGGTTACATCATCAGGTATCAAGTCATCATCAACAAGTTTACGTAAAAAATCATACTCTATTTTTGAAGCAGATGGAAATCCAACCTCTATTTCTTTAAATCCGAGTTTGAGTAAGAGTGCAAATAATTCAAGTTTTTTCTCCATGTCCATAGGGTTGATAAGCGCTTGATTTCCATCACGTAAATCAACACTACACCATCGAGGAGCTTTTGTAATTGTATTGTCAGGCCATGTTCTATCTGGCAAGTCTATTTTTGGATACGGCTTGTATTTGCCTTTTGGAATATGATTCATCATTTTGAATCCTTTTACTTGAAAATTTGATAGTACACTCTTACATAACTATCTTGGCGGAATTATAGCGAATTTGGAGTTTTTTAAAAAGAAGAAAAAGAGTTAGTTTGAAAATTTAAAGGATAATTTTTATTGTTTGAAGAATATTTCTCCCAAAAGAGGGAGAAAGTTTTAGCACTGGTACGTAGTTTTGAACTCGTATGCTGTTGGACGACCTTCATCAGGGAATACGTCACGCTCGAATTTATACCCTTGGTAAGCATCGATCATTTCATCAGTAAATACCGGTTTCAAGAAGTCATTGTCTGCAATAAGACCTTCAAGTGCTTCACGGAGTGTGTGTGGCATTTGTTGGATTCCTCTTTCACGGATCTCATCAAGAGTAAGTTCGAAAAGATCTTCATCCATTGGACCTACTGGAGTCATGTTGTGCTTGATACCATCAAGACCAGCCATCATCATTACAGCAAATGCAAGGTAAGGACATGCAGTAGAGTCTGGGAATCTCATTTCAATACGTGTAGCTTTTTCGCCAGCACCATAAGGAATACGACATGCAGCTGAACGGTTTTGTGAAGAGTAAGTAAGAATACTTGGTGCTTCAAAACCAGGGATAAGACGCTTATAAGAGTTTGTTGAAGCATTTGTAAACGCAGCAACAGCTTTAGCATGTTTAAAGATACCAGCAGCATAGTTAAGTGCCATCTCTGAAAGGTTACCGTAGTTTCCTTCAGTATAGAAAAGGTTTCTACCATCTTTCCATAGTGATTGGTGAACGTGCATACCGTTACCATTGTCACCATAAAGTGGTTTAGGCATAAATGTTGCAGTTTTACCGTTAAGGTGAGCGATCATTTTAACAACATATTTGTATTTTTGAACATTGTCAGCAGCAGTGATGATATCACCAAAAACGATACCGATCTCGCCTTGACCTTGTGCAACTTCGTGGTGACCAAGAACAACTTCAAGACCAACTTGCTCGAGTACTTGCATCATTTCAGCACGCATATCTACCATAGAATCTGTCGGTGCAACTGGGAAGTAACCACCTTTAGTTCCTGGTCTGTGACCTGTGTTGTACATATCATCATAAGAAGTGTTTGAATTCCATTCACCCTCTTCAGTATCTACTTTATAGCCAGCTTCATTGATACCATCAACAAATTGAACATCATCAAAAATAAAGAATTCATTTTCCGGTCCAAAGTATGCAGCATCAGCAACACCGATATCTTCAGCATGTTTAAGTGCTTTCTTAGCGATTGAACGTGGACATTTCTCATACAGTTCACCTTTGTAGATATCAAAGATATCACAAATAAGGATAACAGTTGGATCAGCAGTAAAAGGATCTAAAAATGCTGTTGGAACATCAGGTTTTAAAATCATATCTGATTTGTTAATTGGTTGCCATGCTTCGATTGAAGAACCATCAAATGGGAAACCATTTTCTAAGTTGTCTGCGTTTACTGCAGAGTAGCGGTAAGTAAGGTGATGCCATGCACCTTTGATATCTGTAAATCTTAAATCTACGAATTGTACATCATTCTCATTACAAAATGTAAAGAACTCTTCTATATTATTAACGAATTTTCCCATTAATTTTCTCCTGAATATTTTCTGCAAGTAGTATAACCCAATAATAGGTAAATAGCGGTTTTAAACTGATGAAATAATAGGCAAATTCTCAGAGTGTTTCGAATAATTACACCTCGTAGTCTGAATTATTCAGAAAAATTCCAGACAAAACTTACGCCACCTTGTAAGAGAGACAGTGTGTTTTTTGGCCATTTTGTATGTCCATCCGACGCAACGTCTGTAGTTGTTTTCTCTTGTCTTGAATAAGCTGCAAAAGCGCCAATTTCCAAACCTTTAAAAATTGTATAGCCTGCGTATGCGGAGCTTTGCAGTTCATAACTATTGATAGTGTCAAAACTTACTTTTTCAAATCCTGTATTTGTAGCCTGTGTCCAAACAGTGTGTCCAAAGGTTGCATTAAAACGATAACGTATCTGGTGTACTCGACCATGCGGAGCACTCTCATACCAATATCCTACTGCAAAACGTAAATTAGCAACTCTCTCTTCAGTGAGTCCAAGTCTTGCGCCTGTTACGTTATCAAGGATGATATTTCCATTTGCATCTTTAAAAGTATAGCGTTTAAAGCTATTGAGTGAGTAGGTTGGACCAAATACAATTCTATGGTTGTCTGTGAACTTGTAATGTCCATAAAACTGCATATTTGTTATGGTTGCATCAAACTTGTTTTGTTGTGTATAGACCCCATCTAGGTACCATTTCTCATCCGTTTCTGTTGGTAAAAGAGTAGAGAGTAAGTCCATAGAAAAATCAAATTTGTTATTTATACGGATAAGAGAACCACTAATATAGACAGGACTTGTCGCATTGGCAGAACTGTGAACCTTCTGTCCACCACTTAAAACTATATTTTCTTCATACTTTGTATTTTGCATCCCAATACTAAAATAACTGTAGCCATCATATTGAGCTTTTGATTCACCGGCAAAAAGCATCAGTGGAACAAGGGCTAAAAGCCCTGCAATTTTTGTTTTCATCTCTTTCCCTTTTAATTAAGAGTATTCATATATGCTTCTGCTTTTGCTTTATTGAAATAAACTCTTTCTGTATGTTGAGTCGTACCATCATCGAACTCTATGAGAAGGTAATCGTCTGTAACTTTTTGTATTGTTAACACAATACTATCTCCATTATCTGATATTGTAAAACTTGTTGCCGTATAATTGGTAATGTCTGAGATATCATTGTATGCTCCCTGATCATCAGTACCGAAAAAATTAGCCGTGCTAAAATCAGAAGCGAAGGCAATAGTGTCTATTCTCCATGATGCAGAGTTGACGTTTGTAACAGCGTATATCTCTTTGTCTGCTAAGAATATTTTTAGTCCCTCTTGTCCTTGTGGATGTTGGTAATATTGGCTATATATGTATATTTCTGCTTTTTCTTTATCAAAATAGACTCTTTCTGTATGTTGAGTACTACCATCATCGAACTCCATGAGAAGGTAATCGTCTGTAATTTCGTTTATTGTTAATATAATCTCATTTCCATTGTCTGAGATCGTAAAAGTCGTTGCTGTATAGTCAGTAATATTTGAGTCATCATTGTATGCTCCACCATCATCAGTACCGGAAAAATTAATGCTGCTAAAATCAAAAGAAAATCTCATGGTATCTATTCTCAATGATGTAGAGTTGACATTTGTAACAGCGTATAGCTCTCTTTCAGCCAAGAATTTTTTCAACCCTTCTTTACCTTCTAATGATTTTATATATTTATAGATTACTCTATCTGTAATTTGAGACCAGGTATTTGAGACAGAATGTGTTGCATTTGTCTGAGCATCATTTATCCTGGTAATCAATTCTTGTTGCTGCATAAACGGTAAGTTTTTCCAAATTTTTGACATGGTTGTACTGTCATAATGAATCCAGCTATCTTTGGAACCAATAGAGCTGTAGTCAGCTATATATGCTTTTTGATTTGCAAAATCGAGATATATCATAGCTCCGTCACCATCATTAGTCTCAGCATCCTCAAATACTACAAATGTTTTACCATCTTTTAGCAAAGTACGATACCTGTATTGTTGACTCTGATTATCTTGATGGTAGGTTCCGTTGTCATCGAGATAATACATTGTGTTACTAATATTAATCTCTTTATTACTGTCGTTAATACTTGAAAAATTTATAGTTCCAGTCTCATTAGCATTTGCTATAAAATTTGTATAGTAGCCATCTCCAGGCTCTCCAGTAGTTTCCTCCTGGAAATGATAGATATTAACACTATGCCCAAGAACAGTTATATTTTCTTTGGCTAGGAGTGTTATTTTTCCTGGTATAGCATCCGTAGAAACGACATATACCTTACTACCGTCACTTGACCAAAGTATACTTCCTGCATTGAGATTATAATCATCTGAAATCACCCACTCTGAACTATTGTCATCATAACGATACTCATAGCTGTTTAAACTGCCATCAGGATAAATTTGAAGAGTGTCGTAAACTAATGGAAAAGATTGAAAGTCACTATTGTAATAAAATTCATATAGAGTATGGTTTTCCATAATAGAGCGCAAACTGCCTTCACTTATGACAGTCGTGCTATCTACTTGTGTACTTAAAAGAGGATCGCTCTGAATATTTGCCACCTGTGCATCGACTGCTGTTTGATTTACTTCACTTGGAAGTGTCGTAGTGAGCTCTTTTGTTGTAGTGTTCACTTCAACAATATTTTGAGCAAGATCCAATGTGTCTGAAGCAGTAGTAAGCGTTGTATTGTTGTCCACAATATCTTTAAGAACACCAGAGATTGTTAGAATGTCTTGAGGATATAAACTTTCAACCAAAGCTTTTGCTTCATTCATCGCCGTAGCGTTATGTTCTGCACTCGGTCTTGTTTTTTGGACCAAAACTGCTTTTGCAGTGGTTACATTTGAGACTATCAGATCCTCTAAGTTCCCACTTGATACCTGTTGTCCTGTAAGATTGTCTTTTAATTCTTGTGTTGTAACATAAGAGATAAGCTTAACATCACCAGAGACCGCTTCAAGTCTATAGACTTTAGATGAATTTAGAATATCTTTGTTTACTTCAAGAAAGTATCTTCCATTGGCATCAGATGTAGTAGTCTCAAGTGAAGTAGTACTATCATAAAGAGTGACTGTTGCGTTTGGAATTACAGTATCATAGATAAAACCGCCTAATACTATCTTTCCTTCTGTTACGGCATGTGTGCTTTCAACGTCGCTTAAAACGGTCGAGCTTGTTAAATCTAAAGCAGAAGTGTCATCTATAAAACCACCAAATACTACGCCAAATTTGGTTTTGTAGCTTTCCTTATGGTTTTGCATATATGTTTTTACAGCATTTAAAGCATTTAGACCTGTTGCGTTACTATCTTTCAATTGTGTTACCAAATCCTGCACAAAAGAGTCAAATTTTGTAATTCCTGCCTTTCTCGCAGAAATTAATATTGCGTTTACGGCTCTTTGAATAGCCCTATTGTCAGGATTATCTTCAAAGAGTTCATCTTGACTTATGCCTAATGCATTTGCTAGAGCAGAGAGATCTGTATCTTGCGCTGCAAGAGTTGTTAACGGTGTTACTGTAAAGTTGTTACTTGAGCCGCTTTGTGTTACATTTAACTTGAGTGGTGCTATTTGTGCTGTCTCATTGTCATCATGTCGACCATTATTGGTTGTATCTACAAAACCATTGATGACATTCACAGAAGAAGGTGTCGCTATACACTCCTTTAAAGTATATACACCATCTCCATCTTCTGAAAACGAGGCACATTCGGGAGCACTTATGATTGCACCCAAAATATTGTCATCAACAGCATTTACTGTAAATGTACCAGTTGGGATGCTACTTCCACCTCCTGTATTTCCACCGCCCTCATCATTGCTGCTGCCACTGTTGCCACCGCCGCCACCGCCGCAACCGACTAGGAAACTTGCCATAGCGAGAGCTATCATACTTTTTTTAAATTTTAAAACTTTACCACTCATCTTGCAAAATCCTTAAACAAAAATTGTACTTATATTGTTTAATGATAAAGCAAATATTCTTTGTAATAGCTTAATGATTTTAAAATTCTATACTAAACGTGGAACCTTTATTCACTTGAGACTTTATAGTAAGTGTGAAGTGGTGTAGGGCAATGATTTTATTGACTAAGAAGAGTCCAAGTCCTAGAGAGTTGTTCCAAGAGTTCTGGTGTACTCTGTAGAATTTTTTTGTGATATTTTCTAAATCTTTCTCGTTTATGCCTATGCCTGTATCTATTACTTCAAGATGTTTTTTCGAAATTTTTACTATTACTTCATCTTCTGAATATTTTAGTGCATTTTCTATGAGATTACTGATAACAACCCCAAAAAGTGTCTTATCTATATTTACTACTACTTTCTTGTCTCCTTGTATAATTATGTGTTTGTGTGGGTATGTAAGTTGGAGTGTTTGGACAGTTTCGTTTACCAGTTCGTAAAGATTTGTTTGATGTGTCTGTATGGACTGCGTTTCACCGTCGAGTTTCATTGAAAGTCTAAGTGTATCTATGAGTGTACTAAGTTTTGTACCATTATTATGGATTTTTGTAAGAAATTTTTTACGTATATTTGGGTTTATATTTTCATCTTCTAAAAGTGTCTGTGAGTAGCCGTTGACTACAGCTATAGGGTTTTTGAACTCATGGCTGATTGCAGAGATGATGTCATCTTTTTGTCTGTTTGCATTTTTAAGTTTGCGGGTGTACTTCTCTTGTTGTTTGTCTTTTTTTGCCAAAATCTTTGAGACTTTGGTGAGCAGGCTTGTAATGAGGGCAAACTCTTGTGAATATTTTGAAGAGATATAGGTAGGCTTCTCTTTCTTTGTAAGCGCTTTTAAGAAATCGACAAGCTTGTTCGTCTCATGTTGTATTTGAACATTTATTTTATAACTGATAATAAATAAGATAATGAAGAAGAGAATAAGTGCAACTGATATTTTAATAACAAGACTGATAAACTCTCCATAGATCCCTTTTAACTCCTGTGCAAGGCGTATATAAACGACTTTTCCTGAGAGGTCTATCTT
>Ga0256831_1000569_pt1 | contig 19169 bp, 18 predicted proteins | sample 132544metaG_FD_189087 | JGI IMG/M metagenome (GOLD analysis project Ga0256831, IMG submission 189087) | Hydrothermal vent microbial communities from Lau Basin, Pacific Ocean - 132-544 | ecosystem: Environmental > Aquatic > Marine > Hydrothermal vents | place: Pacific Ocean: Lau Basin | collected... | reverse complement strand
TGTTGTACACGGCGTCGTTCATGGTCATTATCTCGTAGATGAGAATTCTCGTCCCGGCCACCGAGGGGGCGAGTTTTTGGGATATTATCATCCTGAGGGACGCCGCGAGGGAGGTTTTGACGCTGGAGGCTTTCTCGGGCGGAAACATGTCGAGAAACCTCGTTATCGTCTCCGGAGCGCTGTTCGTATGCAGCGTCGCGAACACGATGTGTCCGGTTTGGGAGGCCTGCAGCGCCGCCATGGCGGTTTTATCGTCCCTTATCTCGCCCACGAGAATGATGTCCGGATCCTGCCTGAGAGCCGATTTGAGTCCGGAATAGAAACTCTCCGTGTCTTTTCCAACCTCTCTATGGGTAATGATGGAGTTTTTGTCCTTGTGAACGAACTCCACGGGATCCTCTATCGTAACCACGTGTCTGTCGAAATTCTCGTTCACGTAGTCTATTATCGCCGCGAGGGTGGTGGATTTACCGGAACCGGTCTGTCCGGTGACGAGTATGAGTCCCTCTTTTCTCGTGGACTCCTTCCTGATGCGTTCCACGTGCTCCTCGTAGAAACCGAGATTTTCAAGCTTCGGAATCTCGGAAGGTATCTTTCTGAGGATGAAACCCGGTTTGTTCATGGTCATGAACACGTTTACCCTCGCCCGGTAGGAGGTATCCAGTATTTTGATCGCCATATCCACTTCGGTCGAGGAGACGTCGTCGTACTTGTCCTCTTTTATGACCCCGCCGCCTTTCCACACCTCGAACCGCTCCGTCGCCTTTTTCTCGTCGGAGAAGGAGAGACGAAAGAGATCGGCTATCATATCGTACGCCTCGTCCTCACCGAGCGGTTTTTCGTCCGTGAGCTTTATGAGTTTTCCCTGTACGCGAAGAGCCGGCGGTTTTCCCGTGGCCACGTGAAGGTCGGAAGCGTTTTTCTCCGATGTGAAAGCCTCCAGAAGCGATTCCAGTCTCTTTCCGATTCTCATGCGCACCTCTTTTTCGTTTTCGAGAATTATATTTCATTGCGATTTTTGGGTATCATTTGTAAATATAACGCGAAAAAGGAAAAAAATGAAAGAGAACGCCGTCGATGTAAGAGGCGCCTCATGGCGGGCGTACGATATTTTGGATCTGTTGCGGGAGAAGACCGGCTATGAACCGGGCACACCGGTAGATCCCGTGGAAATCGCCTCGATGCTCGGAATAAGGATGTCGTTCGTTCATTCTCCCTTTATGAAAGAGCGCGCCATGGCGAAATCGGAAAACGGTAAATTCTCAATAGAATATTAACGCGTCCAAAATTGGATATGACGTAAAAAGGAAAAACTACGCCGTAGCACACTGTTTCGGACACGTATGTCTCCATATGGCGAAAGGGGCGGCGAGCGCGGATTACGTTTTCGCGGAGAATTCCGACACTTTGAAACCGAATCCGATTTTCGACCCGAAAGAGTACGAAGCCTTCTCTTTCGCCAGACAGATACTGATGCCCGGTCCTCTGGTGAAAAAAGAGATAGAGAGATTTTACGAGGAAAACGCGGAAGAACTCGAAATTACGGCGGATAATTTCGATCGGAGATTCAAGGATACGCTCCCCGAACTCCGTCGATTCCTCTCCGACAGATTCCTAATGGAGGAAAAAATCGTCGAAACGCGCCTTAGAAACGTGATCGGCGACGTAACCGCAAGGAGAACCCCGCCGGAGACGGATCCGTCGCCTTGACGCCTCACGCGGACATGTACATGTACTCGGGCGTAATCCCGAATTCCGTCGCCATGTTCCTTATCTTTTCCGCGAGGGGAGTCGGCAGCGTTCTGCACTCCTCCATCATGTAGGACTCCAATTTCTCGTACTCTTTCTCGTCGAGCCTCTTTTTCGCATAGGCGAGAAAGGAGCGCAAGTCCTCGCTTTCCTCGTCGAAACCGTGAGGGACGACGCTTCTCGTTATCTCCGCCTCGGCGTCCGGGGTTCCGAACTCGTAATTTTCGAGGTTTTTGGAGGTGAGGGAGGGGATAAGTTTTTCGAGGATTATTCTGGCTATGAGTTTATCCTCCACGTCCATGGAAAGATAAGGCGACACCTTGTCGATAAAAGCCGCCCTTCTTAGAAAATCTTTTCTCGCCTCCCCGTTTTTGAGGAAAGAGTTCCAGTTCGTCCTGAGCGTTTTCTCGGAGATGAAATCGAATTGCGGATAGAGATTGATAAAATCTATCTCGCTGTTGTGCAAATCCTTTATGTAGGAAACGTAATCCGTCCGTATCACTTTCCCGTCGAATAGATATTTCTGATAGGTTCCGTTGGAAAAGTTCTTTTCGTCTATTATTTTGGATACGCTTCTGTTTATATGGAAACGGATCCAGTTGAAGGCGTAGGTAATGAACTTCACCCCCTTGTCGGGATCGTAATTGTGCATGGCATGAACTATACCCACCACCCCGGCGCTCCGCAGGTCACCCACGTGTTTTTTGAGCATAGGTATCTTCGATTTGAACGTATTTACCGATTTCATAACCTGGGGAAAGTGCATTATTATCTCGTAGGAGATAATCATCTTTTCTTCCTCGTAAAGGTTGATCAGAAACGGATCCGGGGATATCTCCATGAGTCTCTTCGTGGATATGGAGGCGTTTTGGAAAAGGGCGTGCCACTCCCTTTTCATAATCTCCATCTCATGCGGTTTTACGGTTCTCTTGAGATAGAATATTTTTTCGAAATTCTCGTCCTCGAGCGTCTCCATGATTCTCGAGGCGAGCTCTTCGTTTCTCAGGATGTAGAGCTTCTTTATCTCCTGTATTTCTTTAAACCTTCGCAGGAAATAGGGCTCCCTCTTGCGTATTTTCTCTATAAGTTTCCTGTTGTTCTCAAGGTCCCCGATATGGCGGATCTCGCGGACGGGAGTTTCCATGAGGGCTCCTTTCGAATATTCTCGTTTTGATTATACCATATATCCGAAGGGAAAAGTTTGATACAATAGCGTTATGGAAACGGAAACGAAGGAGGACGCGTGAATTTCAAAGGACATATGGCGACGGCAACCGTTTTTTTCGCCGGGTTTCCGCATGCGATGCGCCATATAGAAGAGAAAATTCCGGAAAGTTTCGCGCAATCCCTAAGAGGTTTCGAAGATTTTTACGACGGTTTCGTAACCGGTGACCCGTCCGCTTTTTTGTCGTTTCTTCTCCTTTTTCTCATAACCCTCGCCGGCGCCTATTTTCCGGATCTCGATCTGAAACTCGCCTTTCTTTTCGACGATCCGAAAAAGAGAAAAAGATACCTCTACCACCGGCAGACCACCCATTCGCTCCTGCTGTGCCTCGCCGCGGCGGGAATCGCCGTGAAGACGAACAATCCCTATCTCTTCTTCTTCTCGCTCGGATGGGCGTCGCATCTTTTCGGAGACATGCTTACGGGATCCGTTCCCATCTTGCTATGGGGAAAAGGATACTCCCCGTTTTCGAGGGTGGGAATAGACAGATTCCTTTACTTCATAGACTGGCGCAAAAGAAGCGCCATGTTCTCGGGCATGGCCGCTCTCTTCGACTTTCTCGCCGTTCCGATGGTTCTGTTCGCCCTGTATCTTTTATGGATTCTACGTTAGCGCCCCTCAAGCTCCTCTTCCCTCATCGGTCTCTCGGGAAAATATGCCACGCTTCCACCGAAAACGCCGAAAGCCGTAATCCTTCCCTCTCGGTTTTTCATGAATACGGGTTTTCCGGAAAGCGTTCCGTAAAGATAAACGGCTCTCTCGCATCTCACTTTTCTCTTTATCGGCCTCTTTTCGAGGCTCACGTCGTTTCCTCTCATCGCATTCGCCATAGAACGATTACCCTTTATTTTTCGTATACGAAATTTTTCCACTCTTTCGCGTCTTCCGTAAACTTCGCCCTCGATATTATCCTGTAATAGGAGTTCTCTATCGATAAGCGGTTTTTACCCTTCTCCACTTTGCTTTCCACTCTCGCTATGACCGGGGGATCCATTTTTCTTTCGTAGTAGAGTTTGTGATAGAGAGAAAGACCGTTTATGAAAGCGTCCATTTTCTTTAGTTTGAAGACGTAATCGTCTATGGTAAGATCGTATCCCTGTCTCGCCCCCTCGATAAACCTCTTTCCGTATCTTTTCTTCGCCTCTTTGCATTTTCCGGCGTCGGGAGGATCGAAAAACGACGAAACCTCCGGAGAGTCCGGTTTTTCGCAGGTTTTCTCGTCGAAACCGAGAAAGTCCCTCCAATCCATCGGGCGAGATACGAACCTTGCCTTTTCGGCCACGTAATAGACCTTACCCTTCTTCACGTATCCGTTTCCGCCGTCTATGGGGACGGATACGGTTTTCTGTCCGATTATCGGGGGCCTGAGAACCCCTTCCACGTAAAAGGTCTTTATCCTGATCGCCCTGTCGAGAAGGGGATACGCGTCGCAGAGAATGCTCCTTACATGGCTCTCGGCCAGAGCCTTGCCGTAAGGAAACCCGTCGTCGTATCCCTTCTCCCCGGCGGATAGAACCCTCGCCGCGCACTCCCTTTTTTCCTTCGGCGTTTTACCGAGCTCGCGAAGCGGATCTTCCGTTTTATTCGTGGAATTTTTAAGATCCTGAATACCGAAAGACGATACGACGATCAACATGGTAACGAGAAAAAATGAACGCCACATATTTTTCCTTTTTGCGTATTATAACGAAAAGAAAGTTTGTTTGTTAGCGAGGGGGTGCAGTTTCTATACCGCTATGCCTTGTGGTTAATGGTCGAAGACGTGATAGTATATCGAAAAGCCCCGGAAAGGGGCCGCATAGAAAGATTAAGGGGTAGCGCCGCTACTTACGTTGGCGCAAACTACGTGATCTCTTTTAATCGTCAGACTTCCGTCGCTTTGTACCTCGGCATACCACGGGGAGTTATTTTCGACGATCTTTCTTGCCACGAGTCTCGCGACCGTATTGTTGGTGAGAGGCTTGGTGGTGAGCGTTACGGTAACGTCCGATCCTTCGGTGCCTCCGTTACAGTCGTATTGCCAGTCTCTGACGTCCTTAACGTTGGTGTCCCCGCCAAGTTCGTCCCTTATAACGTTGATATTGTCGTCATCCGTTCCTATCGTACCGCTTCCGGCCGGATAGACGCCGCCTATCGAGTTTCTTGCCCTTTCTATACCGGCCAGCACGGAGTTTATTTTTGAATACTCCGATTTCGCCACCGACGGAAGATAGAGCTTCTTGTATCCGGCGAACACGGCGAGCAGCAATCCGCCGACGATGAGAAGACCGAGGGCCAGCTCCGTTATCGTATAACCTTTTCTTGCGCTTTTTCCGTATCGTTTACGCATCCGTTCTCCTTTCTCCTATTTTGACGGAATTATAGTGAAATGGGTTGAAATCATTTATACGCGCTTGAAGATATAACACCTCTTCTTAAAAATACTCCTCCATCGATTCGCGTACGAACTCTTCCCCCGCCACGTCCCGTATGCTTCTGATCTCCTCCGAGTCGTATTTCTCCTCCAGTTTTTTCGTTCTTTCCGCCTTCTCCCTCTCCATCTCCCTCATGGTGGATATCGGCATTCCGGGTTTGTAGTAGAACACGCCGCCGAGATTGCACAGGGCGTACCATAGCGCCACGTTCTCGTACTTCACGGAAACCAGTTTTCCGGTCGGCATGTTCTGCAGTTTCATGGCGTATTCCCATAGGGATATGAGAGCGGTTTCCTGAAAATCGTGGGTTTCGAATATCTCTTTTATCTTCGCGAATCTCGTTCTTTCGTTCTCCACGTCCATTTTGGAGCGTATCTCGGCGAGGAGCGCTTTTTTCGCCTTTATCTCCTCCATGGAGACGGTTCCGGAGCTCCGCATGGTTTTTATCTCCTCCTCGAGCTCCGCCGCGGCCCGCTCCTGGTTTTCCAGATAGCCCTCGACGATATTGTCGTATATTATCTCCACGGGAAGCCTTATTCCGGGAGCGTCGAAATCGGAAGGGTCGAAACCCCCTTTCCGTTTGAGAGGATGGAGAATATAGTTTCTCGGAAGAAGGGGCTGCATGAATCTACCCCTCGAGGGGCGCACGAACAAAAGCTTCTTCAATTCCGGAAGGAGCTTCGCGACGAATTTCTCGTTCGCCTTGTATTCCGGGGACTCTTTTCTTTCCCCGTATTCCGGAAGAAAGAGCGGAAAGTCGCCGAAAGAGGGTATATCCCCTTCGAAAAACGCCGTTTTTTGCCCGAATTTCGAATACCTAAAATTCAAAATTTCCAGAAAAGCGTCCAGCTCCTCAAGAAAAACGTCGGTAAAATCCTCTCCGGCGTCGGGTCTGTATTTGAGCATATACTTTCTAATCTCCTCAAAGGAGTTCCCCTCCGTGAAAAGGCCGGTTATAGGAACCCCTTTTTCGTTTTCGTTCCATTTTCCGACGAATATTTTTCTTTCTTTTCTGTCCCACAGTATCGAGGTTTTCATTCTGTCCATAAACCGAAACCTCATAAGGGCGTAATACCCGACGACGTTTTGCGGCTCGCCCTTCTCGTCCGTTTCCGCGATTTCCTTGAGAAGACGACTCCAGCATCGCTTCATGGCCGAGAACCTCTCCTCGTCCATATTGAGGGGATGCGTCGAGTAATATATCGAGATGGATACGTACTCCTCGTACTCGTCCTCCGCGAAAAAAGGTTCCGGAGGAAAATAGTCGTATTTTCGGAACTCCTTTCCTTCGGGACCGTCCCCCACGGGACGCTTGGGAGGACGTAGAAGGGGATCGAACTTTTTCCCATACAGAGGGACGGGAGGATTGTTCGTCGGTTTCGCTTTTATAGGTTTGCTGCGTTCATGAATCCTTTTGGAGTACTTCTTCAGGACGTAGTAGGAGGGAAGGTAGAAAAAGACGCCGAGAGCGGCGAGATTGAACCATTTGAGATATTCGAAAGTCATGGAGACGGCCGGTACCCATCTGTTCCCCACGAGAACGAGAACGTCGAACGAGAGCGGATCCGGCTTGACGTATTTCGCCCCCCACAGGGCCGAATGGAGAAGCCCCGCCTTGGAAAGAATCGCGCCGCCGGTGAGTTTCGATACGAGATAGGCGAGATATGCGTCGTATCTCGCGAGAACGAAAAAAAGATACGCGAGTTCCCTTCGGTAGAAATAGGCGACACCGGCGAAAATGACGGCTATCGTAACCATTATTATGATAACGGCCGTTCCTATGTCCGGCATTTTTTCGTTGTTCATTGTGCTTTCCTAAAAACCGGGATTGTCGAAATCCTCTTTGAACATGCTTCCTCTGACGAGATCGAAACCCGCCAGCCCGCGCACGGATTCCTCGTCGAGCAGGAACAGATTTAGAACGGAGGACAGGAGAAACAGGGCCGTCATTGGAAAAGAGGCGGCGCCGACGGCGTACTTCGTGATTTCCGTCGGAAACGTTCCCATGTGATAGCAGGCCGTCTCTCCGCATATCCTCCCGCTCTTCACGACTCCTTTCGAACACGCCTTGGCGAAAAACGCGCTCTCCAGAAGGACGACGCCGCTTTTCGTTTTGGGTAGGAGCGAATTGAGCGCCGATTCCGAAAAGGAGAGATCCTCCACGGGATAGAAAGACGAAAAGGGGGAAAGGGCCATGAAAAGGGGCGAGGCGTTGGAGAAGTCTATTTTGTTCTTGCCGCCGTTCGTGGGATCGAAAAGCGCCGGTTTTCCGATCGGAAAACCTTCGTAATGATAGAAGGCCGACCATAAAACGTCCTCGTCGAACGGACGCGCCTCGGCGGCCGGGAGCTTTCCGCATTTCTCGAGACCGAAAAACGTTTCGGAAAAAGCCGAAGAGAGATTGGGGAAACGATCCTCCTCGGGCGTGATCGGAAAAGAGCGCGGCGAGGGCCTCTCCTTCATGGCCGCTCTCACCGCACTCTCCAGAGAGGCGAAATCCCCGCCGAAGCGGTCGATCGCCAGTCTGGCCGGCGACCACACGGTTTTGTGGGAAATCGCGATTTCCGCCTCTATGTCGTTCTCCTCGAGAAACGTTCTCACTTTTTTCTCCGAGAAATCGTCCGTGAGAACGATATCCCCCCTCCCCCAATCTTTGAGCGCGAGAAAATCGAGATCCCCTTTTCTTTCGGTCGTCTCCGGATCGCGATAATAGACGTTTCTGTCGAAATCGAACGTGACTACCCTTATCAACCCATATCCTTGGCTCTTTTGAGGTGGACCGAGGAGAGCCCCATGATGCGTATGAGACCGTTGAGATCCTTTTTGGAGACGGCCACGGCCATGGCTCCCTCTTTGGGCATTACCTTCGTTCCCGCCACGGCGCCGGTAGCGAGAAACTCCTTGAAGGCGTCTCTCTCATGGGAAAAGTAGCTTTCCGGGGTGACGAAAACGACCGCTTTGAAAGCGTCGTCGGCGGCAAGCTCTCTCGCCCATTGGGGAAGGGATAACTCGTCGCCGTTCTCCTCCATGAGCAGAAACTCGTCTGGCCACACCACGATCGGTTTTATAGCCGAGGATTCGAGACCGTCGACCACCTCGCCCAGCGCCGTTTCCGGATCTTCCGCCTTCTTCACGATAAACATTGGAAAACCCCGGCGGATCTCCTCGTAAGGAAAATTCACTATTATCGTCTTCACGTTCGTAAAATAGGTCTTGTAATCCATCGGATTCTCCGCCTTTTTCGTTTTTTGATGGAATTATAGCGTTCGCCGCCGGTCGGAAAACGATTTGTGGGAGGTTTCGTAACATGTGAAAGAAAAAGGAATCGGAATTCGAGAAGATCTCTTTTACTCTCGAGAGAAAAACGGTATCATATTGGAAAAAAGGAGTATGGATGGCCCTTCTTCCGAGGGATCTCGACGACATGTCCCGATCTTTATGGGACAAAATAAGGAGAAAAGACCCGTTCTTCGACGTGTCCAGAGAGGCGAAATCCCTTTTTTCCATATTCATAACGGAATCTCCGCATTTTCGCCTCGCGTACGGATTCTTTCTTCGCGGAGCGAAGGAGAGGGTGGCGATAACTCCGGAAGAAACCGTAAAATTCGTGACCGAGCGTATAGAGGAGGAGTCACCCGTATTCGGAAGTTTCGATTTCGAAGAAAAGACCCTTCTGACGATATCGGGCGTAATCGCGGCGAGAGAGATGACGGTTTCATCGATACCGATATCCGTCATATTGGAGATGGACGAAGAGAGAACGAAAAGATACGTGCTCCCCTTTCTCGAGTACGCCGGATACGACCTGCGCGCGAAAGAATACATAAGGAGGATGCTGTATGCCAAATACGCATGAGATCGAGATTTCCCCCGAAGCGTATCTCGAAGAGCTGAGATCCGATACCGATTTTCCCTATGAGGCTATTCTGTCGATGGTAGGGAGAAGGGGAGAATACCTGTCTAAATGGGTTTCCCTGAAAACCGCCGCGAAAAGAAAGGCCGGTGAAATAGAGGCGGAGATGAAAAGAGAATACCCGAAACTCTTTCTCAAATATATGACCGACTACGAGATAGCCTTGACGGCGCAACAGGCGGACAAGATGCTCAAGTGCGACGAATGGTGGCTGGCAAAGGAGAAGGAGGCGGAGGAGACCAAAACCTGTTCGGAGATAGCCGACAGAGCCATAAAATTTTTCGAGAGCCTCTCCTACGACGCCAAAATCGTGATGGAGAGCGAGAAACTGTTCGCGGGGGGAATCTAATCCTCCTCCAACTCCGCCTCTATCACCTCGACGAGGCGTTTCTCTTTCTCCTCTATCGCGACGGTCATCTCTTTGACTTTCTCGATATCCATTATCTCGCTCATTCTCTCCTCCATCGCCCTGAAAATCTCGGGCGACATCTCGGTCGCGCCCAAACTCCACGTCACCATGGTGGTGTCGAAAACGCTGTTTATGGACGCCACGGCGGCGGCGAGCGCCTCAGACTCCGAATCGGCCTCGACTTTGCTTTCGCCGAGGAAATCCTTCACCATGTTTTTGATCTCCCTCATGCGATACATGGGCTCCACGTTGCGCGTGAAATAGTCGAACTTGGGAATCTCCGGCGCTTTCGGCGGATCGTAGTAGTTTACGAGGAAGGGAACTATCTCCCCGGCCCACGTGATGTATCCGTGTCCGGGTACCATCTCCTTGAGCATTTTCACCTCGACCACGTCCTTCTCCTGCACCTCTATCTCTCTCTCTTTGAGGCTCTGCTGCTCCTGTCTTACCCGTATCGTGGCCGTTTCCCTGCGCCCAAGCATCTTGATGACCTCTTCTATGGTGTCCTGCTCCTCCAGTTTGAGGGCGACTTTGATGCCCGTGTTTCCGAGAAGACGCTTCTTCTCGATGTCGGAGGTCTTCTGCAGGGAGGCTATCTCCTGAACCATTATCACCACAGCGACCCTCAGGGATCTCGCCTGAGCGAGAACGTTGTCGAAACCCTCCACGGCATACGATCCGTACTCGTCCATCATGGCGAAAAAGGGCACTCTCGGTCTCTTGGCGAAGGAGAGGTATCTCTCCTCCACCGTACCCGATATGTTGTCCCCGAGAAGAACCGCGATCGCGTTTTTCAAAAGGGAGAGAACGATTTTTCCAAGAGAGGCGAGGGATCTCGAATCCACCTGGAGAGCCGGGAGGAGAACGTACACTATCCTTCCGTTGGAAACCACGTCCTCCATGTCTATGGTCGGGTTCTCCGTATCGAATATGGGACCGAAACGACCGGCGAGCATATCCAGCGATTCGTTCCACATGAGATATGAGTTTCCATGCTGTTTCTCCGCCCCGTCCGGAAACTTCGTGTCCTCGGCGGAGAGATCCACGTATACGGAGGCGAGATAGGCTTTGAGACGGTCGAGGTTTATCGGTTTGTACTTCGCCTTCTCCTCGGGCGAGAAACAGTCCACGATGAACGTTCCCGCGTCGTTCGATTTCTTTATCACCCAGTAAAGGGTTCTCAAATCTTGCAGGGCTATCCATTTGTTGATGACGCCGAAGGTGAGTATCTCCTCCCTCTCCATCTCGGGGTTGAAAAGCAGGCCCATATCCCGAAGCGGCACGAGAACGGAGAGAAGCCCCTTCATGAAAGAGAGAGCCCGTCCGGCCCAGAAAGCGTTGTCGCCGGAGGTTTCGAGCATGTTCCCGATAATGTCCGTCACCTTGTCGGCGTCCCCTTTGAGAAGGGGGTTGAACGTATTGGATTCGTGCGGGTTGTTGAAGTTTATGACGCGAAAGTCGTCCTCCCGTCCGGCGTCGACGCATGTGTTGTAGAAAGCCTCGTATATCGTCTGATCGCCTTTTCCGTCCACGGCGAGGGTTCCCGCCCCGGCGTCCAATATCTGTTTGAGTATGTTCACCTCGAAGGTCGTTTTTCCGGCGCCCGTGGTTCCCACGGTGAACATATGCGTAAGAGGCATTTTGTCGTCTATGAGAACGGGATAGAGAAGCTTGTCCTCGTACTTTTTTCTGTTCTTCGCCACGTCTATCGGATCGGGAACGTCGGACACGGCGGTCACGGCCGTCCCGAGGTTGAACAGATATGGGCGATCTTTGCCGTATACGCCTATTACCGGATATTCCGGCGTTCTGTTCTCGTACGTGGCGAGATTGAGAAACAGAAAGAGAAACAGAAAAAACGAGAAGATCGCCGTCGCGACGGGAGATATTCCGGCGGAGATCAGTATCGCCCCCGTCGCGAAAGCGTAAATCTCCCCGTTGTATTTGAGGGTTTTCCTTCTTATCTTGTCCAATTTCGTTTCGTACACGAAACGATACTCTCTGGCGTGTAACGTCTTGGAGTTCGTCTGCGACATCTCTTTCCCCCGATCCTTTTCTTCTCTCTACATTTAATGTTCCTTTATATAAATCCATAGGAATATTGAGAAAAAGGAGATTCCATGCCGCGAACGTTCGATGGACTTTTAACGACGCTCGAGAACGGAGACGAGCTCGTATTGAGAGAAGGGGTCGAAACCGCTCTGGTAAGAAAAGTAGGAAAAAAGAGGGAAAAGGTAAAGATCGCCCCCGTTTTTATGGACGATATTCCCTTTTCCGAGCGCGTCGGATACAGATCCGTGCTTCATAAAGACGGGCGCACTTTTATGATACTGCACGGCAAGGACGATTTCGGAAGATTCGTCGTAGTCGAAAGGGTGCGGAAGATGGATTCTTCGGAGAAGCCTCTTTTTCCGAACGCCCTGACGGAAAATCTCGGATCTTCCCTCGAAGGAGACGGAGGGCTTTTTCTGGTATGCGGGAAACCCTGTTCCGGTAAAACCTCCGTCGCCGGGAGTCTCAAAAAGGAGATATCGAAAAAATTCGGCGCCGGTTTCTGTATACTCCATACGGGACAACACTACGAAATCGATCCCCTGAACGACAGAATCTATGACGCGTACGAGATCTATCGAATACCCGGCGTGGAATTGGAATCTCCCGGAAATCTCGTTCTTCTCTCCGACGAAACGGTCGGTAGAAAAGCGTCGGGACACGTTCTTCACCATGCCGAGTCCGGAGGGGTTTCCGTATCGGTGGTTTCCGCGAAGGATCCGTTTACCGCGGTGGAAAGGCTCTCCTTTTTCGCGCGAAACGGACGTTTGCGCACGGCGAACGTTTTGAAGGGAATAATTTTCTGCGAGATCTTCTTCGACGTTAAGGAGAAACGCATGAGAAATCGGGTAAAATACCTTAAACCGAGAGAGGGATTTCTGAATATGCTCCGCAACGAAGACGGAGCCGCCGTAAACGGTATGAAAATATCGTCGAAACTGGGCAGTCCGGACTTTTGTTTCGAAATATTCTGAAAGGAACCGAATGGAGAACGTCAAAATAGTGCTGAAGGACGAGAAGGCCAAGGAGCTGTATGAAAGACTGAGGAAAAGATTCTCTCCCGTAAAAGCGGCGATACTCGCGAACAGAGGAGTGGAGAACGTACCGGACGCGAAGACTCCGCTTCCGGATCCGGAAGAGACGCTCCCGGGCGTCAAAAAGGCGGCGGATACGTTCGACGGATGGATGCGGACCGATCCCGACGAGGTTCTCATCCACCACGATTTCGACTGTGACGGGATAACGGGAGCCTCGATACTGGCCAAATTCTGCGAGAAACGCTACGGAATATCTCCGGCTACGCTGTGCAACTCGAGAGAGGAGGGATACTCTTTTACCCCTGAGATAGCGGAACGGCTCTTCCAGGAGGGATATAGAAAAATCATTACCGTCGACAAAGGCATCGCCGACAAGGAGGCCGTGGCGAAGTTCAGAGAGCTCGGCGGAGAGATAATCGTCACCGACCACCATATGCCGCAGGGAGAGCCGCCCGAGGCGGACGCTGTGGTTTGCTGGACGGTGAACGGAGGGGCGAAGCTTTGCGGGGCCGCCACGGCTTTCTGGATCGCCCGCGCCATCGACGAATATGAGGCGAACCCTTTCGTCGATATGGCCGGGGTGGCCACGATGGTGGATATGGTGCCCCTCTCGGATCCGGTAAATAGAGTTCTCGTCATGAAGGCGTATGAACGGATGAAACGGGGTATATTCTCGAACCAGAAATGGAAAACCTTCCTCGAACAGATAGGTATCTCCCCGAGAGAGATGACGTACGACGACTTCGGTTATCTCGTCGGACCGATAATAAACACCGCGGGGAGAAACGATCTCGGGAACAAGTTTCTGGAGGAGATGAAGGGGAGCGGTTTTTTCTCGCCTTTCCTCTCCAGGAGGCTCGTCGCCCTTAACGAGGAGAGAAAGAACGTGGTGTACGACACCGCCGTCTATCTCGACGAGTTTCTCAGGTGGGAAGGGGAACGCGCGGTATTCTATCTCATCGACGACCCGGAGTTCATTCACAAGAACTACTCCGGTCTCGTGGCCACGCTCAAAGGGACCGACGAGGGAAAGGTCACCTTCATAGGGTTCATGGAGAACGGGGAGATAAAAGGTTCCGCGAGATCCGGTAGAACGGACTTCGATCTCCAGAAGATATTCGGAGAGAGGTTCGCCGAGTGTGAGGTGAAGGGAGGCGGGCACAAAGCGGCGTGCGGCTTTACGATACCCCTTGAAAAACTGGAACGGTTCCTCGAGATTCTCCAAGAAGAGGCGATAGAGATGGAAGATAAAACCGAAGAGCTTCTTTTTGGAACTCCCCGCGCCCTCACGGAAGAGATAGTGAACGAGATAAAATCCATGGAGCCGTACGGCGTCGGTTTCGAGCCGCCTCTGGCCGCGGTGTCGGACGATCCGGGACTCGGCATGTCCATACGCGTTTTGAAAGGAAAGCATATCAAGATGGGATACTCGGAGATACCCGTCGAGGTGATGGCCTTCAACGTACAGGACGCGCCGGAGGTCGCCAAAGAATTGAGGAGCGCGAGAAAAAAAGGCGAAAAACTCGCCTTTACGGGGAACCTCTCTTTCAACGACTTCGGCGGAACGAGGAAAATATCCCTCATACTCGACTCACCGGTAAAGGTGGTGAAAACGGTCGAACGGGAAATAAGAAAAAACGAATTCATACCGGAGATGTGAGATACCGATGGAAGTGAAAAACGTGAAAAAGGCGGGAAAGAACCTCTTCCTCTTTGAAACGGACAATTCGTTCATGAGCCGTTTCTTTATGGAAAAAATCGAGAATACGGGCGTTTTTCGTTCTCGGGCGTTCAAGAGCAAATACGAGGACCAGAGTCGGATTGCACTATCCGACGGTAAATATATCCGAATGTGCGACGAAATCGAGGAGGACGTTTACCTCGAGCACATTGAGAAGAGAATGGCCGTTATAGGCGATGGATTCCTCGAGATCGCCGAGTCCATGCTGATAAAATCGACGTTTTACGGAAACACGCTATGCGTCGACGCGGAAGGATACTCATCGAACCTGAGGCGCGGGGTAGTAACGGGAAAAAACGTGGCCGTCGCGACAAGAAACGGAAAAATGATCGCCGTCTCTCTCGAAACCGTAAAAAGCGAGCGCGAGATCGTCACGTCGTATCCTCTCTTTCTTTTCGCCGACGAAAACGACGGACCCGAACTGATATTTCTTCCATACGTGCAATATGAAAAGAAAAAGTTCGAAACGAATATGTTGGACAATTTGTACTCCAATGTACGTAAAACGCGTTTGGTCGTTTTCGACCGAGAAGGAAAAAAGTTTCTTCCCGAAGAAACCGCGGCCAGACAGGCCGTATTCCTCTCCCCGAAGGATATCCTCGTGCGATGCGAGGACGAGAGGTTTCTTCTGCTTTCCAAAGAGGGAGGAAAATGGATCGCGCTCGATACCGAAAAATTCTCCAAAAAAGGAATGACCGGAGCGCTGAAGAGCAAGCTCTCCAAGTACTTCATAGAGAAAGCCTATCCGGTGGCCGAAAAAACCCTGCTCCTTCAATACGAAAGGCTCGGAGGAGACGCGAAATCCAAAAGCGATTACGTGCTCTGCGACCTCGCGAACGACAAAATAGTCCGCATAGGACCGAAAGACAAAGAGCGGACGTTCCTTTTTTCGGATCCCCTTTCCGGAAAAATATCTCTTGGGAAAACGGAAGAGGAGAGACTCTACGTCTATCGGAACGGGAAATTCGAGGAAATGGGAGAAGCGAAACGCTATTTCTCATATTCGTACGAATACCAGGACCATATGGAGGAACTTTCGCCCCTTTCGGAAAAATCCGTCGAACCGATGTATTACGGCGAAATGGCGACGTTCGTCTTGGTACGAGACGACGGGGACCCCGTCGGCATCCTGTCGAATAACCCCGCAAACGTTTTCGTCGTCTCCGAGAGAGAGGATTTTCCTTATCCAAGAATCATGATCGGAGAAAACGGAATCCTGATTCCCCGAGTAAAAGATTGTTTCATCCCGATTCCTTCCGGCGGCGTGGAAAAATTCGAGATGGATGACGAAATAAAGATCTACGTTTGGAACGGAAACTTCGAAAAAACCGACGAAACGGCATACGCCGGGGAAGCGAGGATACACCTGAGAACGGACGAAAAGAAGGGGGACGGCCAAAAGATCGTCCGTCTGATGTCGATAAACATGGGAAAACGAAATTTCGTCCTCTTTCTCGGAGAATGCAAAGAAGGCGACGAGAGTCCCAGCGTAGAGGATATGGGCATCGTGGAAGCCGACGGCGAACTTCTCTTATACCTTCACGAAAAGATCTCCTCGAAAGAGTGGCGATCCAGGCTGCTTCCGCTGAAAGACCGCGGATATACGGACGCTGAAAAAGAGTTTACGGACGAGATTACCGTTGGGGGAAAAGAGGTCGCCCTGTATCCTTTTCCGAAGTCCGGCATATGGAAACGAGAACGGGAAAAGATAACGTACATGTTTTTGGATCTCGAGAGGAGAAGATGGACGGCGGATACCCTGGACTCCTCCGAAATACGAGAGATCCACGAGAAGGCGAAAGCCATGTACGGAGATACGAAATTCTTTCCGAGCGACATTCCCCTGAGATTGACGGAAAAGGACGAGAAAAACCCGTTCTACGCCATAGGCTACGAATCGGGCGAAAACGGTCTGTTTTTTCCCATTCTTTATTCGAGAAAGTACGGGTTCCTAAAAATAGACGACCCCGCTCCCGAGAACGTTCTTTCGGATTCCATACGCGAGGAAATCTCACCCGAAAAACTCGAATACGATCCCCTTCACGTAAGACAATCCCTGTATAGCGTCCTCATAAATCCGACGGATTGGCCGCGACGAGACTATACGCTCTACGTAAAAAGCGTGGTCGACGAGAAAAAGAGAGAGAAAGAGATATCGAAGGAGAGGAACGAGAACGTCGTCTCTCCGTAATCGTCAATCCCCGAACTCCCCTCTCTTCGCGTGTTTTCTCCTCCTCGTGTAGATTCTTTTGTTTTCAACCCGTTTCGGTTTCGCGTTTATCTCCCTTCTCGCTATGGCCAGTATGGCGAAATCCCTTTTCTTCTTGATCCTCATGTCACTTTCTCCTTTTTCCTTTTTTCCACGATTTGAAAACGTCGTCCAACATCTTTTTGGCTCTCTCGAAATCCTCTTTGGACATTCCCTCCTTTTTGGCGAGAGATTTGAGTTCTTCCGATCCGTGCTTTTCTATCACCGCCATCTGTTTGTCGCTAAAACCGTATCCGTTTCTCTCTTTCTCTTGTTTTCCCCCGCCGTATTTATTTATGAACTCCTTCGTTTTTTCGAAGGATGAGAGAATCTCCTTGTCTATTTTGACGCCGTTGGATTTGGCGAGACTTCTCGCGTATTTGACCATCTTCGGGGTCGGCGCCCTGTCGGAGCTCACCTTCACCCCTCTATCCGCCTGCTCTTTGAGAATGTCGCAGCATTTGGTCACGAACTCTCTATACGCCTTTCTGAACTCCTCCATACCCATCTCGCCGTCCCGTATTTTCTGAAGGTTCTCCTCCATTTCGGCCCTTCTGTGGGGAGCGGAGATATACTCCCCTATGGCGTTTATCAGATCCCTCGCCTTCTTGGTGGAGGTAAGGACCTCCCTCTTGCCCTCCACGGCGAAATACCCGTCCTTGACGAGCTGTTCGACGATAACGTCCCTGGTGGCCGGAGTTCCTATTCCTTTGGCGTTTTTCCCCGTACCCAGAATCTTTTTGAGGGTCTCGTCGTTATAGACGGTGGCGACGTTCTCCATGGCCGCCGTGAGGGAGGCCTTGGTGAACTTCGGTCTCGGTTTGGTCTCCTTTTGCGTGACGGAGACGGAGACCACCTTCAATTCGTCGCCCTCCGAGAGATCCGGTATCTCCCTTTTGTCTTTGTGTGAATCCACCTTTTCGACCGTCTGCCATCCGTCCCCCGTTTTTACTTTCTCCCCAAACTCACCCCCAAGTTCCGTTTTTCCGGATACGTCCGTATATTCGTAGTCGGGAAAGAACTGGGCGAGAAAACGCCCGGCTATCGCGCGGTAGACCTTTTTTTGCTTCTCGTCGAGCTTCGACTCGTCGTATTGAGAGAGAGGACTGAGGGCGGTATGGGAGTGCTTGTCCACCTCTTCGTCGTTGAACGCCCTCCCTTTTCTGTACGGAGGTTTGAGCATGGAGACGTATTTTCCCAAAACGGAGTCTTTCCCGACGGCTTTCATAATCTCAGGAACGTCGGAATAGAGATCGCTGGAGTAGTAGTTACACGACGACCTCGGATAGGAGGTGAACTTCATCTCGTAAAGCTTCTGGAGTATGGCGTTGGAATCTTTCAGACTTACCCCCTTTTTGGAGACGTACGCCTGAAGCTGCGTCTTGGAGAACGGGAGCGGGGCCGGTTTACTCTTTTTGGAAACGGAGAAGCTCTCCACTTTGAGAACCCCCTTTCTCTTTATCTCTTCAAGGAGTTTCTCGGCGTCCTCCTTCTTTTCCGCGTCCAATTTGAAACGAACCGGAAAACGGACCCCGTCCTTCTCGACCTGGGCTTCCACCCCGTACAGATATTTCTTTTTGAAGTTCTCGTTTTCCAGATCCCTCTCCACCACCATCTTCATCGTGGGCGCCTTCACCCCTCCCACGTGGAGCAAGGTGCCGAAAAGAACGGTGGCCTCTATGGTGAGATTAATGCCGAAAGACCAGTCGTATTCGCTTCTGCACAAACCCGCCGCGTAGTGATGTTTCCACTTCTTCGGATCTATCTTGTCCAGCTCCCTTCTCACCGCGCTCTCCTCCAGCGCGTTGAGCTTTATCATCCCCATCACTTTTCTCGTCTGTTTCGCCGCGTCCACTATCTCCATCGCGAGCGTCACCCCCTCGTCGTCCGGGTCGGGAGAGAGAACTATCTCGTCCGCCTCTTTACACGCCTTCACGGCCTCCTTGTAAACCTTTTCGTAGTCGGTTCCGGTCGATCGTCCGCTCCGTTTGTCGTCCGCCTTCGTCTTGGGTTTCTTTTTGAACTCCTTCGGGAAAAACGGAATCAGTTTGTCGTAGCAGGCTCTCCAGTTCAGTTTGCCTTTCGATTTCCCCTCTTTGACCACGAAATCGTCGAGCGTCCCCTCCTCTTTCAAATAATCGACGAGATCGTAATTTTTCATCACGTGTCCGGAAAGATAGACGATTCTGGAGGGAACTCCCTTGTAATTCCCCTCGTATCCCCTTCCCTTTCTTTTCAATCCCATAACTTTCGCGAGAATCTCCGCCTGGGACGATTTTTCGGCTATATAGAGTCGCATGGTATTCCTTTTTTTCGATAATTATACCAAAGGTTTAACTTTCTCTCTTTACCGTTGAAATATTCATTATAGATATATTGAC
>Ga0256831_1000568_pt1 | contig 19171 bp, 21 predicted proteins | sample 132544metaG_FD_189087 | JGI IMG/M metagenome (GOLD analysis project Ga0256831, IMG submission 189087) | Hydrothermal vent microbial communities from Lau Basin, Pacific Ocean - 132-544 | ecosystem: Environmental > Aquatic > Marine > Hydrothermal vents | place: Pacific Ocean: Lau Basin | collected... | reverse complement strand
GTTTATAATAAATAAATATTTTAGTTTATAGCAGGTGGTAGTAATGGTAACAACTTATGAGTTAATAATCTATGGAAAGGTTCAGCATGTTGGATTTAGAGATAGGATTGAACACATAGGTAAGGGTTTAGGAATTAATGGAATTATTTATAACTACAAAGATGGAACTGTTAGAATTTTAGCAAACTTTGATTCAGAAAGAAAAAAGAGATTGTTTAAAGAATTAATTAAAGAATTAGAAGAAGTTGATAAGTTAATTAAGATTGATAAAATTGAGGAGAAAGAATTGAAAACATACATTGAGTTTCCAGAGGGTATTAATAGAATATCAGCGGATGATTTATTAGAACTTAATAAAAAGTTAGATGAAGGAGTTAAGTATATTAAGTTAATTTTTAGCGAGTTAGAAGAGCATAAAAAGATTTTGATGATTATTGTTGATAAGTTAGATAAGCAAACTGAGTTATTGGAAAAAATTAATACGAAGTTAGATAATATGTCTGAAAGATTGGAGATGAAATTAGATAAATTAGAGAAGAAATTAGATAAAATTGCAGATATATTAGAGAAAAAACTTTAAGAGATTAAAATTTTATAATTTTTTAGAGGGACATAAGCATTTAATATTAGTGTTAGGTATATTAAGAAATGAGATTATAATTTGTTAATTAGTGGTGAGGACAATGACAAACTTTACTTATACTTTAGATGAACTTGAGAAAATTACTCTATATCCATTAAGACCTATTGTAGGGGCTGAAAATGAAATTACTAAAATGAGGAGAAAACAACTACTGAGGTTATTGGAAAAAATAAAAAATTGGGATGATAACAAAAAATTAAAGTTTTTAAATATATTAACTAACATTGTATCAGTTCCATATTTCTCTATTGATGAATATATGAAATGGATAGAAGAAATTGAAAAAAAGATAAGTGAATTAGACGATTTTAAAGAAATTGTAATGTTAAAAAATTTGGAAAAATTAATTGATTACAACCAATTGAAAAGGATTAGGGAAGAAGCTATGCAAAATCTTAAGGAAGATTTAGAAAAATTACTGGAGCAAATACTCTCTAAAATTGAGAATTTAGAAAATTCTAAAGAAGTTGAAGAATTGATTGTTTTAGGTTCAATGATTCAACATATAATTGATTTAATTGAGCAAGATTATGAAAGAAATATTGCAGTGATTAGCATATTTACGCTTAGAATTGTTGCTTATTTAATGAACAAAATAAGTTTAGATGATTTACAACTTGATTTAATGAAGTTGAGCCATATGATTCCAAAAGTGTATGTAGGTGATGAACATATCACCAAATATTTTATCAAACCATAACAATGTTTCCAACTGTGCAGTAGATACAAATATTCTTATTGCTGTTTATAATGATGAGGACAGATTACATCAAGATGCTTTAGAGTTGATGAAACATATTAATAACTTATACATTGGACATTCAGTTATTGATGAAACCTGTATAACTTTTGGAAAGAAAATACGAGAAGTTATAAGTAAAGTAGTCCTATTTTATAGTAAATTAGATTTAAAATCTCGAGAAGAAGAGATAATTAAAATGGAAAATGATTTATTATCACAATTAAATTCAGAAAATCCTCAAAATGTGAATTTTCATAAATTTATTATTAAAAAATCTCGAGAAATTAGAAAAAAATCATCGTCAAATAATGACATTATTAAAGGACTGTTAAGATTACACAAAGAACTTAATGATGCAGTATGTATATTGAACACAATTACCAATAAAATACTAAGCATAAACAGTGAAATTAATTTTTATCCATACACATTTGTGAATAATAAAAGATATAATGATAAAATTAGAGAAGTCACTGAATTAATTAAAGACATTAAGTTTAAGGATTCTAATGATAAGAAGATTTTTGTTGAATTGGTTGTTTGTTATCCCGCTCATTTTGAGTTGCCTATTGTATTTGTTAGTGATGATAAAGAATTTATTAAGAAATCCCATAGAGCAATAGATAAATTAAAATCAAAATATGGGGAGTCCTATTTTGATGATTTAATTTTTAAACTTTTAAAAGAGTATCTAAAAGATTTAACCTCTATATATTCTAATAAAGTATAAGGTGAGTTTTATGGGAGAAAATCCATTAAAATTTAAAAGTTTTAAACCATCTTATTTTGGAAAGCGTTTGGACTATTCACAAAAAATGGGCAATAATTAAAATTTTTGGTGGGGAGTATGGGTAGGAAAAAGGAGTATCTCATTGGTGAGATATACTATATGGTAGATGAAGATGAAGGTCAATTCAAAATTGTTTTTTATGAAGAATATTTAAGGGGGTTAATTAAAGTGGCTAAGGAAGACAAAGATGCTGTATTAGAACATATCAAGGCGTTAAAAGAAATTGATTTAGGAAATTCGCTGGCTATACTTTTGGAAAAAATGTGTATGGGGGAGGATTAATTTATTTTTTATTTTTGAAGCGTTAATTTATGAATTTGTATATAAAAATATATATATAAAAAAGGTTTAAAAATCATGTATAAATAGATATAAAATTATTTTGAATTAGGGAGGGGGGAGTTATGCTCATCCCTGGAAAATTCATAGCAATCCTAACATTTCCTGGAGTTATTATACATGAATGGGCTCATAAAATAGCATGCGATTACGTAGGGCTTAAAGTGTATAGTGTTAAGTATTTTTCCTTTTCAGAAAATGCTGACGGGTGGGTTAATCATGAAGAGCCAAGGTCATTTAGAGAAGCCTTTATTGTGTCATTTGCTCCTTTTGTTATAAATACATTTGTAGCAATATTTTGTTTTGCTGTAGCTGTTGATATTCCATATAATATAATCAAATATGTATTATACTACATTGGGATAGCATGTGCTATGAATGCATTTCCAAGTTGGCATGACTTGGATTTGGCAATGAAGTATAAGCATAGGCTTTCAGTCGTTAAAAAAATATTTGTATATCCAATTTTCACCATTTTTTATATTGCAAATGCATTGTCTGTTGTCTGGTTTGATGCAATTTATGCTTTCTCTTTGTTTTTTACTATAATAAAATTGATAATGGAAAAATATAATTTATTTTGGCTTCCAGTTTTGATAATTGCTCCTGTTTTAATATATTTTTTAGTGGGAGTAATTTTGAAAAAAGTTAAAAAACATAGGAGGAGGTTAATAAATAAATTAAAACGCAAAATGGTGGGGAGAATGTTTTCATTGTTTGGTAATAAAAAGAAAAAAGTTCAAGAGTATTTAAGCAAGAGGCATATCTGTCTTAAAGAAATTGGATTTATTTGGAAAAATGGGACTGATATTGACAGATTTAATTTACTACTTAGGTTGCAAAATGAATATAGAGATTATGAGACGATAGTTAATTTGCTTAAAGATTCTGAAATGCTTAAATATCCCGAAGTCGCCGAAATTTACCAAAATGCTTTAACAATGCTTGAGAAACTGAAAGAAGATGAGAAAATAAATGAACTTAAAAGAGGCTGGAGAGATTAGAACCAAGTAACTAATTTTGCCCATTTTCCTCTTTTACTGCTTCCACTCCCTCCAATGCTGGAGCCCAATTTTACATTTAATTTTAATTTTGGAGGCTTAAACTTAATATCAACACTTGGAGTAGTAAATGTTGGAGTAGTTATTTGCTGTGTAGATGTGAGACTATTTGCTAATGTTTTTGACTGAGTGAAGCTTAACGCAGTTTTCTCAATTGTACTCTCTTTTGGGGTAAATGCAGTTTTCTCTAAAGTTGCTGGGGCAAATGCTAATCCGACTTTGAACTTCTGTGCAGGAATTTCTACGATTTTTGGAACTATTAATGGTTTTTCGAGAGTTTTTGGTTTTTGTATTGGTTTCAATATTGGCTTAACTTTTTCTACAGGTTTTGGGATTGTAGCCACTTTAGGCAATAACAAAGGAACAGGGGCAGATTTTTCAGCTACCTTAGGCACTGTTTTCTGTTTAATTGAAGTTTTTGTAGCTTCTTTTTCTAAAGTTCTGAAATCTATTTTTGTTAGGTCTATGACATTTTCTTCTGTTTTAGGAATGGTTTTCTCTTTTGTAGTAGTTTTTGTTTTTTCAATTTGCAAGGTCTTGCTACCTGTTTTTACACTCTGCCCGCCTGCAGTTTTCTCTTTTTTTAAGATTTCATCAACAGTAAATATTCTACCTCTTTGGGCTGGCGGTTTTAGCTCAAATTTATGTTCAATTTTAGTTTGCTCAATTTTTTCAAAATCAATATTTGTCAAGTCAATAATGTTATTCTCTATTTTTGGTTTTGGAATTTCAGATGGATATTGCTTAGGAACTTCTGCAAATGGCCTTCTGTTTATTACATCAGGAGCTGGAGGGAGCAAAGTATCCATTTTATTAAGTTCATATAATCTTGTAATGTCATGGCTAATATACCTTGCTTTAATTCCTCTTTCGCCAGTTACTGCATTTTGATATGTTAATGACTGAACGAATTCTCCTCTATTTAAAGCAATTGACATTGATTGTTTTTTGAATGGAGTTTCAGATGTTAGAGTGATATATCTTGTAGGAACTACTTTACTCAAATCAAATTGATGAGTTATAGTGTTTCTTCTTTCTCCTGCTATATAACTTAAAGTTTCAGAGTAAACTCCTGTTGAAGGATTAAATTCTCTTTTGTAAATGGCATTTTTATTGGTAAGTGTTAAAGACTCTGTGTAATCTGGAATTGTAGATTTTTGCACAAGTTGTTCTTCAAGGGTAGGAACTTTTACATCAACATCTGCCCAAGTTTTTATTGGTACTCCTCTTTCATTTGTTTTTATGACATAGGGCTTTCCTCCAGGGCTTACACCTACTTCAACAATTGTATTTTTTGGCATTTTTGGAGTAGGCAAGGAAGGGCTTGTAATAGATTGTGATGTTTTAAATGGAGATTCAATAGATATACTTCTAATTTTTGCCAATCCTACTGGGGCAACTGTTGCCAAAGTCATTGCAACATCATCAGTTGTGAGTTCTGGTGTTTTTATGCCAGTGTATTTTTCAGTTGCTTTTAAGAAAGGATAGCTAACAGTCTTAGCCAGAGATTTCAAAGTTTGTTTTCCCCCTTCCAAAAGCATTTCTCCTTCTGCTCTTAAATATTTTGGATTTCCTTTGAGTATTGAAACTCCAGTTGCATAAATTGTCCCATCTACAAACTCTCCCGCCCCTGAAATAAAGTATCCTGCAGATTTTCCTGCAATTTCTCCTAGTGTTCCAGCAATTGTTTTGCCAATGTGTCCAAGTCCTTCAACAATTGATGTTTCTGCTTTTGTCAACGCATGTCGTCCAGGCAATTTATTATATTCTTCAATATCTTTATTGACTCTATTTTGTATCTGTTGTTTATTTGTTTGACTTATGTAAATTCCAACGCTACTAAACTCATCAACTCCAGTATATTTCACATTGCTTACGAGATTTGGATTTGACACTACGCTAATTTCTGGTTCTGTGTTTATTGTTTCAAATACATTTATTGCATGTATTTCATTATTTGAAGGATTTCTTGACAAATAGTCTGAAACTGTTTGATTTTTACCAACAATTTCACTGCCAGAATATGCCTCAAGGCTGGGAAGATTGGAAATTTCAACTTTTGGGGCTAAGTATAAGCCGTTTTGGAGATTTGGCTTCACATTAGAGACATCAAAAAAATTATTCAAATTTACGTCAGTTTTTGGTTTTACTGTTATTGGCGTTGAATACATAATCTGAATTTGTCCATTCTTGGCTGTAATTTTAGCATTTGGATACTTCTGTAATGTCTGCTGTAATCTACTGTAATCACTCTGTTGTAATATAACTATCTTATTGCCAATTTTTAATGGTTCATAATTTTTAGCAAAATCAATAGCCGACATTGTTTGTGAATTACCAACTTTGACTTTTGTATTATTCATATCAATGTGACTGGAACCTGTTTTTTTACCAAGGTAAATAATATCATTTGTAGTTACACCTTTTGTTGAACTACTTCCATTGAAAGTTGCACTATACCATTTCCCAGTCGAAGTATCTTCCGTAATTACTTCTGCATCTGGTTTTATTTCGCCAGATTGGAATTTTTTTAATACCGATTGAGCATCCTTTTGATTTGTAAACGCGACGATATTCCCACTACTATCCTTGATAACAGTATGTTTTTGTCCAGAATTATCAGTATAAGTATCAATGTAGTAATCTTTGCCACCATTTTCACCTTCTGTTGTCCTCCCTGAGTCGTCGTCAGTTCGACTCGTTTGTGAGCTTCTACTACCTCCTCCACTGTCGCCACTACTACTTTCAACAAACCCCCCAGAATATGAGATTCCAAAACTTCCGCCACTACTCTCAACAGGAGTTCCACTTTTACCAGCGTGCCATTCCCAAAAACATCTTTTTAGTAATTTCTGTTCTATGATTTTTGGGCTGAAATCTATGTTTCTTTTAACAGAATGTATAAATTCGAACATATTATCACCAATTTATTCTGTTCCTGAGTAGTGATAATATGCAATTGCCCCAACGACTGATATGATAGTAATAAAGAACATTAAGTATTTCACAGGCCCTTCTGCGAAGGATGACGCCCCTAAACTAAACAATATTGATGTGAATGCAATATGGGCTGGATTCTTACTTCTGATTGCTACAGTTACTGTTGGAAAAAACCAGATTAAAAAAACCCAATACTGCCCTAATCCTGCCATAAGGAATTCCTTTGAAAGCGTGTAATAAAAATCAAGAGGATGAGAAACACTTGTATTTTCAAGAGTTTTCATGATTGTAGTGTTGGAAATGTTCATATCTGGAATTTGGATATCAGGGACATCTGGAATAGTTATATTTGTCATACTTCCACCTATGGGGATGTAATTTGCTTATTTCTAAAGAATATGTCCCAAACCACTAAAACATAAGCTAAGTAGCTAACTATTGTAAATATTGTGGTCAATGGCTGAATTATCGGTGAAAATCCAGCCATAGCATTGACTACATTAGCCGTGAGTAAAGGGCCAAACACTACTATTTGAATTAAGAGCAATGCACCGTTAATAATTAGAGCAACTGCTGCAAATGTTGCATCTATCGCTGAAAGCTTATCACTCTGAAAGAAATCTTTTATATTGTCATCTATATTGTGTAAAGTGTTTTCAAAAGAGCTCATTAGCCCTGAATCAAAAGAAATGTCAAATGAAGGAGCAAGCAAGGGAATTATCAAATTCACAGTCACAATGAACATTAAATACCTTGAGTAGTTCATTACCATCCCCTCTTAATCTTCAAAGCGAGTGGTATTATTATCATTAGGAACAATACGGCCTTAAGTTTGTAATCCAACCAATCTAAGAAGCCTATTATTTCTAAGAAGAACATCATAGCTAAAGTAGCCACAGTAGCAGCTTCTACATGTATGTATGAGAAAGTTACTAATGTTAAGAACAATATTGCTATACTAACCCATTTCTTCCAACCCTTTAATAGCTCAAATCCTCCCCCTTCCAATGGCCTATAAATGAATGCATTAAATGTTTTTTCTCCACCGTCCCATACTAAAATCATCTTTATTTTCCAAAATGCTGATGAATTTCCTACATTGATTTTTATTGTTTGTTCAGGAGCTGTAAAGGCATTTGAGTATATCAATGTGTTATTCTCATCATAAACACTGACATTGAGCATTTTTGCATCTCCAATCCATTTGTAGCTTAGCGTAATGTTTTCTCCGTCATAGTTCGTTGTATATACCACCATTGGCTGAGACATTGGAGGAGTCACAGGCACAATGATTAAACTACCAATATCTGATTCTGGCTTGGTGTAATCAATCAATTCCGCATCAATTGCTGTTTTTTCTTCTTTCAATGTATTGTCTATGTAAATTTTGTAAGTATATCCTTGAACAACATATGTATCTACTGTTTGCACATTTTTAAACTCGGTAATGACTCTGTCAGCCATATCTGTTATTTTGACATCATGAGTTTCAGCTAATCTAATTAACCACTCTACCAATGTCGCTTTGTTCGGTTCTGCCCAGATTACTGAAAGATTATCTTCCCCAATACTGTAGTAGATTTTTCTGACTTTTCCGCCCTCGATAACTGTTAATGAGCCTCCAGCTGGCGCTTCAAAACTCATAGTTGGGCTATAGTTGTCTGGTGTGATAACATATTTCTTAATTACAGAATCTCCTGAGAAAATTAAAGTTAAATTCTCGCTTATGTTATTAAGAAGTTCATATCCCGCACCTTCTGAAGAAATACTTGTTTCATCGTAGAAAGTTACATTTTTGATGACTATAATATCATTATTGGTTGCAATTGGGGATGTTTGAGTAATTACGAGTAATGGGTTCGTTGCAGTGTTGTAGACTTGGTAGTAATCAACTTTTGTTGTGATATTTTGAATTTGGTGATATTTGAGTTCGGTCTGATAGAGTGCTTTGATTTCTTCTTCGCTTAAAGCCCTGTTGTAGATTCTGACGTCGTCGATTGTTCCATTAAAGAAAGATCTTGCACCATAACCTCCAATGTAAAAGTCAGTAGTATGATCTAATGGAGGTCGTGTTTCATATACTTCTCTTACAAGATTGCCGTTAACATACAGCTTTATGACATGTTGTGAGCTATCATATGTTAACGCAACAAAATACCACTTGTTATAGTCCCTTGATTGATTGTCCCATATGAAATCCCTGCCAACTGTACCATCTGGATTAAAAAACCATAATGAACCTAAGAATCTATCATTATAGAAAAATATACCATTATCTGTTCCTATCTGTCCTACAACATTTTGCCATGTAGCATTTGATTGTGGACGTACCCATGCACAATATGTTACTGAATATGTAACATTTAGTGTTTCTGAATATGGTATTTCAACATAATCGTCCACTTCATCAAACTGCAACGCATAACCATACTTACCTGTGGTCCATGTCGCCCCGTAAATTGTCCCATCATTTCCGTTCCCAGTTTCATCGTGTGCTACTGTTCCCTCCCCCTCCTCCTCATCAAAACTCCAATATGCAACAGGTTTTGTGAATGCCCCAGTCCAAACACCAACGTGTCCATTGGTATAGGTTGAATCTGACAATTGTTCAATGATTTTTCCATCAAGCATTGCTGTGATGTTGTTGCCTTTTCTTTCAACTTCTAAAATGTGCTCTTTTGCATCTTCAATTGTTGCCCCACTGTAATACCCATTTGCATTGCTGTCTAAATCAAAAGCCACTCCTGAAATCGCTTTTGCATCAACTTGGATGACATCAACACTTGCGTTTTTTGCTAAACCAAGTCCTGGAACTTCAACTTGAAAATCTGTCAGTGAGTAGTTGTTCGGGTTGTAGATTTTGACTTCCCAGTAATCTCCTTTGTCTGTAACTGTAACATTTGGTTCAATTGGAGCATATTTTCTAACGAAAAACCAGTCATATTTCACATCACCAGCTTCTGAGCCAGGATATTCCCTAATACCGACATAACCATCCCTAATCCATGGGGAGTCCCATGTAACTGTTTTAATTAGTGTGTAATTTGGATACATATATTCATAAACATACGCTGAACCATTGTAGCATGATTTAGCAACTCTCCATACGTTATATGTTGTTGGGATACTTGATGAGCTTTTCAGGGTGTATGACCTGCTTGATTTGTCGTATATTTCAATGGCACCTGCGTCAGGTCTTGCTCTTAGCAATACGAAGTTATTGATATCTGAACAACTCATGACGATTTGGTCAAACTCTGTAGTCCCCGATGTTGATTCTGGACTGATTCTAATCCCCTTGACTTCAACGACAGAATCTTTTGAAAAGTTTATTTTTGAGACAATTACTCCATCACTGTCTGTAGATTCTCCATTCCATACTAAATATCCATTTGACACTATCCAATTTCCTCCAAGAATTTGCCATTTGTTTGTATCAATTGACGACTCACTAAAGTCATCAAAGAATTCAAAAACTTTTGAACCGTTAGGTTGTCCAGTTCCGTTTTTGTAAATTCTTAATGTTATTGTCCCGTTTGCTGGAATGTTAACTTTTGTCCACAAATCCCCATTATCATCAACCCAGTAGGGTAATTTTTCTGTAGGTTCTATGTGGAATTTTATTCTGAACACTTTGTTTGTGTCGGTTATGTTGCTATTCGTATCTACAATGACTTCTTTTTGCCCTATTGGAGTTAAAAAAATCAAATTGCTATTGTTAGTATATACACAATATGTATTATAATATGCAGTATCTGCAATATCTACGGAACCATCTCCGTTCCAATCAACGGTTTGTAGTGTAATAGCAGACCAATTCCCTCTATCATTGAAATCTGTAAAGTAAATGAAAACCTTATCTGGCTCTTCTGTTGTAGAATTCAATACATTAGAATCGAAATAAACATCTACAATATTATCTCCAACTGTCCAATTTTTAATAAACCAAACTCTAACCGTGTCATTATCTAAAATCTCGCACCAATGTGGTAAAATCTTCCCTGTCGCATCATCAACTACTAAAATTTTGTGTTGCCAGCCATCCGTCAATACTAATGAATCTTTCCATGTTGAAACATTCAAATCAACATAAGTAGTCACATCAGTGTATGTATCAGGACTGTTAAAGACATAGCTAACTTTGTATTTCATGTCCGAGATTGATTCTCCAGTAACAGAGGCTATAAACAGCATTGCTAAGAGTGCGAGCAGTAATTTTCTCATGATACTCACCGTTTTATAGAGGCCCTGAAACTGTGTCTTTCCTTGCAACAAATAAAAAGTGTCCTATTATAATCCCAAATATCACTATCAAAGGCAATAATTTCCAAACCCATGCGATGACTATAGTTACTTCTGGCATCCACCCATTTGTTTGAGCCATTTCTAAGAAAAAGTTAAAAATTGGCGTTGTTAGCCACCATGCAACTGCAACTCCTATGATTTCAACAATTAGCCAGATTGAAGGTGCTACAGCCATATTACCACCATGCTAATTAATAAGAAAGGAATATAAGGAAGTTTTCTCTTTTTTGTAATCAAACCGTATATTTGTAAAATTATCCCCCCAAGTAAAGATGATATTAACCCATGCCAACCAAATAATACCACTGTAGGAATGATAACTAAAACATCCCCTATTTCAAACATTCTTAAAGCAAATAACAGCCCCGATATAGCCACTCCAATGATTATCCATTCTAAGCTACCAAATGCTGTTAATAGTATGCAATATAGTGTAGCTGGAAGGAGAGGGATGCTCATGTATTGATAATCCTCATAAGCAAAGTAAATTAATCCAACTAAATAAATTAATATTATCAAATCTACCATTCTATTCCCTCCTATATAATTAGCATACTTATTCAGAAGAAGATGTGGCAACTTGTTCTTTCTCTTTTAGCAGTTTATAAATAAGATTTCTTACCTTCCTTGCTGTTTTTTCTCCAATGTTGTATTTCTCTGCTATAAATGCTACTGATATCTTACCTTTATGTGGCCCTTTGCTAATGTATGCTTCTTCACAATCCAACCAGTTTTCAATGAAATCCCTTGCTATTTCAGATAAAAGCTTGTCATTTCTCATTAATTTTACTTCTTCCTCAATTTTCTCTAAGTATTTTGAAGTTACATTCTTATCTCTAAGTTCTTCATAGATTTTAGCCAAGTCAGCTGGAACTCTTGGAACTTTGAATTTCAGCAAATAGATATTATAGTCATCTTCATAATAATACGGCTCATAAACAACTTCTAACTTATCCTTTTGCATGTCAAATTTACTTTTTACCCTGTATATCTCACATCTTTGCTGTTCTTCCATAACAATGTAATGAGTTACTCTTTTTCTCAGTCTTCTAATTGTATCTGAGATATCCCTTGCCGTAAAAATAACTGTCAATCTTAAGTATCTAAATAATTGTAAATATCTATCAAATAATATATTTTCAAGCTCCCATGATGTGAGAGCTGAAGCAGCTGCCCCAACTTCATCAAAAATTATAACCTTCCCCATTAGGTTTTTTCTTTTCATTTCGTTACATCTCTCTATAAATTGTGGAATATCGAAAACAATTTGTTCTTCTGGCTCAAAGTCAGGGTCTATTTCTCTTGCTAATGCCAGTGCAGTATATGACTTTCCTACTCCATGCTCCCCCTCTATGAAAATCAAATTGTTTGTATTCCTTTCAATCCTTGTGTAAATGTCATCAAAAAATACGCTCGCAAATTCATCATCTTTTTTTAGGTCGGCATATACAGTTTCTACTGGCTTAGGCAATACATTGTGTTTATAGTAGTCAATAATCAAATTTTCAACGTATTCCGCAATATCTTGCCCTCTCTGGGGTTTTTCTATGTCTATATCATAAACAATGTTGGAAACTGCCCAAAGGTATAAAGCTCCAATATATTTTAACTCATATAACTCCGTTAGATTTATTGCATCTACAACATCTTTTAAGGTCCTCAATAAAATGTCCGCCCTCCCCAATTTTGTGTAGATTATGTTACTCTTTCTAATTTGTCTTAATGCCATTGCAAGATTTTCAAATACATCTTTTTCTCTGTCATAGTGTATATTTGCCCATCCGCATATAATCCTTGCTGAGTTCCTAATCCTCTTTATCAATTCTTGAGGATGAATCATTGGATTTGATGCAACATTATAAATTGTAGTAGCAATTGAGAGAATGTGATGCCTAATTAAATCATATCTGTTTAAGTATTCACTTTCATCATCCTGTGATTGCATTCTGTAAATTTTGAATAATTTACTACTGTATCTCATAATCTCACTCTTCTAATTTAGTTTTAGCTTGTTTTAATTTTTGTTTCAAGTCTGGACTTTTCAATCTAACATATCTGAATGTTACATCTCCATTAGTATGTCTCATTACCCTCTGCACGTCCTGAACGGGTAGTCCTAAGTCGTTAGTCAAATAAACACCAGTACTGTGCCTAAGAGCGTGAGGAGATATTCTCCTTCCAAGGGTTTCTTTTGAATATCTATAGATAATGTTTCTTACTTGTCTTTCTTTTATATCAACCAAAAAATCTTCATCTTTTCTTGTATTGAGCCATTCTTCCCAGTATTTCAAATGTTTCTCTGGTGTGTGGTCTATAGGTACTTCAACATATTTGATTAGCCCGTTTTCAAATCTTTCGTATGGGTCGATGTAAGGGTCGTCTGGGAATTTTTTCCAGTATCGTTTTTTTAATTGAGGAACATAGTATGTTTTTTCTTCTAAATCCACACAAAATTTCTGGGATAGTAAAAATTCCGTTAATCTTGCCCCTGTGAAAAATAAAAATGAGAATATAAAACAATCCCTTAGGAATTTCTTACCTTTTTTTCTGTGCTGCAAAACCCTATATCTACTCCAAAGACCATTACAAATTAATTCCAATTCCTCAAAAGTTATGTATTCTATCCTCACCCCTGTGTAAAAATCAATAGTTTGAATTGGGAGGGAGGGCATGATTATCCACCAAAGGATTTTACTATAATATAGGTTACAGTTGGTGCGGCTATCAATGCAACAATCAAAGTAATCCACTTGAGAATCTCTATAAAGCCTTCATCTCTCATCCCTCTTACATAACCTGCCAAGTAATATCTTTGAGCTTTCGCTTTTTTGATTTCTGGGTTCTCATTTCCTAAGACCTTTGTAACATCTTGTAGTTTTATTACTCCCCAAGGAATCTCATTAATTGCATCTTCAATTTGTTCAATTTCTTTCCTTTCTTTATTTAGTTCTTCCTCAAGTTTCTTTATTTCCATTTCAATTTTTTTCCTTGCCTCTCCATCTGCTATATCCAAATCTCTTTTTAATTTTCCAATTTTTTCTAAAATTTCTGCAATTCTTTTATTTTTCATGTCCATAAATTTCTTAACATCTGATTTCGTTTTAAAACCAAGTTTTCTTAAGTTTTGTATGACATTTGCATATTTAACTGGAATAACTCTTCCTGAAGCCCCATTGACGAAAACTACTGGAACTCTGTAGTAATACACAACATCCCCTGGTGCAAACTCAAATCTTGCACCTGTTGCTTTATCTTTCACTTCCCTTACTGAGAAATCTATCTCTCCAACTGTGGTGTCCATTACTCCCAATTCATCCACGAAAAATATTATGCATTCGTTTGCTTTCCTCAGTAGTTTGATTTTTACCAGCTCTAAAACAAACTCTGGTGCGTAAAATCTTATAAACAGCACTATTAATGCACAGATACCGAATATTATTATTAAAAGCCCGTAAATTACAACATTTAGTGAGCTATATGGTGTGTAAAGTAGGAAAAATCCTACAATACATAAAAATATCCCAAAAATTGGGGCTATAAGAACCTTGTAAATCAAAGGGATTTTTATATCTCTTATCCCATTTAGATATTTAATGACGTCATTAATGGCTCTCTTGTCCATTATCCCCCCACCTTACCACAATTTTTTTTCTGGAGGCTTCTCAGACTGTAAAGCAACATGTTTCTCCGTAGCTTTCTTAATTAAGAATCCTCCAATACTCTTTCTACCTCTTGTTAAAACCGCCACATCCAAATTCCAAAACTCTCTGTTATGTTTTTCCTCAAGCTCTTCAGAAGGGATTGTTTCATATTTTTCCAGATAAACAGCTGTTGCTAACAATCTAAGCTCCTCTATTTGTTTTTCATTTAAGTGTGATGTTGTTATGTCCTTGTTTAAAAAGCCCCAGAACTCTCCCAAAATTTCCTTATCTATTTCAAATGCTTCTGCAGCAAAATAAACAAAATTATCTTTTAAAGCCGTTTGTTGTTGTTCTTGAGTAGATTGATTCAACATTGCAAAAATCTGTGCTTTTAGAGCATCCATCTCGTCCATTTTTAACACCTTAATACTCTTCTTTTCTTGTAAAGGCTAAAAATGCGTGTTGGATTCCTCTGATTATGCAAATAGACATGAAAAGCCATGCTAAGTATTGCAGATACCTTACTCCTTCATAATGTGTTTTTACAACTTCAACTGTGTTGTTCACGACCAAAGCCGTTGTTGAATGCACATCTACAGCCATTCCAAGTATTAGAAATATTAAAAATGCAATTACATTGAAAATTATCCTTTTTCCTCCCCAAGTTACAAAACTTACCCCGAAAAACACCAATGCTAAAATCCACAGCAATATGTAAATTGTCAAACTTATCATACTCCCACATTGCCTATTTTATGAAATCAGAATTTTCTACAGTATTAAAAAAATAAAAAAATTAGATGGAGTTATCACCTCTTCTTTCTCCTTCCAGATTTCTTTCTCTTTCTTGTTCTTTTTCTTCCAGCCATTTTTATCTACCTCCGCCTCCCATACCTTTCAAGTATCCAATGATAACTACGGCCCCTAAGACAAGTACTGATAATGCTAATATAATTAAACCAGCTTTACCTGTGCTAAATACAGAATTTATCAGATTGATAGCCTCTGTATCGTTGTTTTCAGTTGCAACTTGAACTGCAGTTCCTTTAACTTGGGTCATTATTAATACTCCAATTATCAATGCAACTAACAAAACAATACCAGCTATTGCAATTTCAACGTTAGCTGGAACTCTCTGTAATGCTTTTCTTGATGTTGTTATAACAAGAGAGTGCATCTGTGCGTATGTGAATTGTGGAGCGAAAGGCAATGGTCTATTATCTGACATCAATATAGCAATTGCTTGCTCATCTCCTTCAACAGCCTTAACCAACAGTTGCAAGTTCTCTTTCATTGAAGCATCTGAGAATATAACTCCATTCCAAGATTCTAAATATCTTCTGATTTTCTTCATTTCTAACATTTTTATAATCATTTTAGCAAAAGCCTCGAATGGCAATATTGATGCAACCTGCATAGCTCTCATTTTCTTCACCCGACCTCATTTGTGCAACGCTACTAAGAGTATTGTCGTTGCCATCCCAGCCACATTCCAACCTTCAACATTCATCCCTCCATATAATATAGCATACTTATTCACTGCCAGAAGACTTGCCCCTTAGTTTCATTTAAAATTTCAGAAACGATGTCTAAGCATGTATCTATGATATATTGTTCTTTTTTCTTCATTTTTTCTTCTGCTTTTGCCTGAAGCTCCATATATGTGCTTATTCCTTCAGTCTCAATGTTAATTTTATCAAACTCTATTAAAGCATCCTCAGCCTTCTGTAAATCTTTTTTAAGATTTTCCACTTTATTTTTCTCCAATAAAGCACATGTGATTGTTAGTAAAAATTTAGTGTTATCTATTAATGCTTTTAAACGAGTTTGAGGAGGAATCTGTATCTGATTAATAATATTATGTATTGTGGCAATTGCTTGAATTACCAGATGTTGCAAAGATGAGGTGGCATTCTGCATTTCCAACACCTCCATATAATATAGCATACTTATTCCCGCAGAACCCCCCGGCCCCCCCAATGCGTGCCACGATACCCTTAATTTTATTTATAATATGGTGCGTGCCTGCCGAGTTGGTGAAGTCGGCACTCTTTGAGCTGGAAAAAGGCGAAGTTGCCGAAAAGTGTAGAATTCGGCAATCTGCCACTCACAAACAGCAAAAGCAAAACTATAAATACCAAAATAGAAAAATAAAATGTAGTATTGTTTTTTAGGCTCAAAAATTTACTTAGCTTTTAGTATCGTTGCCTTTTCTATACTCACATACGCAAATACACTGATTTATATAGAGATAAAAAGAGATAAAAATTATGACCTTATTTATAAACCTCTTCTGGCAAAAAATACAAAAAGAACCACCACGCCATTATCCCAATTCCTACAAGAGTTAAAATCTCTGCCAAATCTGAGCCAATAATATATAATATAAATGATATAATTATATCCAAACACAGCAAAGAAAAATAAAACAGCAAAATAAATTTTTTAGCGTTCATCTTATCCCAAAACACATTAACATATACTAAAAAACCTCTTTCACCTTAAAAAATTCCAAAAATAGTTTTTCCATATCTCTGGAGATAATGTTGTTAGGTAGTCCTCTCTGATTGTACTGCATTATAAACCTATCAAAATAAGCAATGGCATCTCTTTTACCATATTTAAGACAAAGTTGCTGAAACTTCTTAAGCATCTTTTCCCTACCCTTTTTCCTCTTATATCTTCTGTTTCTTTCATAGTGCCTTATCTTCCCAGCTATATTCTGCAACCCCATCATGTCATATTTAACTTCTAAAACAACAGCTATACTCTCAACAACATATCCACACATAGAACAATATAACTCATCCCTCCTCTCATCAAAAATAAAATTAGAACCTCCGCAGAGATGACATTCTAAATTAAACATAATATCACTTCTTTCTTCTTAATGTCCTTCCCTCCTTGGAAGTATGTTATCAACAATCTCCAAGCCCTCGTCAATTAGCTCCTTTGCCTTGCTAAGCTGTTCTAAAATCATCCTCAGATTAATCATTGATAATGTATATTCATCCATTCCCTCACCGTACAAAAATGTTAAATAATTAAATTAGCACATTTATAATATTTATACATTTCGATTTATTATTAAAAAATTTAGTCCAGCAGTGTAGTAATCCAAAAATAGGAGTCCTACAACTAATTTATTGAGATTTTAAAAAAATAGCCATAAGTTACATATTGGACTTATACCAATGTTTGATAAAAAAAGTTATTTTCCAATAAAAAGAAATATTTTTTAATTTTATATTAGTGGTTTATAAATCAGTCCTTGAGATCCAGTGGGGCTTTGCCCCGCCTGGGTTCAAATCCCAGCCCCTGCGCCATTTTTATTTTAGATATTTGTATTAATTAATCTAAATATTTATATAAAAATGGAAAAAGTAGTTTTATCATTAAAACATGAAAAAATATAAAAACAGAAGATTGTAGAAGGAAACGGAAATAATAACATCATTTATATTATTTTTTAAGGTAGCCAAGTACTCTCATCTTTAATTTTTTCTGGTAAGTAAGTATTTACTACATACTTTAATCCATATTTTGCTAAAGATTGTTGTTCTGCTCTTACACCCATATCAAGCATTTGTTTTAATGCCTTCTGCCATTCTGGAAAACTTCTTACGAAATCATCATTCTTTAAACCATCTTTTATTCTCTTAATATCTTGCTCCTTTAAAGGATGTGTTGGCAAATCATAATCAATAATATCTTGAGGAGTTACACCTATTAATCTTGCCGCAGGAATTGAAAGTTTATCTGCCAAATGTATTGCTTTACCACTACCTACTTTTAAAGTTCTATATATGTTTAAATATCCATAAGGATCTCCATCAGTGAATACTAAAACTGGTAAATCGTGTTCTTCGTTAAGCCTTTTTATGAATCTTCTTGTAGCTCTTGCTGGAACTCCTTTTAAAGAAACCAATATACAGTTATGTTTATCCCAAAATCTTTCAGCGTTTAATCTCGCAAACATACCAGATGTTTCAATAGCTAATACAAAGTCAGCATTGGTTTCAAGATTTAACTTAGTTACATCGTTTGGAATATTATATGCTCCAGTTCCTAATTTTGTACAATCTACAACCAATTCTCCCTCAGGAGTTTCTTCAATAATTTTTAAAGGCCCTACAACTGCGGAACCATCCTCCTCTGGAATAAATCCAAGATGTTCTCTCAATACCCCTAAAGTTGCCTCTAAATCTTCAATAACATTGTTTGATGCTTGCTGATCATCAAATCTCGCTTCACCCCAGTTTTTTGAAACATAATAAGCCTCTCTTAGAGTAGAAAAATCATCAGATTCTAATAATTGTTTAGCAAATTCTAACATTTTTGCAGTTTGAGCAAAGATTTTTGCCTGATTTACAGTTAAAGTTCTTACCTTCTCTTTACCTACCAAAGTAAATGAACCCTTTTTTCTATCAAATACAGCATTAGATAAACTTCTTATTGGCATTGTTATTTTTGGCCTTTTACCTTTCATTAAGTCATCATACATTTTTTTAGCTAATTCAATAATTTTTTGTTTTGCAATTTCTCTTGGTTTTTTAGAAATAGAAGGAAGTTTTACCATAATAGTCACCGGATAATTCCTTTCAATATAAGATAACAATATTAAAAATCAACCAATAGATTTTTATAATTGGATAATAATTATATTGATAAACTTACTCGTAGCATATATAAAGTTATGCTATTATATAA
>Ga0256831_1000567_pt1 | contig 19176 bp, 18 predicted proteins | sample 132544metaG_FD_189087 | JGI IMG/M metagenome (GOLD analysis project Ga0256831, IMG submission 189087) | Hydrothermal vent microbial communities from Lau Basin, Pacific Ocean - 132-544 | ecosystem: Environmental > Aquatic > Marine > Hydrothermal vents | place: Pacific Ocean: Lau Basin | collected... | reverse complement strand
CACAGGGAACGTCACCAGAAGTTTCCAGACGTCAAGGTGATGTTCCTTTTTGATTTAAATTTAGTTGACTAAAGCATATGCAAATTATTTTGGTTGTTCTGACAACAAATGTAAGTCAAAAAAAAAAAACAAGCAATTGGCAATATTTTTTAAATATTTAATCGTCAAAAGCATTATTTATTGACAATATTTTAAATAAGCATTTGTTTTACAATTAGTTATAAATATAAAGACCAGGGCATAAAGAAGAAAAGAATCTAATGATATAGTGTATTATTAACCCTTTTATTCATTACCTTCGTTTTTTATTAAAATATGATATATCCCACCACCAAACTTCCAACTGACTTAAAAAAAATAATAGGTGATGAGCCTGTTGACTTTGTGATAAAACCCAAATGGAATTATACCAGAAAAAAAGTACGTACTTTTATATTAATGAGCCTTATTTGGAACGGTATTGTTGCCCTTTTCTTATATGCTATGTATGTCCCTTTATTAACAAAGGGAAAAGTTCATTTCAAATCTAATGGTGTACCGGTAGTTGCAAGCTTGGATAATTTAAAACCTTTATTAGTCCCCACTCTTATCTTATCCGTATTCTTGGTCATTGGTATTATTATGATTGTCTGGAGCTTTACCAGCTACTTTCAAAAAGGCAGTATCTTTGTGGCTACACCCACAAGATTTATTAAATACAGACCTAACCAAATCAACCTGTACGATTGGGGACAATTTACAGGGAACAGCCGTATAAATTTAAATAAAACAAGCGGAAGTATAGAGTTTTTGTTAAAAACCGGAAAAATATATAAAAACGACGGAAATAAAAGATTTGTTCCCGACAAAATCGAAATAGCCGGTATTCCCAATGTGCTGGAAGTAGAAGAAATATGCCGGAAAAGAATTAAACAAAATGCCCCGGCACCGGCTTAATAAATATAACAGAAACACCTTTTCTTAGCCGTACTACAAAAGTAGAAAAGAGAATTTCAAATTATCAAAACATGCTATGCCGTTAGGGGTTATTTTTTGGCACGCCAAACCAAATAAATGGCCAATAAGCCAAAAATTATATTAGGAATCCAAGCAGCCCAAAAAGGGCTGAAGCCCGATTTTATGACCATGACCCCAAAAATGCGGTCGAACAAAATGTATAGCATAGAAACAGTTATACCAAAAGCCAAATTGCCCCCCATACCGCTTCGCCGTTTTTGCGATGCCATAGCCACCGCAATAAAGGTCAAAATAAAAGCCGAAACGGGCAAGCTCATCCGCTTGTATTTTTCGAGCTCAAATTTTTTAATATTTTTAGAGCCTCGCATTTTTTCCTTTTCAATAAACTTGTTGAGCTCTGTATAATTTAAACCTTCCGCAATGTAAGTCACCGGTGTTAAATCATCAAGCGTAAAATTAAAGACCGTATCTTGCACCGCCTTCTTAACCAGTTTTTCCCGGTTTTTTAAATAAAACCGTTCCCGTAAATTATGCAAAGTATATTTTTTCGTTTCGGGATGATAAACAATACGATCGGCAAATAATTTGGATTTTAAACTGTCACCGACAACTTCTTCCATCATAAAATTATAAGCCGTACGGTTTTTATGATTAAGATTGGACGCAAATATATAATGTGTCGGGTCAATCTGCCGGTACACATCATTGGTCTGACGGGCTTTAAACGAACGATTATGGACATATTTGACCCAAAACTCGTTATAACCAATTCGCGCTTTGGGAATAATCGAAAGGTTTAAAAATAAAACTGTCAAAGCAATAATGGTAGCGCCAATAAGGTAAGGACGCAACAAGCGCATAAAAGGCATACCGGTATTGAGCATGGCAATTATTTCGGTATTTTGTGCCAAACGCGAGGTAAACCAAATAACCGATAAAAATAAAAAAATAGGAAAAAGAATATTAAAAAAATACAATAAAAAATCGCCGTAATACCCTAATATTTCGGATAAAGGCACCTTATGCTCAATAAATTTATCAATTCTTTCAGACAAATCTAAAATAATTGAAATAGGCACAAACAGCAACATTAAGCCTAAAAAGGTGCCGAAATAGCGTTTTAAAATGTATTTATCAATTACTTTCATTCTAATTGCAAATCATAAAATTAAAAAAATTATAAACGTTGCCCTAATTTACGCACCATTTCCTCCTTCCAAGGTTTAAAATCGCCCGCGATAATATGCTGGCGTGCTTGACGTACCAGCCACAAATAAAAACCTAAATTGTGAATAGAAGCAATTTGCTTGCCCAAAAATTCGTTGGCAGCAAATAAATGTCTTAAATAAGCTTTGGAGTAATCCGTATCAACAAAAGTAATATCCATGGGATCAAGGGGAGAAAAATCATTTTTCCATTTGGCATTTTTAATATTGATCGTCCCTTCTGAGGTAAATAACATACCGTTGCGGGCATTGCGGGTCGGCATCACACAATCAAACATATCGACCCCCAAAGCAATATTTTCCAAAATATTAACGGGTGTCCCAACGCCCATTAAATAGCGTGGTTTATCTTTAGGTAAAATATCGCAGACCAATTCGGTCATCTCATACATCATCTCGGCAGGTTCGCCCACCGACAAGCCTCCAATGGCATTACCGTCAGCTCCTTTTGACGCAATATATTCGGCCGACCGAATACGCAAATCTTTGTAAGTGCTGCCTTGTACAATGGGGAACAAACTTTGTTCATAACCATATTTAGGAGGCACTTTTTGCAAATGATCGATACAACGGTCCAGCCACCGATGGGTCATCTCCATAGATGATTTGGCATATTTATAAGCCACCGGATAGTCAGTACATTCATCAAAAGCCATAATAATGTCCGCCCCAATGCTACGCTGAATTTCCATCACGCGTTCGGGTGAAAAAAAATGATAAGACCCATCAATATGCGACTTAAATTTGACGCCTTCTTCTGTTATTTTACGCCTGTCTGACAACGAATAGACTTGAAAACCACCACTATCGGTCAAAATATTTCGATCCCATCCCATAAATTTGTGCAAGCCGCCGGCTTGTTCCAGTATCTCAGTACCCGGACGCAAATATAAATGATAGGTATTGCCTAAAATGATGTCAGGATTTATATCTTGCTTTAATTCACGTTGATGCACAGCTTTTACCGTACCAACGGTTCCAACCGGCATAAAAATGGGTGTTTCAATCTTACCATGTGCCAATTCTATCGTTCCTGCACGCGCTTTGGTCTCTTTATCTTGCTTGATTAAATCAAATTTCATACAATAAAAAAATTTGCTGCAAAGATAATTTATTTAATCTATTCAGGTGATTTTTTAAAATTTTGTTGTAATTAACAAGAGATTAAAATTTTAGCTTGATATTTTATTAACTTTACCACACCAATAAAAGAGTATTTAAGTAGTCATGAAATATCTTGATTTTATAAACAACTTGATTTTATGAATAAATTAAAAATTATTAATGACCCCATTTATGGTTTTGTCAATATTCCCAACGAATTAATTTTTGATATTATAGAACATCCTTATTTTCAACGCTTGCGGCGCATTTCTCAAATGGGTCTGTCATATATGGTCTATCCGGGAGCTCATCACACACGGTTTCATCATGCCATTGGCGCCATGCATTTAATGCAAACAGCCCTTCAGGTATTAAAATATAAAAATATCAACATTACCCCAGCTGAAGAAGAAGCTGTATTGCTGGCAATTTTATTACATGACATTGGTCACGGCCCGTTTTCTCATGCCTTAGAGCATAAAATAATCAAAGAGATATCCCATGAAGCCCTTTCTTTGGCAATTATGGAAGAGTTAAATACCAAATTTGATCAAAAATTAGATTTAGCCATTAAAATTTTTAAGGGCCAATATCCCAAAACTTTTCTTACGGAATTAATTAGCAGCCAAATAGACATGGACCGCTTGGACTATCTTCGTCGCGATAGTTTTTACTCCGGTGTAATCGAAGGTCAAGTCAATAGCGAACGTTTAATTAAAATGCTTAATGTTAAAGATAATCGCTTGGTTATTGATGAAAAAGGCATTTATTCGGTAGAAAAATTTATCATTTCGCGCCGGTTAATGTACTGGCAAGTTTATTTTCATAAAACAGGCTTAATGTTTGAAAAAATATTGCAACACGTCATTGAACGGGCGCAAGAATTGCACCGGAAAAAATTACCCTTGTTTATAGACGATAAATTAAATTTTCTATGGTCAGAAAGTTATTCAAGCATCAATAATAACAATTTGTCCATATTTACACAACTCGATGACACAGACATTTGGTATCACCTAAAAAAATGGCAAAAAAACAATGATTTCATCCTCTCCTACCTGAGCAGTATGATTGTCAATCGAGACCATTTAAACCATATGACAATTCAATCAAAACCCTTTGAACCTGAAAAAATAAACACTTTGAGCCGGCAAGTTTTGGCCACTTTTCCGGTTCGTAAAGAGGAGTTGCATTATCTGTTTTTTACAGGTCAATTAACCCATAGTGCCTATGATAATAAAGAAAAACCAATACAGTTATTAACCAAAGAAGGTCAATTAGTTGAATTTGCCAAAGCCAGCGATCAATTAAATATTGAAGCCTTATCTCAACCCGTAATTAAATACTATTTAAGTTGGCCTAAAAATAAAAAATTGTAAAAAAATAATCTTTTTCATACTTTTGCCAGAATGAAATACAGTATCAAAACCATAGCAGATTATCTTCAAGGCACTGTAGAAGGTGACCCTGATATAGAAATAAACAATATTGCCAAAATTGAAGAAGCACAACCCGGCGATATTACATTTTTAGCCAATCCTATTTACACCCCTTTCATCTATTCGACCAATGCTTCGGCGGTTATTGTCAAAGATGATTTTAAACCGGAAAAAGAATTAAAAACCAACCTCATCAGAGTTAAAGACCCTTATCAAGCATTTTCGCAGTTGTTAGAATTTCACAACACCAAATTCGATGATAAAATCGGGATTGAATCGCCTGTCAAAATTAGCGATTCGGCCAAGTTAGGCGAAAATGTTTATGTCGGTGCGTTTACTTATATTGGCGATAATGTCCAAATCGGAGATAATGTCAAAATCTTTCCTAATGTTTATATTGGCAATAATGTTCAGATAGGAAATAACACCATTATATATCCCAATGTTACGATTTATCACGATACCCAAATAGGCGAACATGTAACCATTCATAGCGGATCGGTAATAGGCGCCGATGGGTTTGGTTTTGCCCCAAATAATGGTAATGACTTTAAGAAAGTGCCGCAAATAGGCAATGTCATTATTGAAGACAGGGTCGAAATAGGATCCAACACATCCATAGACAGGGCAACTATGGGCTCGACCATTATAAGACGAGGCGTTAAATTAGACAATTTTATCCAAGTGGCGCATAATGTCGAAATAGGCGAAAATACGGTTATAGCTGCCTTAACCGGCATCTCAGGCTCTACTAAAATTGGCAAAAACTGTATGATTGGCGGACAAGCCGGCTTGGCCGGTCACCTTAAAATAGGTGATAATGTTAAAATCGGTGCTCAATCGGGTATTTCACATAATTTAAAAGACGGTGAAATAGTAGTAGGAACCCCGGCACTACCAATTAGAAACTTTAAAAAATCCAGTATCCTCTTTAAAAATTTAGAAGATTTGTACAAACGGATACAAACTTTAGAAAAAAAACTTAATAACTTGAAATAAGTAAACCATGGCAAAACAAAAGACCATTAAAAAGCCTGTCTCTATCGAAGGTATCGGATTGCATACCGGCGCAAATGTAAAAATGACCTTAAAACCGGCACCTGAAAATTATGGTTTTAAATTTGTACGGGTCGATTTGGAAGGAAAACCGGAAATAGAAGCCAGCGCCCAATATGTCACCAAAACAGAACGCGGAACCGTTTTAGAAAAAAACGGCGTGCAAGTGCATACCACCGAGCATGTTTTGGCCGCTTTAACCGGGATGGATGTCGACAATTGCATTATAGAACTGGATGCCGCCGAACCACCTATTAAAGATGGGTCTGCCAAATATTTTGTCGAAATGATTGAAGAAGCCGGCATCGAAGAACAAGAAGCTGAAAGAGAAGAATTTGTCGTTAAAAAAGTCATTTCATATGTCGATCCCGAAACAGAAAGCGAACTGCTTATTATGCCTGCTGATCATTATGAAGTTACGGCAATGGTTGACTTTGGCACTAAAGTTCTTGGGACGCAAAATGCTTATCTTAAGGATTTGAAAGATTTTAAAACTGAAATAGCCCCGGCACGCACCTTTAGTTTTTTACATGAACTGGAAATGTTGCTTAAACATGGCTTAATCAAAGGAGGTGATTTAAGTAATGCCATTATTTTTGTAGACAAAAAGATATCCGAGGAAACCAAAGAATTACTTAAAGACTATTTCAAAAAGGACGATTTTGAAGTAAAACCAAACGGCATTTTAAATAATATAAATTTACAGTGGCCTAATGAGGCTGCCAGACACAAACTTTTAGATGTAATTGGTGATTTGACCTTAGTTGGCACCCGCCTGAAAGGAAAAGTCATAGCCAATAAACCGGGACATAAAGTCAACACGGCCTTTGCTAAAAAACTGCAAAAAATAATCAAAAATGAAAAAAGAAATAAAGTGCCGGAATTTGATTTAAACAAACCGCCCCTGATGGATATTGAAAAAATTATGACCCTTCTCCCGCATCGACCGCCATTTTTATTAGTCGACCGGATTTTAGAATTGTCAGACAAACACGTCATCGGGATGAAAAATGTCACGATGAACGAATCGTTTTTTGTCGGACACTTTCCTGGCGCACCCGTCATGCCCGGTGTTTTACAAGTAGAAGCTATGGCTCAAACAGGCGGTATTTTGGTTTTAAATTCAGTCCCTGATCCACAAAACTATTTGACTTATTTTATGAAAATGGATAAAGTCAAATTCAAACGAAAAGTCAAACCCGGCGATACTTTAATCTTTAAGGCCGATCTTATTTCGCCCATAAGAAGAGGTATTTGTCATATGCAAGCCTATGCTTATGCCAATGGACATTTGGTAGCAGAAGCTGAAATGATGGCACAAATAGTTAGAAAAGATAATGTAAAATAAATTAGAATGAATCAACCCTTAGCCTATATACATCCCGAAGCTAAAATTGCAAAAAATGTCGTGATTGAACCTTTCGTTACAATCGATAAAAATGTCGAAATTGGTGAAGGTACCTGGATTGGTCCGAATGTTGCTATCATGGAAGGCGCACGCATAGGTAAAAATTGCAAAATATTTCCCGGAAGTGTCATTGCCGCCGAACCACAAGATTTAAAATTTGAAGGCGAAAAAACTTTAGCTATTATTGGCGACAATACAACTATCAGAGAAAATGTTACGGTAAACAGAGGAACCAAAGCCAGCGGCGAAACACGTGTTGGCAATAACTGCTTACTGATGGCAAATGCGCATGTAGCACATGATTGCATTGTGGGTGACCATGCTATTTTGGTAAACAACGTTGCTTTAGCCGGACATGTCGAAATAGGCGATTGGGCTATTTTAGGCGGTTTATCAGCTGTTCATCAATTTGTCAGAATTGGCCGGCATGCCATGGTTTCCGGCGGTGCTTTGGTTAGGAAAGATGTTCCGCCATTTGTTAAAGCAGCCAAAGAACCTATTCAATATGTAGGTGTTAATTCTATCGGCTTACGCCGTCGTGGTTTTACGGCAGAACAAATCAACCAAATTCAAGATATTTACCGTTATGTATTTCAAAAAATAAATAATATCAGTAAAGCAATAGAATATATAGAAGCCGAAATGCCCGCTTCGCCGGAACGCGATGAAATTATTGAATTCATCAAAAAATCGCCAAGAGGCATTATAAAAGGATATAAACAATAAAATTAAAGTATTATGGCAACAACTTCAGATATTAGAAAAGGATTGTGTATTAACTACAACAATGATATTTATAAAATAATCGAATTTCTACACGTTAAACCGGGCAAAGGACCGGCATTTGTCCGTACCAAATTAAAAAGCTTAACAACCGGAAAAATTATTGATAACACTTTTTCGGCTGGTCATAAAATTGATGATATTCGTATCGAAACCCGTAAATTTCAGTACCTGTATAACGATGGTGAAAATTATCATTTCATGGATGATGAAACCTATGAGCAAATTCAATTGCCGGAAGCAATGATTGATGCACCGCAATTTTTAAAAGAAGGTGAAATGGTAACCATTTTAATGAAAGCAGATGACAATACACCATTGACCCTTGAAATGCCGGCCACGGTAATTATGGAAGTAACCCACACCGAACCGGGAGTAAAGGGAAATACGGCAACCAATGCGACCAAACCGGCCACCATTGAAACCGGTGCCAAAGTACGGGTGCCTTTATTTATAAATGAAGGAGATAAAATAAAAATAAATACAGAAACAGGCGAATATCAAGAACGCGTAAAATAAATTGAATAAAAAATGATTAAAAACCATCTTTTATTCAAATAAAATCTTGATATTTACAAACAAAAATTTTCAAAAATGAGTGTACTAATTAATAAAGATTCTAAAGTTATAGTCCAAGGATTTACCGGTAGTGAAGGAACTTTTCATGCCCAACAAATGATCGATTACGGTACCAACGTAGTCGGTGGTGTAACACCCGGAAAAGGTGGCACCGAACATCTTGGCAAACCGGTATTTAACACTGTCAAAGAAGCCGTCGAAAAAACAGGTGCAGATACCTCTATTATTTTTGTACCGCCGGCTTTTGCCGCCGATGCTATCAAGGAGGCTGCCGAAGGTGGTATCAAAACAATTATTGCTATCACAGAAGGAATTCCGGTGGCTGATATGGTCAAAGTAATGGATTATGTTGCCGATAAAGATACGCGCTTAATTGGTCCCAACTGCCCGGGAGTCATCACACCCGGTGAAGCCAAAGTCGGTATTATGCCGGGTTTTGTCTTCAAAAAAGGCAATATTGGCTTGGTATCCAAATCAGGAACTTTAACTTACGAAGCTGCTGATCAAATTGCCAAACAAGGCTTGGGTATCACCACTGCCATTGGTATTGGAGGTGATCCCATTATCGGCACTACCACTAAAGAGGCTGTCGAAATGTTTATGAATGACCCGGAAACAGAAGCCATTGTCATGATTGGTGAAATTGGCGGAAACTTGGAGGCAGAAGCTGCCAAATATATCAAGGAGACAGGCAATAAAAAGCCAGTAGTAGCATTTATTGCCGGACAAACGGCGCCTAAAGGACGTACTATGGGCCATGCAGGTGCTATTGTAGGCGGTAAAGATGACACGGCGCAAGCCAAAATGCGTATACTTAAAGAACATGGCATTCATGTGGTAGAATCACCAGCCGAAATTGGCAAAAAAGTGGCTGAAGTATTAGGTAAATAAGCCGGAAAATAAGACTTTAATAAAAATAGCCGTTCTGTGAACGGCTATTTTTTTATATCCAACCTGGAAAAGGTATTCTCGGTTAAATAATGTATTTTTGTAAAAAAGCCTTACATGATTGATTTGGATGTTATAAAATATTTAACCGGTTTTTTGGTTGTTGCTATCTCAGCTTATCAAATCGCTTTATTTTTACAAAAAAAAATACATTTTCCCTTAATAACGGGTCTCATTCTAACCGGTATCATAGCCGGTAGTTCTTTCTTAAATTTTATTCCGAAATATGCTTTACCTAAGCTTGATTTTCTAAATGAGATAGCCTTGGCAGTCATCGCTTTTTCAGCCGGTGCCGAATTGCATTTAGAGGAATTGCGCAGTCGTTTAAATAGTATAAAATGGATGACAATCGGGCAATTAATTGCTACGTTCGTATTAAGTACGGCTTTTGTTTTTGTTATAGCGGATTATATTCCTTTTATGCAAAACTTTGATCCTAAAGTCAAATTTGCCATCGCCTTGTTATTTGGGACTATCTTTGTTGCCCGATCGCCCTCATCTGCTATTGCTATCATTAACGAAATGCGTGCACGGGGTCCTTTTGTAAAAACGGCCATGGGTGTAACCGTAGTTATTGATGTATTGGTAATTATTTTATTTGCCATCAGTTTTGCTATAGTTAAAACCATTATCATAGGCGAATCACTAAATTTAACTTTTTTATTAGTTCTACTCCTTGAGATTAGCACCTCCATAATATTAGGTTTTTTGTTTGGTAAATTATTAAAATTGATTTTACAAACAAACCTTCATGGAAATATTAAAGCTGCCTTGATTATATTGACCGGTTATAGCATTTATTTGTTGAATCATTGGGTAGCCCAACATACCAGTTTAGCCGGTTTTCATTTTGAACTTGAGCCTTTGTTAACAGCAATTATCGCCAGTTTTTATGTCACCAATTATACCAAATTTAACCACGAATTTGAAGAAATCATCCTTAAAATCAGCCCATTTATTTATATCATCTTTTTTACCTTAACCGGCGATTCATTATCCTTACAAACTTTAATTAATGTCATAGAAATAGCGCTAATTCTTTTTGCCGTACGTATCATTTCTTTAATTATAGGTGGTTTTATCGGGATTTGGGCAGCCAAAGAAGAACCCAAATATGCCAAAATAGCCTGGATGCCATATGTAACGCAAGCCGGTGTTGCCATTGGGCTTACAACCATGGTATCTGAAGCATTTCCGGATTGGGGACAAGAATTTGAGACCATTATCATAGCCATTATTGTGATAAACCAATTAATAGGTCCCCCCCTTTTTAAATGGGCTATCAAATATGCCGGTGAAGCACATAAAAAACAAGAATTCAAACCAAGCATTATTGAACATTATGCCGTTATATTCAGCTTAGACAGTATTTCATTGGCTATTGCCCGAAAGTTGATAAAACAAGGTTGGCTTGTAAAAATAGTTACCACCCAAAAACAGCATAATATCAAAGATATTGACATATTACAAGTAAAAGAATATAATAAAGAGAATATTGCCCAATTAAATTTAGGACAACCGGATAGTGTCATTTTACTTTACCCCGACGATCAAAAGAATTACGAAATAGCCGAATGGATATATGAAACCATTGGGTCACCCAACATGATTACACGTTTAGAGAGTGGGGCATTTGCCGCAAAATTTAAAGAAATTGGTGTGAAAGTAATAGAACCAACAGCAGCCATGGTCAATTTGATTGACCATATGGTCCGGGCGCCGGAAGCCACCAATATACTACTTGGTTTTGACAAGAATCAAGATACAATTGATGTCGAAGTACGTAACCCTGACCTGGTTGGCTTAAGAATACGTGATTTGCATCTACCGCAAGACGTTATCATCTTATCATTAAAACGAAAAGGTAATACGGTCATTACACATGGTTACACACAATTACGATTAGGGGATATTTTGACCTTTGTCGGGTCCAAAAAAAGTTTGGAGCAAGTGCGTCTGCGTTTTGAATTTTAAATCCCAAAACAAACAAATCAAAAATTAAAAAATTGTATCTTTGCCAAAATTTTTGAGTTAATATTTATGAAAGCAGGAATCGTCGGATTACCGAATGTGGGAAAATCAACCCTTTTTAATTGTTTGTCAAATGCCAAAGCACAATCGGCAAACTATCCATTTTGTACCATCGAGCCTAATGTCGGCGTTGTCAATGTACCTGACCAACGCTTGGTTGAGCTTGAAAAACTGGTAAAACCCGAACGTGTATTGCCTGCAACAGTCGAAATTGTAGATATAGCCGGACTGGTAAAAGGCGCCAGTAAAGGAGAAGGTTTGGGTAATAAATTTTTAGCCAATATTAGGGAAACAGATGCCATTATTCATGTGTTACGTTGCTTTGATGATGAAAATATCACCCACGTTGAAGGAAGTGTGGACCCGGTACGCGATAAAGAAATAATCGATATTGAACTCCAATTAAAAGATTTGGAAACCATTGAAAAACGGATTGACAAGGTTAAACGTAAAGCTAAAACGGGCGATAAAGAGGGGCAAAAAGAATATGAGTTGCTTTTAAAAATAAAAGAAAATTTGGAGAAAGGCATCTCTGTCCGGGCCATGGATTTTTCGCCCGAAGAACGCGAAAAATATGTAGATACTTATCAACTACTTACCGACAAACCCGTGTTATATCTCTGCAATGTTGATGAAGCTTCGTTAAAAACCGAAAATAAATATGTCAAAGCGGTTAAAGAAGCCATCAAAGATGAAGATGCCCAAATGATGGTTTTGGCTGCGGCCACAGAAGCAGATATTATGGAATTGGACACTTATGAAGACCGGCAAATGTTTTTGGAAGATTTAGGCTTGGACGAACCCGGTATAAATAAGCTAATACGCGCAGTTTACAAGCTTCTGAAACAGCAAACTTATTTTACTGCCGGGGTTAAAGAAGTCCGTGCTTGGACCATACCAATAGGTGCCACAGCACCACAAGCCGCGGGTGTTATTCATAGCGATTTCGAAAAAGGCTTTATCAGAGCCGAAGTCATCTCTTATGACGATTTTATTAAATATGGATCTGAAGCAAAGGTCAAAGAAGCCGGAAAAATGCGCGTAGAAGGAAAAGATTATATCGTCCAAGACGGTGATATTATGCACTTTAGATTTAATGTCTAAATCCTAAAATTTTAAATTTAGAACCTTTTAGAATTGTTAATGCTTTGTTGATAAAACTTCATAAGTTTATCAACAGTTTTGTAGTGTCCGTATGTAAAAAAAACGTAATTTTATTTTTAAATAAAAAGCATTTTGTATGAGTCAAAATAATTCGAAAGAGCTGGTCAAAAATAAAAAATTACAACAAGAAATTGAAATTGTTAAAAATAAATTAACCGAGTTTTTAGAAGAAAATAATCAACGTAAAACACCGGAACGTTATGCTATTTTAGAAGAAATATATAAAATAGACGAACATTTTGACATTGATTTTTTGTATAAATTATTTAAAGAAAAACAATTTAGAGTTAGCAAAGCAACCTTATATAATACATTAGAATTGCTTTTGGAAGCCGGGTTAGTACGCAAACATCAATTTGGCAAAATACAAGCTTTTTATGAAAAAAGTTTCTTTAACAGGAATCATGACCACATCATTATGCTCGACAATTTTGAAATAATCGAATTTTGTGATCCACGTATCGACCAAATAAAAAAAGATTTTGAAAAGGCAATGGATATAGACATAGAAAGTCATACGTTATATTTTTATGCCCGAAAGAAAAAATAATTTAAATCAACGCCATGGAAGCCCCAAAAAAAGATCCTAATAGACAAGCCCATCAAGCAAAAAACATAAGTTTGCCGCAAGCCAAACTGCCCCCACAAGCGGTGGAATTGGAAAAAGCCATTTTAGGTGCCATGATGATTGACAAACGTGGTGTAGATGAAGTGGTTGACTTATTATTTGAAGAAGCCTTTTATTTGCCTGAACACCGTGAAATTTTCTCTGCCATCATTTCTCTTTTTGAAGAAGGAAAACCCATCGATATATTTACCGTAACCGAAGCCTTACGGGCAAGAGGCACTTTAAAACAAATTGGTGGCGAATATTATTTAATCACTTTGTCTAACCTGGTCGCTACAGCAGCCCATATAGAATATCATGCCCGGATTGTTTTACAAAAATATGTCAAACGCGAACTGATTCAAATATCAGGAAAAATTATAGAACAATCTTATGACGACACGGTTGATGTCCTCGATTTATTAGACAGTGCCGAACAAGAATTATTTAAAGTATCACAAGGTAGTCTTAAACGCGGCAGTGCCAAAATAGCCTCAGTCGTTACAGATGTTAAAGCTCAATTAGAACAACTGGCCAAACAGGAAGGTCTTAGCGGTATTTCGACCGGTTTTCCTTCCTTAGATGACTATACGTCCGGATGGCAAGACGGCGAATTAATCATTATTGCCGCCCGTCCCGGGATGGGTAAAACAGCTTTTGTATTATCCATGGCACGTAATATGGCTGTCGATCATGGGGTGCCGGTCGCCATTTTTAACTTAGAGATGACTTCGGACCAATTGATTAAACGACTGTTTTCTATTGAAACGGAAATTCCTGCCGAAAAATTCCGGAGCGGTAAACTGACTGATATGGAATGGAATTTGCTCAACAATAAAATGGATAAAATTGCCGAAGCACCCATTTATATCAATGATTCCAGTATGTTATCAATTTTTGATTTGCGGGCTCAAGCACGCCGGATGAAGTCCCAATATGATATTGGCATCATTATTATCGATTATTTACAACTTATGACAGCCCAAACCAATCATAAAAGTGGTAACCGAGAGCAAGAAATATCAACTATTTCGCGGAACCTGAAATCGCTTGCCAAAGAATTGAATATTCCGGTCATTGCCTTATCGCAATTGTCACGTAAAGTTGAAGAACGGACCGATAAATCAGGGCATAAACGGCCACAACTATCGGACTTACGGGAATCGGGAGCCATAGAGCAAGATGCCGATATCGTTAGTTTTATTTACCGGCCCGAATATTATAAAATTGAACTTTGGGAAGATGATACCCCTACCCAAAACCAAGCCGAATTTATCATTGCCAAACACCGTAATGGTAAAACCGGTAACATACGTTTGCGTTTTGATGGCCAATTTGGGCGTTTTTCAGAGCTAAACACTTTAAGCGAAGAATTTACAATGGAATCGCGCCTAAATGACGTCAGTCCAAACAATGATTTTAACCCCGATGATTTTAATCCTTACACACGCGGTACCCAAGACAATGAAGATCTTCCCTTTTAAACATAGTATTGTTACGCTGTTTTTTTTATTGGCATGGCAAATAAGCTTTGCAAAGTTCATTCTTATTCCGATGGATGAAAATCAGCATAACCATTTAAAGGCATATGGGATTGTTTACAAAGCTTTGCAAAAGCATATCAAAGTAAAATGGTTACTCAATTATCGTGGGGGCAGTTTTTTACTGCCTTATGACCCCGAAATAAAAGATGAATGCCAAATCAGAGGAGTCGATTTTGAAATAATTTCTGAAGATCAGGCAGCCGAAATCCTTAAAACTATTAGTTCACCGGCCAAAAATATGGATGCGGTAACCTTAGAAAAAGCGCCTAAAATTGCCGTTTATTCACCCAAAAACAAAATGCCTTGGGATGATGCTGTTACAATGGTCTTAAAATATGCCGAAATTCCGTACGATGTTGTGTATGATGAGGAAGTTTTACAAAATAAACTTTTAAAGTACGACTGGCTTCATTTACATCATGAAGATTTTACCGGTCAGTACGGGCGTTTTTATGGTGCATTCAGAACTGCTCCTTGGTATATAAAACGCAAAGCCGAACAAGAAGCTTTAGCACATAAACTGGGATTTAAGAAAGTATCTCAATTAAAATTGGCCGTGGCCAAAAAAATTAAAGATTATGTTACTGGCGGTGGTTTTATGTTTGCCATGTGTTCGGCTACAGATTCATTTGACATTGCGTTGGCTGCCGATGGTGTCGATATATGTGAACCGATGTTTGACGGAGATCCTTCCGACCCTGATTACCAAAATAAATTGGATTATAGTAAGACCTTGGCCTTTACCGGTTTTGTTTTAGAACCCAATCCCATGGTTTACGAATTTTCAAATATCGATACCACTAATAAAAGACACATTCCACGTGAGACCGATTATTTTGAACTCAATCAATTTTCGGCAAAGTGGGATCCGGTTCCGACCATGCTGACACAAGATCATACTATTATGATTAAAGGCTTTATGGGTCAAACCACGGCTTTTGACCGTAAACTTATTAAACCTAATATCATAATTTTGGCAGAAAATAAACTCAATGGTGAAGCGCGCTATATCCATGGGACCAAAGGAAAAGGTATGTTTACGTTTTATGGTGGTCATGATCCGGAAGATTACAGTCACCGGGTGGGTGATCCTAAAACGGAATTAGACCTCCACCCCACTTCACCGGGTTATCGCCTTATCTTAAATAATGTTTTATTTCCTGCTGCCAAAAGAAAACACAAAAAAACTTAAATTTTATGTTGGGACTAAAAGCAAACACTTCCCCACAATGGGCAAATATCGTATTAAATGATTTAGAAAGCTTCTTGACAGACCACTCTTATAACGAAATGAAAGCCGCCCAGTCGGCTATGGCTGTAATCAATCATAAACCTGATGACAAAGATTTTGTCAACACAATGGCCGCGTTGGCTATTGAAGAAATGCAACATTTTGAAATGGTTTATGAACAAATACAAAAATTGGGCTTAAAATTAGGACCTGAAAATCAAAATTTTTATGCAATGCAATTGCGTAAATTTTTTCCTAAAACCAAAGATCCGCATCAAAAATTTATACAAAAACTCTTATTGTCTTCACTTATGGAAGCAAGAAGTTGTGAACGTTTTAGTGTCCTCATTCCGGTTTTAAAACCTATCAAGCCCGATTTGGCAGCTTTTTACCAAAATTTATTTGAAAGTGAGGCCAGACACTACAGAATTTTTTTAGAATATGCCCGAAAATTTGATGAGAAAGAAAAAGTAAATGCACAATGGAATGACTTACTGACCTATGAAGCAGAATTAGTGCATAATTTGGGACAAAAAGCTTTGGTACATGGCTGATAATTTTGAAATAAGCATTTTTGGCGGTGGCAATGTGGCGACACATTTGGCACAAGAAATATTGAAACATCCGGAATTAAAGCTCAAACAAATGTATAACAGACATTTGACAGCCATACAGGGCTTTGGAAATAAAACCCACATCACGGATGATTTGACTCAAATACTGCCGGCGGACTTGTTTATATTAGCCATTACAGATGATGCTATCGAAGATTTTTCAGAAAAATTGGCCAAATTCGACAATTTAACCGTTCATACCGCCGGAAGTGTCCCTATGAATGTCTTAAAAACCAAGCGTAAAGGTGTTTTTTATCCTTTTCAAAGTTTTTCAAAAAATAAAAAACAAATAAATTTTCAAAATATACCTATTTTAATTGAAGCCGCACAACCGAAGGATTTGAAATTTTTAAAAAAAATAGGAGAAAAATTTTCAAATAATGTCATCGAAGCAGATTCGACCCAACGCAAAGCTTTACACATAGCCGGTGTATTTGCGGCTAACTTTGTCAACCACTTATACTTACAAGCCAGTAAAGTATTAGAAAACAACAACTTACCTTTTAAGTTGGTAAAACCTCTTATTTTAGAAGTCGCTCAAAAAGTACAAAAAATGCCACCAAAAAAAGCACAAACCGGCCCGGCAGTACGAGGTGACAGTAAAGTGGTTAATGAACATTTAACATTCTTAAAAGATGAAAATCAAAATAAAATTTATAAATTGCTAACACAAAGCATATTTAAAGAATACAAAAATGAATGAACACATAGTCGATAAAGTTTTTGAAAAAATTGATTTTAGCCAACAAAAACTTCCAAAAGGAGAATATGAACATTGCCGTTTTATCAATTGTCAATTTAATGGCTGTAATTTAAGTCATTACCGTTTTATAGATTGTGAATTTGAAAATTGTGAGATGAGCTTGGTTGTTTTTGATCAAACCGCACTACAAAATGTTAAATTCAAAACCACCAAATTAACCGGGGTTTCTTTTGAAAAATGTAATCCCTTTTTACTCACACTAAAATTTGACCAATGCAAATTAAATTTAGCTTCCTTGGCCAATTTGAATATTCCCGGCACGCACTTCCTATCATGTGATATGGTAGAAATAAACCTGACCGGCACTTATTTGCGCGATGCTATTTTTGACAATTGCGATTTAGATCATGCCATATTTTATAAAACAGATTTAACAAATGCAGATTTAAGAACAGCTTATAATTACATCATAGATCCGGAAAATAACAGACTCAAAAATGCCCGGTTCAGTTTTCCGGCTTGCAAAGGCTTATTAACTAAATATGATGTTTGCATAGAAAATTAATCAATAATCACTTATTAGCTTTCAATAACATGAAAAATAATCTTGAAAATTCCTATAAAAAAAAATTGAATTACATAACCTGCTTCATTTTTGATATAGATGGTGTATTGACCGACGGAAAAGTCCACATTACCACCAGCGGCGATTTGATGCGCAGTATGCACACTAAAGACGGTTTTGCTATTAAAACCGCCTTAAAAAAAGGTTATCGTGTGGCCATTATTTCTGGTGCCCGTGATAAAAATGTTATTACCCGCTTAAAATATTTAGGTATTCAAGATATTTTTATAAATGTAGACGACAAGTTGCCTGTCTATGAGCAATATATATCTGATAAAAATTTAAGCCCACAAGAAGTTTTATACATGGGTGACGACATTCCGGATATTCCGCTTCTAAAAAAGGTAGGGCTTTCGGCTGCCCCACATGATGCCGTACAAGAGGTTTTAGAGAATGTTGATTATATTTCGTTAAAAAACGGTGGAGAAACCTGTGTGCGCGATGTAATTGAACAAGTTTTGCGGGTGCAAGGCAGGTGGACTTTTAACTTGGAAAAAAATGAAACAGCAGCTAATTAGGTTTTATAAAATTATTAGATTTAAAAACATTTTCCTATATGTGTTATTGGAAACACTCCTCTATTTTGTCTTATTCCATAAACATTTCAATCTAACGGACGGCTGGTTATTTTTAGTGCTATCTATGGTTTGCTTTAGTGCTTTCAGTAATATCCAAAATAATATATTGGATTATGAGCTGGATCAAAACAAAAATAATTTTACTGATTTTAACCGTAAAACTTATCTTTTTTGGTCTTTTATCTGTGGTGTAACTGGTGCACTGTTCGGACTTATTGCTTTTAATGTCACTGAAAACAGTCAACTTTTTTATGCTTTATTAATAATACCTACTTTAATACTTTTATATAATTACTTCCTCAAAAAATGGCCATTAATTGGCAATTTTCTTATTGCTTTTGCCATTACCTATGCAATTTATATTCCCCTGGCATATACAAAAGGAATCAATATAGATAACCCTTATTTCCGTTTTTTGCTGGTCATGTCTCTTTTATTAAATTTTTTAAGAGAATTGGCCAAAGATATGGAAGACGCTTATTTTGATAGACAATTTGGGTATAAAACTTTACCCATTATAAATATGAGAATGAGTAAAATACTTTTAACTATTTTCTCTTTACTCACATGGTTAATAAT
>Ga0256831_1000566_pt1 | contig 19177 bp, 16 predicted proteins | sample 132544metaG_FD_189087 | JGI IMG/M metagenome (GOLD analysis project Ga0256831, IMG submission 189087) | Hydrothermal vent microbial communities from Lau Basin, Pacific Ocean - 132-544 | ecosystem: Environmental > Aquatic > Marine > Hydrothermal vents | place: Pacific Ocean: Lau Basin | collected... | reverse complement strand
ACAACACTCTATCGGTTCTATAATGGTGTCAGCACATCAAAATAGGAATTAGCCGATGTTAACATCCCTTAACAGGATGGGTAAGAAATAGGATAAAAGGTAGCGCCGGTTTGCTTTTGTTAGTTGTCGGATGTTTTTAGCAACCAAAAAACCATCATGACACTAGGATGAGCTGATGATAATAAGTTATCTTAAATATATGGATTTATCGGATTATGTTTTTCATCATGGCGTGGGTGTGAAAAAAACCAGTTTGGGAGTGATGTTTTGAAATAATAAATAACCATTGAGTTTTGAGTGTAGTTTATGGTTCAGCGTATATGGTCGAAAATAACATTTAAACTCTTAAGATGTTGTTAACAACCCGTCAGTACCGCATTGCATTTAGATTTGTTCAATTAATTAAAATCAATACATTTGCAGCTCAAAATTTTAATAAACATGTAACATGGATATATTTGATAAATGTGTTGTAAACATGGGGCCGTTAGGCAAATATGCCAAAGGTGCCGAAGGATATTTTATGTTTCCCAAGTTGGAAGGGCAGCTAAGCAATCGGATGATGTTTAATGGGAAGGAACGGTTGATTTGGAGTTTAAATAACTATCTCGGGCTTGGTAATCATCCTGATGTAAGAGAAGCCGATGCTAAAGCTGCAGCAGAGTGGGGGATGGCTTATCCCATGGGCGCACGCATGATGTCGGGACACACCAAATATCACGAACAGTTGGAAAACGAATTGGCAGCCTTTGAAAAAAAGGAAGCGGCCTATTTGCTTAATTACGGTTATCAGGGGATGGTTTCTATTATCCATTCGCTGGTGGGGCGTAATGATGTTATTGTTTACGACTCGGAAGCGCATGCCTGTATCATCGATGGAATGAGGCTTAGTTTTGGAAAACGTTTTGTTTATCCTCATAACGATATGGCCAAGCTTGAAAAAGAGTTAGGCAGGGCAACAAAACTTGCCGAGAAGCAAGGTGGTGGCATTTTAGTCATCACCGAAGGGGTTTATGGCATGTCGGGCGATTTGGGTAAACTTGATGAAATAGTAAAACTTAAGGAAAAATATAATTTCAGACTCTTTATTGATGATGCACATGGATTCGGAACCATGGGGCCAACAGGTGCCGGTACCAGCGAGTTTTTTGGTGTGATGGATGAGGTTGACTTATATTTTGGAACCTTTGCTAAGTCGATGGCAGGCATTGGTGGTTTTGTGGCCGGTAAAAAAGAGGTTATCAAATATCTTCAATACAATATGCGCTCGCAAATATATGCCAAGTCGTTGCCTATGCCCATGGTTATGGGTGCTTTAAAGCGGCTGCAAATGCTTCGCGAAGAGCCTGAACATCGTGAAAAACTTTGGACTATTGTTAATGCCCTGCAAAAAGGCTTGCGCGATTCAGGATTCAATATTGGTAATACCCAGTCGCCTGTTACTCCGGTAATGATGAAGGGTGGCGATGCCGAGGCTATTGGAGTTACCTACGATTTACGTGAGGAATATAATATTTTTTGTTCCATCGTTATCTATCCTGTTGTACCCAAAGGGGTAATTTTGTTGCGGCTTATCCCAACTGCTATGCACACCCTTGAGGATGTTGAATATACTTTAAAAGCATTTAATGCTGTTCAGAAAAAACTGGACGATGGTACCTATGCCAAACTCGACCCCGAAAAGGTTTTTGATAAAATTCAGTTTTAAACCATAAGAAGTTAAAAACGGTTTGATAAGTTCAGGCCGTTTTTTTTTAATTTTGTCCAATGGATAGCAAAGAGAAAAAGAAACTTCAACAACAGCGGCTTCTTTCAAAGCGAAATTTTTGGGTAATAGCTACAAATTCTACTGCAGCTTTTGTGTTGGCATTTCTGTTTATTTTTTATGTCAACCATTTTACTACTCTGCTTACTGCCGGTATGTTTAATTACGATGTCAGCTTTAACTATTACGTTATCTTTTACCATATTGAGCCTTATCAGTGGACCCACGATTCTGTTAAATTAATGTATAGTGCGGGACCCATTTTGATTCTACTGGTAGGGATAATTTCGCTAATTGCCTTTTATTCAATGGTTGAAGAGGTTGCAAGGGCTAAAATATTTTTTGTCTGGCTTACCTTTTTATCGTTTAATTACTTTTTTGGAGGTTTATTGTTGGGAAACCTTTTTACAAAAGGGGTAGGGCATGTGTTTAATTGGATGTACCTTAACAGTACCGAAAAAATGATTGTAGCCTTGGTAGGCTTTTTTGGGTTGATAGGAACCGCATTTTTAATGGCCAAACCCATTGCTATTTCTGCTAACTCTTACTATAAAGAATTTAATCCCAGACTGTTTCCGTTTTTTTTCACCTCGCAAATTATTGTTCCTTTTCTTATTGGAACTGTTTTAGTAGAGCTTTATTTTCTTCCTAATCCCAATTTTCAGGTAATGTGGTTTTGGGCTCCTATGATAGTGCTGTTATTGCTCATTTATAAGGTACTTGATTCAGCCGACAACCTCTATTTTGATGAAGAAGACAGGTACGTATTGATATCGAAAGGAATGACAATTGCTGCAGCAGCGGTGTACATCGGCTTGCGTGTTATTCTTTCCCACGAGTTTTATATTAATTGGTGAGTTATTGAATTGCCAGTTTATGAATAACAGCGCCTTTATCCATATTAATTTTTACAAAATAGATGCCATGCGGTAAGGATTGAACATTAAATGAAATCTGTTTGCCGTTTGCCTTGATGTTCATTACAACATGTCCTGAAATATCAATCAGCTCAACGCTGTAAATTAACTTGCTGCTTTTTACTGTAATGAAATCTTTGGCGGGATTGGGATGAATAGAAACTTCAGGTTTATTATTTTCAGCAATCCCAACGCCGGTATCACAACTCAGCACCGCTTTCCACCCAGAGTGGGTTACCATTCCGTCTGAATGAAATTTAAAAGTTAATGCACCTTCGCTATTGGTGGCAGTTATTTTACCGGGGCTGTCAGTACCGCAATAAGTCCCGATTGGTGTTGCATTGGTTGAACTGCCATTATAAATTTTAAGGTAATCGTAGTTGCAGCTGTATTCGGGTTCCACATCAAAAGCTGTAAAATCGGCTATCAATTTGGCGTTGCTTGTATCCGGAAAAAAAGTCATGACATAGTCTTCGTTATTGCTGTAATCGGCATCAGCGCCACCCGAATCATAAAAATTTCCGCTACATACTGTAAACGAACCGTTTTGCATGTTGTAATTTTCCGATACGCTAATGTAATTTTCTTTGGTAAGCTGACTTTGTGCTCCGCTGGAGTCGGTTACGGTAAGGGTAACATCAAAATGTCCAAGTTGGTTATAAACAATGCCCTGCGGGTTTTGTTCCGATGAAGAAGCAGGCTCTCCTCCCGGAAAACTCCAACTCCACGAAACAATACTATCACCATAGGAGCTGTCGAAAAAGTTTATCGAATCACCACTGCTAATGGCTGTATCACTGGCATAAAAGTCTGCCAACACAGGGCCGGCAGGTTGAAGTTGAACATCCAATACCGTTGCCTGTCTGTCGGCTACCGAAACCGAAATGGTTTGGTCGTTGTATCCGAAGGCTGAATAAGTTATGTCATAGGTTCCTGCTTTAAGCATACGGTGATAATTGCCCACCGGAAGTGAAGAATAAACCTCTGAATTATCCATATCATGCCCCTCAATAAAAACTTTGGCCTGAACAGGAGCACCGTTTATGCTGTTAGTAATTAACCCTCTTACACCATAAGTGGATTCTTTCATGTAATTTAAAAAAGAACGGTAATCATAATCCCAAAAATCAGGTAGCTGCGATGCGGGTGGCGTTTTGTCATCCGATAACTCTAATGTGAATTCACGACAATGTTTAAAATAGTTCATATAATCCTGTCTGCCGCCGGTGATGCTGTACCAGGCATATCCATTGGTAACACCATTGTTTAAAGCCGTAAAATAATTTGCCGGGCCATATTGGTGAATGGTATCGGCAAACTCGCGCGAAACAAAATACCACCAGTCGTTGTCAGCAGTAAGTCGCGACCACGTGTCCCAGGGGTAGTTGGCCACTTCAGCGCCCCCGTGCATATTAGCCGACATCACAATATTGTGCTCATCGGCAAAATTCATAAATGCAACGGTTTCATCCTGATACGCATTGCCATCAGGGTGCGGGCCGGCTTCCGGATCGGGATAGTTTCGGTTTAAGTCAACGTTGTTGGCGTTGGTACGGGTTGCTCCGTAAACAGTGTTATTGCCCCCATGATAGGTACCATCGGGGTTGGCCAACGGGTTTATCCAGATATCAATGTTATCAACCAAATTGGTAACTTCCGGAATAACACCGTAATTAGAGAGTAGATAGTCAATTAAATGTAACATCAGCACATATCCGGTAACTTCGTCGCCATGCATGGTCGAAGTGTATAAAAACTGAGGCTCGTTTTGTGCTGTTGTTAAATCGTTGTTTATGTGGATAAACAGCAACTCTCTGCCGCTTTCCAGCGTGTCGATGCTTATAAACTCGCACAACGACGGGTAATCGGTGGCAAACTGTTGCATCATGCTTACATAGCTTTCGTAAGTGGGGTAGAAATCCCAATCGGTAATTTCCCTGATGTTAATATTGCTTAGCATTTTAGGTTGACGCATCATGGAAGGAGGAGTGAGTACTTTATAATGAAGGCCTGTTAATAAAAACTTGTCAAACTGAGCCTTGTTGGCATAAGCAATAATATGGTTGTTTTCAATTTTATCTACATAAATTAGCTTGCCAACCTTTTGTAAATCAACCGATATATTTTTTGTCGGAATGGTAAAATATACTTCACCGTGATTTTTTAAATAGTCGAAAGCCTTGTTTTTTTCGCTATGCTGTCCAAATCCCGATAAGGAAAAAACAATAAAAAAAGCAACAATGAAAATCCGTTTCATTTGTATTGGGGTGTTTTAATATGCGGAAATAATTTTTTGCAACTGAACCTGAAGCGCTTTGTTAATTTTTACCATGGGTAGCCGCAGATTGTTTTTTGCCAGCTCCATCATGCTTAAAGCAGCTTTAATGCCTGCCGGGTTGCCATCGGCAAAGATGGCATCAATAAACTCAAGCAGTGAAAAATGAATTTTTAAGGCTTCGTCATATTTTTTGGCTTTTAGAAGTCGTACCATATCGGAATATTGTTTTGGGTATCCCATGGCAGCCACCGAAATAACACCATCGGCACCCATGGCCATCATGGGATAGGTTAGCGCATCATCGCCCGAAAAAACCTTAAACCCTTTTGGTCTGTCGCGTAATAGTTTCATTATCTGCTCCATATTGCCGGAAGCTTCTTTAACACCCTTAATGTTTTTAAACTCCTTCGCAAGCCTTACGGTTGTTTCGGCTGAAATGGTTGAACAGGTTCGTCCCGGGACATTATAAAGAATTACCGGAACAGGGCTGGCACCGGCTATCAGTTTAAAATGGTTGTATATGCCTTTTTGATTGGGCTTGTTATAATAAGGTGCTACCGATAAAATAGCGTCAATGCCGTCAAAGTCCTGACCTTTAATATAGTCAACAATGGCGTGGGTGTTGTTGCCACCGCATCCCAGCACAATGGGAACGCGGTTGTTAACAGTTTCTTTTATAAAATTCACCACTGCGTACTTTTCATCCATACTAAGTGTGGCTGCTTCGCTGGTGGTTCCCAAAGCCACAATAAAATCAACGCCGCCGCCAATGATATGTTCAATTATTTTTTCCAGCGATGTAAAATCTACTGTACCATAATTATGGAAAGGGGTTACAATAGCAACTCCGGTTCCGTCGATGCCTGTTTTCATAAGTGTTGTTTTTTCAAAAAGGAGATGGTAAAATTAAGAAAATAATTATTTAAAAAGTCGTTTATTGAATTACCTTTGACAAATCATTTTATTATTTTGTTATTAGATGAAAATCACCTTCTTAGGAACCGGAACATCGCAAGGTATTCCTGTTGTAGCATGCCCGTGCGAAGTTTGTGCAAGCACCGATACTAAAGATAAGCGTTTGCGAACCTCTGTTTTGGTTGAGGCTGATGGTCAATATTTTACAATTGATGCAGGGCCGGATTTCCGGTATCAGATGCTACGTGAAAAGGTGAAACACCTTGATGCCATATTAATTACACACAGCCATAAAGATCATATTGGCGGTCTTGACGATGTGAGATCGTTTAATTATTTGCAGAAAAAAGCCATGGATATTTATGTGGCACCCTCGCACCAAAAGGAGATAATACGCGAATATTCGTATGCATTTCAGGAAAATCCCTACCCGGGTGTACCTGTGTTTAACTTAATTGATATTGGTGAATCGCCCTTTTATGTTGGCAATGTAAAAATAGAACCGTTGTCTGTTCTGCATCTGAGAATGGAGGTAACAGGCTTTCGAATAGGTGATTTTGCCTATATAACCGATACAAATTATATTCCGGGTCATGTATTGGCTCAATTGCTCGACTGTAAAGTTATTGTGCTCAATGCCCTGCGGAAGCGAAAACACCTATCGCATTATAACCTTGACGAAGCGGTTAGTGTTTTAAAATTTTTACATCCCGAAAAAGCTTACATTACTCATGTGAGCCACCTGATGGGGTTTGATAAAACGGTTAATAAAGAGCTTCCCGATTTCATTGAGCTTGCTTACGACGGGCTTGTGATTGATGTATAAATAAGTTTGGTTTATTAAAGGTTCTTTGTTGCTAACTATCTTAATCTTCGCAAGTCCTATGTTCATATTGTAAATCATGATTACCTTTGTCCAACTTATAAAGTTTATAACCGTAACCTTTTCAATCTTACATCAAAAAGAACACGATAATGCCCGATTTTTTTAAAGATATTCATTTAGGGAACCATAACTTTTACACTCTTCTTTATCGTTACCGCTATTTTATTTTGTTCCTCGCCATTTTTATCGTCTATTTTTTGAATATGTTTATTGATATCATGAACATTGATGCTGCCCAATACGCATTGATATCCATGGAAATGAGTATCACAAAGAGTTTCCTGCACGTTTACCAGCTGGGGCATGATTATCTGGATAAACCACCGTTACTTTTCTGGCTTTCTTCTTTGTCGTTTCTGGGGTTCGGCATCTCTAATTTTACTTACAAGCTGCCTTCGGTTTTGGCCGCCCTGCTGGGTATATACAGTGTTTACCGCTTTTCGCGTATCTTTTACAGCAATGAAAAATCAATTCTGGCAGCGCTAATCCTGGCAACCAGCCAGGCGCTTTTCCTTATTACCAACGACGTTAGGACTGATACACTGCTTTTGGGATTTACCATGTTTTCTGTCTGGCAGTTAAACGAATACCTTCGGAGAAAACGGACTATCAGCTTGATACTGGGTTCTGTTGCTATTGGTATGGCCATGCTGGCCAAGGGTCCCATCGGTATTGTGGTGCCTGCGGTGGCTTTGGGAAGCCACTTTTTGCTAAAAAAACAATGGAAAAATATTTTTAAGCCTCAATGGCTGCTGTTGCTTGTTATTGTTCTTATTGTTTTATTACCCATGTGTTACGGCCTGTACACCCAGTTTGACCTGCATCCCGAAAAAACGGTTTATGGTTTGCATGGCCCCTCAGGTTTGCGTTTTTTTTTCTGGACACAAAGTTTTGGTAGGATTACAGGGGCAAGCCAATGGGATAACCATACAGGTTTCTTTTACTTTTTTAATACCATTTCGTGGGATTTCCAGCCATGGTTACTCTTTTTTGTCCCGGCTATTGTGTGCAGGTTCCGGCAACTCATCAAACGAAAATCAATAAAAAACGACAAGGCAGAATACATAACTCTGGGCGGATTTACCCTGATGTTCATTGCCTTGTCCCTGTCAAGGTACAAGCTCCCCCATTATATCTATGTTCTGTTTCCGTTTGCTGCAGTCATAACAGCTGATTTTATTTACAATTTAAAAAACCGGGCGCTAACCATCCTTTCCAGAGTACAGTTTGGTCTTATGCATTTTTTTTGGCTGATGATGGTCATTGATTTCATTTTCATTTTTCCCCCAAAGAACCTGGTCATGCCCGTCATCCTTACCATTCTTTTTTTTATCACCTGGATAGTGTACAAAAAATCTCGATCCGAAACAGAACGAATTATTATCCCAACCATATTAACAGCTGTTGCTTTTAACTTATTAATGGCTGTAAATTTTTATCCCCATCTATTAACCTATCAGGCTGGTTCGCAAATTGGTCAACTGGTTGCAAATAAACATATTCATGCCAACCGGTTTTATAATTGCGGTGGTTCCGATTTTGCCCTTGATTTTTACGCGCGGTGTAACACCCCTCAAATTACCGTGAAAGATATTCAGAAACTCCCCCCTAAAAGCTGGGTAGCCATCACCCAAAAAGAATTTGTAGCGTTTAAGAAAACCGGTGTCCCTTATAAACTATTAAAGGTCTTTCCTTCTTTCAGTGTAACACGGCTGACCCCGACTTTCCTGTACAAAAAAACGAGAGACAAGGCTCTTGAGAAAGTTTTCCTGGTCGAAATACAATAGCGAAAAGAATAGAACACCAACTATTTTCCTGTTCGATAACGGTGAAAGTTTGCTAGTGACACCTTTTGCAAATTTAAGGAGTTTACGAAAAATGATAGGTAGCAATATCTTTTATGATAACTTTGCCGTATGACTGGAGAAATAATATTTGATGGAGAATAGTTTTCCAGTAGTTCAAATAAAAGACTTTAAACAAGTTCAATAACATGAATCATTATACAAATTATTAAACACATGAGAAACCTACTTTTATTAGTATCAGTAGTGGTTATTATGGTATGTTCATCATGCCAAAATCAAACACACAAAAAGTCTGCTCCAAATCGATATGTAGTTATGCTTTCGCTGGATGGCTTTCGGTGGGATTACGAAGATTTGTACCATACACCGGTTTTCGACTCCATTTCAAAAGCAGGTGTGCGCGCTCAATCAATGCAGCCTGTTTTTCCGTCAAAAACATTCCCCAATCATTATTCGTTGGCCACAGGGCTGTATGCCGATGGCCACGGTATCGTGTTAAATAATTTTTATGCTGAAGATTTGGGTAAAGACTACAACAAGAAAGATAAATCAACGGTGGGCGAAGGTGCTTTTTACGGCGGTGAACCTCTTTGGAATACAGCTGTAAAAAACGGACTTAAATCGGCTACCCTGTTTTGGGTAGGCTCCGAAGCTGATGTGCAGGGTATGCGACCCACTTATTGGAAAAAATATAACCAGAAGATGCCCTTCGAGGCCAGAATAGATACGGTTATCCACTGGCTTAGCCTGCCTTATGCCAAGAGGCCTCATCTTGTTATGTGGTATTATCACGAGCCTGACCATACCGGACATGGTTTTGGCCCCGAAAGTAAAGAAACTAAGCATGTAGTTGAGCAAATAGACAACTGGCTTGGCGATTTTTTCAGAGAGGCTCGTAAGCTGCCCATCTACGATAGCATCGACTTTATTATTGTATCCGATCATGGCATGACGCAGCTGTCGCCTGACAAACAGGTAATTTTGGATGAGTACATTGATACGGCAGATTTGGTCAGGTTTGATGGTTGGAATCCCAATTACAACCTTCAGGCTAAAGCCGGAAAAGAGATTAAAGTGTGGAATGCCTTACAAAAGATTCCTCATGTTCAGGTTTGGAAACGGGGTACACTACCCAAGCGATTGAACTATGGAAAAAATTTACGGATTTATAACTTCGTTTTAGTCGGTAAACCCGGATGGAGCGTTTACTGGTCGTGGCAAAACAAAAAGGGTAGAGGTGCACACGGGTACGATAACACCTTTAAGGATATGCAGGCAATTTTTTATGCCATGGGGCCTGATTTTAAAACAGGATACAGGCAAGCTGCGTTTCCGAATGTGGATGTATATCCGCTTGTTTCAAAGCTACTTGGCATAAAAGCAGCTCCAAACAACGGAAATTTAAATGATGTTGAAGGGATGCTGAAATAACAGGTTCAAAACAGAAATTAGCCTGAAAATCTTTTTTTTTAAACAATATTTAAAAGCTATTTTGGTTTTAGTAACTAAAAGTTATTTTTGCACCTAAAATATTAAACTATGGATCTTACAAAAGTATTATCAATCTCCGGAAAACCCGGCCTGTTTTTAATGGTAGGCGATGCCAAAAATAAGATTATTATTGAGTCGTTAACCGATGGCAAGCGCTATCCTGCTTTTTCACACGATAAAATTAGCTCGTTGAAAGAGATAAGCATCTATACCGAAACCGATGACCTGCCTTTGGAAGATGCGTTCAAAAATCTTTTCAAAGCATTGGACGGAAAACCTGTTGATAATCCTAAAAAGATGCCGTCGGCCGATTTGAAAGCACTTTTTGAAAAAGCTGTTCCCGATTACGATAAGGAATCGGTTTATGTTTCAAATATGAAAAGTGTGTTTACCTGGTACAACATTCTTGTTGAAAAAAACATGATTGATTTGGATGAAGCGTCTGATGCCGGCGAAGAACCCGAATCAAAAGAGGAAAAGCAAGATACACCCAAGGAGGACTAACCTGTGTACAAAAAACTGATACGGCCGTTGCTATTCAGTTTTGACCCTGAAAAGGTACATCATTTTGCTACCGGATCAATAAAATTTCTTTTTTCCATTCCTTTGCTTGGTAAGGCTGTAAGCAGCTATGCTTCGGTTAAAGATAAAAAGCTGGAAAGGAAGTTGTTTGGGTTGACCTTTCCCAATCCGGTAGGCATTGCTGCCGGTTTCGATAAAAATGCAGCGTTTTATAACGAGTTGGGAAAACTCGGCTTTGGTTTTGTTGAGGTGGGTACGGTTACACCCAAAGGACAACCCGGTAATAAAAAGCCCCGTTTGTTCAGACTACCGAAGGATAAAGCCCTGATCAATCGAATGGGATTTAATAACAACGGCTTGCAAAAGGCGGTTGAAAATCTTAAGCATAAAAAGGGAAATATTATTGTTGGTGGTAACCTTGGAAAAAATACAGCCACACCGAATAATAGAGCAGTTGACGATTATGTTACCCTCTTTAACGGCTTGTTTGATTATGTTGATTATTTCACGGTAAATGTTAGTTGTCCAAATATTAGTAACTTACGAGAGTTGCAGGATCAAGACGCTTTGCTCGAGATATTAAATAGCTTGCAAAGCATTAATTTGAAAAAAAAGAAACCAAAACCCATATTGCTAAAACTTTCGCCCGATTTAAACGAAAAACAACTTGATGAAGTTATTGAAGTGATTGCTCAAACCAATATTGATGGAGTGGTTGCTGTAAATACAACTGTTTCCAGAAACAAACTGAGTGCCGACCAGGCAGTTGTTGAAGCAATAGGAAGGGGTGGATTAAGCGGTAGGCCTGTTGCCGATAGAAGCACAGAGGTTATTCGTTATTTGGCGCAAAAATCCAACAAGGCATTTCCCATAATTGGTATAGGAGGCATATTTACTCCCGAAGATGCCATGGAAAAATTAAATGCCGGTGCCGATTTGGTGCAGGTTTATACGGGTTTTATTTACGAAGGCCCTTTTATTGCGCGTAAAATAAATAAACACTTGTTAAATAGTGCGTTGTAAATCTTTTTCGTTACTTATGCACATTTAATTAACAGCGTTAAAAAGTATAAAAATTATCCTTATTTTTGTATCCTGAAATGAAACAAATAACTCAGTTCAGGCAGTTGGAATTTATTTGCATTGTATCTCTTGCAGATTATAATATATTTTTAATCAGACGACTTTTATTTTTTAGAAGTCGTCTTTTTTTTGCGCTGGAAATCCCCAATTAAAAAACAAGATATGATTAATTTGAAAAACAGAAGTCTGATTTCCATTACAGACTACAGCAAAGAAGAAATCCTTAAAGTCCTTGAGATTGCAGAGGATTTTGAAAAAGATCAGCGACAACAAATTTTAACAAAAAATGTAATTGCCTCGCTATTTTTTGAACCTTCTACCCGAACCCGGCTGAGTTTTGAAAGCGCAGTTCAGTATCTTGGAGGCAGTATTATCGGGTTTGCCAGTGCCGATACCTCCAGTGTCAAAAAGGGGGAGTCGTTAAAGGATACCATCCTTACGGTAAGCAATTATTCCGATTTAATTGTGATGCGAAATCCTTTGGACGGCAGTGCCCGCTTTGCCAGTGAGGTTTCTCCGGTTCCAATTATCAATGCGGGTGATGGCGCCAATCAGCATCCCACGCAGTGCCTGCTTGATTTGTATTCCATAAAAAAAACACAGGGTACACTTGAAGATATACACATTGCTTTGGTGGGCGATTTAAAATACGGACGTACGGTTCACTCATTGGTTCAGGCGCTTAGCCTCTTTAATGCTACCTTCCATTTGGTGTCTCCCGATTCGTTAAAATTGCCCAGCGCTGTAAAAACGTACATTAAAAATGCAGGGTTGGAGTATCATCAATATACCGATCTCAATGAGGTAATCCCCATTGCTGACATTATTTATATGACGCGCGTACAGGGAGAACGGTTTCCCGACCCGTTGGAGTATGAAAAGGTTAAAAATGCCTATATTCTCGAAAATTCAATGCTGGAAGGTTCAAAACCCAACATGCGTATCCTGCACCCTTTGCCTCGTGTAAACGAAATTAACGAAGACGTTGACAGCAACCCGAAAGCCTACTATTTTCAACAGGCTAAAAACGGAGTTTATATTCGTCAGGCACTTATTGCAGCAATTCTTGGTCTTAAATCATAAGCAAAAAAAATTAATAATTATGGATACAAATAAAAGAAAAGAATTAAAAGTTTCGGCACTTCGAAATGGTACCGTAATTGATCATATACCTGCTGAAAACACCTTTCAGGTGATAAAAATCTTAGGCCTCGAAAACAGTAGTAGTCAGATTTATATTGGAAACCATCTGGAAAGCAAAAAGTTTGGAACCAAGGGAATTATTAAAATTAGTGGTAAGTTTTTCGAAAAAGATGAAATAAATAAAATTTCATTGGCTGCTCCATCGGCAACACTTATTGAAATAAAAGATTACGAGGTGGTTAGTAAAGCTAAGGTTGAAACTCCTGATACCATTGAAAAAATTGTAAGATGTTTTAACCCGAAATGTGTTACCAACAATCAAAATATTAAAACAAAGTTTAGAGTAATATCCGATCATCATGGCAGGATGAAGCTGAAATGCCATTATTGCGAAAAGACCATGGCAAAGGAAAATATTGAGTTTATTTAATTTATGAAAAAACATCCCGTAACATTGCTTATTGAAAAAGGGGAGGGGCTGCATCTTGATTTTAAGTTTGGAATAACTGATGCTGCCAAAATTGCCCGTTCGCTGGTGGCCTTTGCCAATACCGGCGGCGGAAAGTTGTTGATTGGGGTAAATGATGATGGAACAATAAGAGGAATTCAATCGGAAGAAGAATTTTATATGATTGAAAATGCTGCTAAAAATTATTGTAAACCGGAGGTTCAATTTACAAGCAAAGAGTGGATGTTAAAGGGAAAGAAAATACTGGAAGTTGATATTCCCGTTAGCAACAATAAACCCCACAGAGCACCTGACAAAGATGGTAAATTCAAGGCATTTTTTAGAAGCGAAGATGAAAATCTGTTGGCTACCGGCGTTCAGATGAAGGTTTGGTTAAAATATTTCTCCGAAAAAAGCATTAATATTTCCATCGAAGGTGATTATAAATGGCTACTGGAATATTTGCAAAAGTATTCAACCATTACCGTTAACGAGTTTCGTAACTATGCAGGTATAAGTAAACATCTGGCCGAAGATATTCTTTCCGATTTTGTTGTAATAGATGTAATTAAGATGAAGATGAATAAAAGAGAGGCCGTTTTTTCGTTGAAATAATTGGGTTTACCAGCCATAAACTTTTAACATCCCTTTCACGGTTATTTTTGCGCCGGTTTCCAGTGTTACGGAGTAACACTCTACGGTATCGGAAACGGGGATGTAGGGAAAGTTAGTTGCGGTGGACGGAATGGTTATTTCCGTTGTGCAATCAGGAATTGTTCCCGTATCCCAGTTGGCAGTGTTGCTCCATAACGTATCGGAACTGCCCGTCCAGGTTGCAACTGTTGAATCAGTTACATCAAGGGTGTAATCTTCAACTTCACCATAATCGGTGTTGCCGCATGGATAAACACCGTAGTCGTCATAGTAGTGTGTACGAATGCGCATCCGGGTTTTTCCCAAAACGGCTGTGTCGGGAACCACAAAGTCAAAAGTTCCTCCGCCGCCATTGTTTTTATCTACAACCATCTCTTCACCATCATCCCAAAAATCACCATCTCTGTTCCAGTCAACCCAAACAAAAACATCAAGATAGGGGGTATATGTAGCATCAGTTACACTATTTGAAATTATCAGCTTATGTGTTTTTCCCCTTAGCACTTTTGTTTCAACAGAGGTCCAATCTTCATAATATTTATCATTGGGGTCGGCATCCCCAACGTTCGTTGCAGTGGAGGTGTTGTCAATCTTACATAATTTTACCCGGTTAATATATCCCCATGAGTTGTGAGAATAGGCTTCACAGTATCCGGTGGGAGCAATGCCAACAGAAATGTATCCTGATTTAATTAAAGTATCGCTGCCGTAACTATTTTGAACGGACAGTGTAACAGAGTAACTGCCAGTGTCGGAAAACTGAACCTGAGGGTTTTGTGAAGCAGCGGTTGTTCCGTTGACATAGCTAACTGTTGATGGTGAAAACGACCAGCTCCACGAAGTTGGAATATTGAAAGAGGCATCAAAAAAATCGACCTGCTGTCCTGCTCTCGGAGAAAGATTTGAGGCGTAAAAACCGGAAGAAGGCGCCCGGTTTGTTTCAAATCCACCATCCAGAACAAGCGAAAAAGCCTGTCTGTTATTTTGTAAGGTACCGTTGTGATTGATTTTAACCTGATAAACATGGCCGGAGTCTGCTTTCGCAATATCAACTTGTTCAACATTATCAACATTGTTTTCGCCTTTTACAGCTGAATCTGAAGGGTTGTCTTTGTCAAGTTTCCAAGGGTAGTAAACGGTGCTTGTATTGGTATCGGTAACCGTCAGGTTCAGGTCGTTTACCAATATGGTATCCGGCGGATCAACCATAGTGGGAGGGATGTTACCCACAGGATCAGTCCATACTAATGTGAAGCGCATGGAATTGGTGTCGTTAACAACAATGTTAATCAGGCAGCTGTCTCCATTTTCCAGCATCCCTTCATAAATCACATCGGTAGTGTCATCTTCGGCAATCTTCAGGGCTGCTTTTTCCGTGTTCATCAGCCCCCATCCAAAGGAGTAGTCGGGGCCATTGTAGCTGCCGGCTTCATCGGCAGTATTTATAATGAGTGCTTTCATGGTGGCGGCTCTCATTTTTTTGCCGCTGCCAAAAATGTTTTCATATTGTTGAATTAACAGAGCTATGGAACCGGTTACCGATGGTGCTGACATGGAGGTTCCACTTAAAGAGGTATAAGCAGAATCGTTAATCGAGTAAGTAGAGTAAAGGCTGCTTCCGTTGGCAACAATATCGGGTTTAATTCTTCCATCATCAGCCGGCCCCCATGAGCTGAAACTGGTCATGACCACATCCGAAGGCTTTGTGTATCCTGATGTTATGTCGTTTACAGCACCCACCGTTAAGATGTTTTTTGAAATACCCAACTGGTCAATGCAGTCGTAAGGCCCGTCAGGCGGGTGCCCGGTACCACTATCATTTCTGTCGTTTCCAGCTGATTTTACAATTAAATAATAAGGTGCGTCAAAAGCAATTTCATCCCAACGTTGCGATGTTTCGTCATAAAAGCCAAACTTGTAATCTTCATCGTTACTAACGGTGGTGTCTCCCCACCAGGTAGTTCCATTCCAACCCCTTAAAAAACCATAGGAATGATTGCTTACCAACATGCCGTTTGCTGCTTCCATGGCCATTTCCGACCCATCGTAATTCCAGTCGTGCGATTCCAACGAAGCCGCCGGAGCCATTCCTTTTGCTGCCGCTGTTACACCTGAGGCAATGATGGTGCCGGCAACGTGGGTTGAATGGTAGTGTATGCTTGCAGCATCGTTGTTGTGTGCCCGCCCCCCAAATTCCTGATGGGTAGTTCGTACACTGCCTGCATCCCATTCGTGGGCTGTAACTCCTGACCCATCCAACGACAATCCTGCTCCACCTCCGCTAAATACCTTATCAGTTGAAATGGTTTTTGCCGAATTTGCATTGTTGGCAATATAATATTGCGGATTTCCTCTTTTATCAATAAACTGCAATTCGATAGTAACGCCGGCACTGTCTTTTCTTAAAGTGTAACCTTGTATTGAAGCTGCAGACAGCGCTTTTTGTTTTCTAATTATTTCAATTGCTTTTTGTGTGTTGGCAAAGTGGATTAGTTTGTTTCGGTTGGTTAAAACCTGGGCATGAGTTTCAAGTCCAAACATAAACAGCATGAAAATAAAAACCGGCAGCAGGTTTTTTGTTTTGGTATAATTTTGAAGAAAGAAAAGAATTGGCATAATTTTCAGATTAACAATTCTGTAAAATTATAAAAAAAAGAGGCTGTCCAAATGAACAGCCTCTTTTTTCGTATAAATTCTCTAAAGAAATTTATGCAAGCCTCCTTTTGCGATAGGTCACTACCATAAATAGTAGAATAAAGAAAATACCTGCGTATACTGCCCAGTCAGATAGGGGTACAGGCGGTGCCTGAGTCTCTTCAATGGTGAAATCATCGATACCGGAGTTGTCTGTACTGTAACCATAAATTGATTCTCCCCTGAATCTAAATTGTACATTATCAGATTTTTTAAACCCGAGATCCATTTCAACTTTAAACCATTGCTCTGTAGTTGAGTGATCATGTGTATAAAGGGTTTCCCAGGTTGCTCCACCGTCCAACGATATTTCAAAGTAAATAGGGTTTGTAGCACCATTCGGGCCAATCCATGCCCAATAGCTTACTTTATACCATTTATCATGGGTTGAAAGGTCAAAAACAGGTGTTAGCAAATTAAACGGGCTTTCATAACTATGAGTGAGATAATCATCAAGTAGTGCATAATAGCCTGTTCCTGAGGTGTGATCTCCGCTAGGTCCATGGCTGTTATTAGTTACAAATTTCCATTCACCACCGTTGTCAGCAGGATCATTTGTCCAGCAGTTGGCAATGCTTCCGGCATTTTCAAAGTCGGTGGAATAGGGGAATGTTGTAACTTTTGCAGGACATGCAGTTGTAAAATGTAGCGGACCGATATAGCCGCTTCCACAATCTGTTTGTACATATGCATCGTAAGTTGTACCACCTGTTAAACCGGAAGCAACAACAGTTGTATCGCTAACGTTTCCACTGGCAACAACCCCGGTACCTTGTGCGTTACCCAAAGGAACAACTTCCCAGTCATACCCTGTTCCTGAAGTAGCAGGATTCCAGGATAATCTTGCAGTAGTTGCGGTTAATTCTGTGGCAACCAGACCTGAAGGTACAAAGCAAGAAGGTGCTGTAATGTTAATATTATCAACATAAGCGTTGTCACCACCGGGTGTTCCGCTTCCATTTGCATCGTTATATTTTCCACTGTGCTGTAATGACAAACTAAAAGTGGTTCCGGCATAGGCACTTAAATCGTAAATCAATTTTTGAAATGCATCACTATTTTGAGAGGAAGGATTTATACTACTACCTATTTGAGTTCCATTAACCACAACTCTAAACCACGAATAGTTGACACCGTAACTGTAAGTTTGTTTTAAATCGAAGTCCAACTGTACCACTGTTTCTGCTGTTGCGTCAACTGTAATATTTATTGATGAAATGTGAGTCGCATTGTCGTTCCATGCCTGTGTTTCGGTGGTTGAGGTTGAGCCTCCTGACCAACCTGACGATGTTTTTCCTTCCATCTGCACACCAAAACTACTTGCATTGGCCGATGCTGCATTAATAAATATATCGGCTTGTGTACCTGCCAATGCAGAAATATGTGCTCCAAAACTATTTCCTTCAAAATCTTGTGTATATGGAATGGTGGTGGGGGTAGCGGCAGTTGTAAAGGTGCTAGGCCCTACCCATGCACTGGTACCTGTGTTGTCCTGATCACAGTCACTACGTACATACCAGTCATATGCTGTTGTTGCTGAACCACCGGACCATGTGTACGGATTTTGGGAGGCGTCAACATCATTGACTGTTGGCGTAGTGGTTTGCGTGGGTGCTGTTCCACCCGATGTTGTAACATATATGTCCCAATGGGAACCACTGGCATCTGTCCATCCCAAATCAGCACCGGAAGAGGTGATGTTGTTTACGTTTTGAGCAGTGGGATTTGGACAGGCAGGAACATAAAGAGCAGGTCCTGCTACATCGTCAATATATAAGTAATATTCATAATTACTATAATAATAAATTGCAACATACTTCGTTCCAACCGGTAAATCAGTTTTTGAGTATTGCTGCCATGAAGTTGAGGCATCAGAAACTTCTGGTCCCCAAGTAAAATCAGTATTTACATCGGTTCCTGTTGATGACCACCCAACTTTAAAAACTTCACTTCCGTAACTGTATCTTCTATACCAAAAAGAAAAAGTTTGATCACCACTTGTTGTTACAAGTTGGGGAGTAATAAGGTATTCATCATAACCACTCCCGCATGAGCTAAAAGAACTGAAACGAGCAGAATAGGTGCCACTGTTGGCCTGTGAACTGCTCTGCGTTATGTCATTTGTAGGTGAGCATGGTCCTTGGACTATCGTCCAATCAGCAGGAGGCCATGTTTCAAAACCTTCGCTTAGCTGCCCAAACGAAAGGGCGCTGATAAAAAAGGTTAAAAATGCAAAAAGTAAACTTCGTTTCATAATAAATGTATTTAGTTAAAAAACAATAATCTTCGATTGTTTATGAATGGTTAAAAATACTTAAAATGAGTGTGCAATGCTATAAAAAGTACGATTACTTTATAAATGGCGTTGTTTGCTTTATAAATGGTTTGTTTTATACAATAAGCGGTGCATTTTTTATATCTGGGTTTGCTATTTGGGTTTCGCAATGTAAAAAAAGGCAGGAATTAAAATACATAAAAAAGAGGCTGTTCAAAAAGAGCAGCCTTTTTAATTTATCAAGCAGCCGATTTTATTTGGTAACAAAAAAGTTTTTTAGAAAAAGAACTATAATCAA
>Ga0256831_1000565_pt1 | contig 19216 bp, 27 predicted proteins | sample 132544metaG_FD_189087 | JGI IMG/M metagenome (GOLD analysis project Ga0256831, IMG submission 189087) | Hydrothermal vent microbial communities from Lau Basin, Pacific Ocean - 132-544 | ecosystem: Environmental > Aquatic > Marine > Hydrothermal vents | place: Pacific Ocean: Lau Basin | collected... | reverse complement strand
ACTTCTGCTACTCCAAGGAATTGACCGTTTTCGGTAAGAAGTAAGTCCCAGCACTCAGCTAAAGACCAGCAGGTAATTGGCCTGCCTGTTATCTCTCTGATTGTAGCCTCTACTACATTGGCATAGCTGGTTGAGTATCCTTCATTAGACGGGTCAAAGAGAATTTCAACGGCCTGCTCAAGGCTCTCTGGCTTCTTTCCCAAAACATCGTCGTATTCTCTCTCAACTTCCCTCTTGAGGATTTCCTCTACTTTCCCTGTTCCTACCATCTTTCTGCCCTCCTTCTCTGCTTTTTTCAGAAAGGGAGCAGGCCGTTAAGCCTGCTCTACCTCTTGATATTTCTCCTTGAGTTCCTTGTAGAACTCCTCTCCAGCTCTGGCTATCTCGTCGGGATTGAAAGGCTGGAGAGATACTCCGTAGAGCTCCTCAACCTTCTTCCTCATCTTTTCGTAGCGACCTGCTACATAGGAAAGGAGCTCTCCTACGCTCTCAAAAGGAGTGCTCTCCCACTTAAACCAGCCGTAGTCAAGGACGGCCTCTTTTTGAGGGTCAAAGACGACATACATCGTGTCCTTGTAGTCAAGCCTGCTGTCAACTATGTAGATTGTAGGGTTCTCTCCTGCCTTGAACTGCTCTACTACTAACAGCCTTGCCACTTCCAGATACCTGTATAGAACTCCAAAGTTCCCGTAGTCGTCTGTTTCAAAGTGGTCTGTGTTGAGGTAGTCCTCAATCCACTCAAGGAGTTTCTCTCCTTGAGCTTCCTCTCCCGTGAACTCCTCTGCAAGGAACTTGAGGATTTTCTCTGCCGTTTTCCTTGCCTCTACCATCTCCGTCCTCCTTCTCTGGTTTTTCCGTTCACTATTAAATTTAGCCATCTTTCGGAGAATTGCAACTAATTTTGCTGAATTTCGCTATATATTTCCGATTTTTTAACCATTTTTGTTGCAAACCGATGAGAAAGGGATATATTCAATACCAGCGGAGCAAACCAGACGGGAGGACGGAAAGATGAGGCCGAAAGAGTTAGAGGGAAACAAGACCTACACAGTCCTGACGGCAGTCTTGGGAGAGCAGTTCTGGGAGCTGGCTCAAAAGCTCGGTTCTCTATCTGAAGAAAAAAAGAGAGAGCTCTGGGAAACGGGATACCTTGAGGTAGAACTCTCTGGAGGAACAAGGGTCTGCTTTGACGTCAACGCTGGAGCAGTCAGAGTAGAAAACCAAGCTGGTTCAATCGTAGCAGTAATCAGGTAGGGAGGGAGAGATGAATACGGAGCAGGTAAGAGCAGAGCTATTCAGGAGACTTTCCTATGCAGACTTCCTCGGGCTGACCCATTCGGTCGGCCTTGAGGGAGTAAGAGAGGCAATGGAGAACTTTGAGAAAGGCCTTGCTCAGGTTGAGGAGATTAAAAAGGTTGAGAACGTTCTGGCCGTCAGGCTGATTAAGACTCCTGACGACCTTATCGTCTGGCTCTACACGGAGCCGGAGTTCGGAGCGGCTATCAACCTCTCCTGTCCGTTCTTTTCAGAGTGGGACTACCTGCCGCACTACTCCAAAGTTCCAACAATTGCTAAAGTTAGAGAAAACAGTCTTTTCAGGGGGAGCTCCCCGTAAAAACAGATAAAGGAGGCAGCTATGAAAGAACAGAAGGAATACAAATACAGATACATCAGAGCAGACGACGAAATAATTACGGAGATGGAGGTAATCCTCAATAAGCTCGGATTCACTAAGACTTCTGAGTTCTTCCGTGTCTGGTGGAAGAACCCCGTTGAAATTGGCAGGCTGATAGAAAAAGCACGGGAAGAAATGAAAGAGGAGATAGAGAAAGAAATTGAGAAAAGAAAGAGAAAGGAGCTCCTTGACAAGCAGGCGCAGGAACTCCCCGAAGATGACGACATTGAGCCGTTTCCGGTTGAATAAAACACTTTTAAGGAGGACGGAAAGATGGTAGTGGCAGAAGCTTTTGAGGTGACAAAAAAGAAACTTGAGCGTCTGAACGAAATGTTTAACCTGCAGAAGTTCGTTGAGGACGGGACGGTAAGGGAAGTCTTTGAAAGCGAAAAGGTCAGAGTCGTTGTTCCTCTCGGAGTGGTCTATGACAGAACGAGGAACCTTGAAAGGCCGTCCCTTGAGGCAAATACCGACCCTCTTTTCGGGGAGTGGCTTGAAAAGACTGCAAAGGTCTGGAAAGAAGCCACGGAGAAAGAGCTTGAGGAGAGGACAAAGGAGAGGGCAGTAGAAAGAGCACTCAACAAGTCAAGGTTTGTAAGGACAATAATGGAAGCTCTCCGGAAAGAGAGCCTTGATGGGCTGGTAGAGGTAGAACATCATTTCTCTCCATTTGAGATGGGCTGGAGAGAGAGCGTTGAGTTTGTCTTTCCGTTCGCAGGCCTCTACCTTGACTACGGCCCGAGAGGAAAGAGGAAAATCTTTATTTTTCTCCCGACAGAGCTCCCCGAAAACCTCTACTACGGGATGATCAAACTCCCGCCGTTTAACATCAAGGGAGGAGCTCCCTACGGTTTTGTGGGAGCAGAGTGCTGGGACGTTGACGGAAAGAACAAGACGATAACAATCGTGGAGGGATGATGACAGCGGCAGAGCTCTGCGAAAGACTCTACCCAGACCTTTCCCGCAAGGTCAGAGAGCGGTTTCCTGAGTTCTGGAAAACCGCAGAGGAAACGACCGTGATTCCCTGGAAAGAGGAGTTCCAGGTAGCAGACTACAATCCCGAACTGATTGACGAAATAGAGTTCTGGAGAACTCTGCTGAAAGAGGGACTTGTATCTGCTGAGGAATATCAGTCTAAGGTCAAACAGATGGGCTACGCCTCACGGACAGAGGGAATCTCTTTTATGGACAGCAAAGAGGTTTCATTCAGGAGCGAAGTTCCCACAAAGGCCGTTCTCCTGCACGAAATAGGCCACGTTCACTACAGAGAGCCCGACCCTGTCTGGAGCTCTGCCTACGGCGGCGGAGAGGTTCTGTTCTGGCTGGGACTTGAAGGCAAATACAGGATAGGAGAGGCAGAGGTCAGGCGGTTCCACTCCCTCTACAGGAGAGCTCAGGAGGAAGAGCATAAAGAGGTAGCAGAGGAGATTGTTAAGAGGATAGCTCCCCTGTATGGAGAGCAGATAGTTCCTGCTTTCTATCCGATTTTCTACTACACGGGAGTTGGAGGATTCAGCCTGCCAACAGAGGAGATTGACCCGTTTGACTTTAAGAACAAAAAGTGGCTTGAGGTAGAACCAAGAAGAGAGGACGTTGTATCGTTCTTTATTAACCTGACAGAAGGCCTCAAGTGGCAGGATAGCTTCTGGATTGAGTATGCAAGGAGGCTGGAGATAGTCAGGGATTAAACCGGGGGAGCTCCCCCCGGTTTGCCTACCTGGAGTCAATAAACAAGGTTTTTACTGATTTAAGTTCAGGCGTGTTTTCTACGGTTTTCCTCAGAGTCGCCTCAGCGGTCTCAAGATTCGGAAAACCTTTGCACTCTGCATACAGCCTGAAAAAGTGAGCTGGAGTCAGAACGTTTGCCTCTATGGTTCCCTTTTCCCAATACTTAACGAAAATAACCTTAACGTTCCTTCCTCCAAGGAAAGAAATCAGCATCTTTAAGTGTTCTATGAGTTTTTCAAGCGTTCCATAGCTATTCGTGCAGTCAATCCCAACAGGCGGGAGAAATCTCCCGTATTCGTAGAACTTACACCTGGAGAGGATTCCACTCTTTTTAAGAAAGTTGACTACATTTGCCGGATTGACAGGCTTAGGAAAAGCAAAGGTAATCCAGACATCATTCTTGACTGCTACAACGTATTCCCCGTTAATGAAAAGCCCATACTCAGAGAGGTCTCCAAGGGACTCAAGCCCTGCTCTTAAGCCTTCTTCCCAGTCCTGCAAAAGAGATACCCTAACCACGGCACTACCTCCTTGACAACTGTTAAGATTTCTTTTATCTTTCAATATCAAAGATACTCCTTTCTTATCAGGTTGGCAAGATGAAAGGAACAATGCGAATATCGGAGTTTGCCAAGCGTATAGGAGTTCACCCTATCACCGTCCGCAGAATGATAAAAAGAGGAGTTCTGAAACCTTTGGTTACTCCTTCGGGACAATACCGTTTTACAGAGGAACACGTCAAACAGGTATTAGGAATAAAGGAAAATAAAAACGGCAAAGTTGTGATTTATGCGAGAGTATCTACTCAAAAGCAGAAAAAATACCTTGACAACCAGATAGAGGTCTGCAAGCAGTTTTTAGCCTCTAAAGGACTGCAGATAGATGAGGTTATTACCGACGTTGCAAGTTCTTTCAACTTTAAGAGGAAAGGATTAAACAAACTACTGGACATGTGTTTTAACGGAGAGATTAAGACAGTCTGTATCTATTCAAAAGATAGGCTTTCAAGAGTAGCTTATGAGTTATTTGAGCAGATTCTCAAGAGGTTAGGAGTGGAAATACTTATAGTTGACAATTCAGAAAAGCTAACTACTGATGAACAGATAAAAGACGCCGTTGAGGAAATGATTAGCTCTGTCCACTACATAACTTCAAAGATTTACGGCTCAAGGAGCTATAAGAGGAAAAAGATTGAAAAGTGCATTAAAGAGGTAGTTAATGCTCCTGACGATGAGCATAATAACCAATAAAAAGAGCGTAGTTAACAAGATGGAGAAAGCCTCAAAGATTTTCCAGCAGTTTAAAAATTTGCTTTACCTGTGTGCTCTTGAGCATCACCAGAACACAAAGGACTTAAAACCGTTTCTATCCCGAAATTTCTTGGAAAAGTTTGTTAAAAGCAAGGTAGAACTGCCGTTTGAAAACGAAAAAATCAAAGAGTGGAAGAAAGAGTTAACAGAGCTCTGGAGAGAAAAGATAGGCTCTGACACGGCCAAAGCGTTAGTAGGAACGGTTGCAAAGGAAATCCAGTCTGTATTGGCCAAGTGGAAAGTAGGAGAAAAAGCCTCTCTGCCGAAACCTAAAAAGTTAAACTCTCTCTATTCGTTTACACTTGAAACCAATCCTAATATGGTAGTTGACAAGAGGAATCTCAAAGGAAAAAGGAAGTCCAACCACATCGTAGTTAGGATAGGCAAGGCTTTCGGAGCTGTTAAGTTTAAAATTCCTGAGAACCTGAGTGTAGAGCATGTCAAAATCAACTGGTCTGCAAGTGGAGAGGTTGCCTATCTCATAACCTATGAAGTTCCAGAGGCCGAAAAGCAGTTAGATAGAAACCTTTTTCTTGCCATTGATTTAGGAATAAGAAACCTTGTATCGGCGGTATCTAACAAGGAAACCCTGCCATCATTCATTATAAATGGCAATCCTCTAAAGGCACTTAATCAATGGATAAATAAAACATCGGCAAAGCTACAAAGCGAAGGTAAGGAAAAGGAGCACAAAAAGCTGTGGAAATACAGACAAAAACGAATCAACCAGCTCTTTGGAACTGTATCAAATCTTATAGTTTCCCTATGCCTTAGAGAAAGTATAGGTCGGATTATCATTTCAGATAGCCTGACAGAGGTTAGAATTTCATAGTCATACATAGACACTTGACATATATGACTACTCTAGATTAAATTTAAACTTGCTATGGAAGAACTGCTTACTCCGAAGGAAGCAGGAAAACTTTTGGGAGTTTCTACGAGAACTATTCAGCGCTGGGACAAGGAAGGTCTTATTAAAGTTATTCGCACTCCTAAAGGAAGAAGAAGAATTCCAAAATCAGAAGTTTTCAGAATACTAAGAGAGAAATTCAATGATAGAAGAGCAGTTGTTTATGCCCGTGTTAGCTCTCAAAAGCAGGAAAAAGACGGCAATTTGGAGAGGCAGAAGGAAAGGCTTTTAAAGTTTGCAAAGGAACACAACTACGAAGTAATCAGAGTATTTCAAGATGTAGCAAGTGGCATTAACGATAAAAGGAGAAACTTTTGGAAAATGATGGAGTTTGTTAAGAAAGAGGGAATCCCCTATGTAATAGTAGAGTTTCCGGATAGATTGACACGGTTTGGGATAAAGTTTGTTGAAAAACTCCTTGAAGAATACGGAGCAAGACTTGTGGTTGCAGAAAAAAGGATGCCCAAGGATAAGATGGAAGAGTTGGTTGAGGATTTAATTATGATTATAACCTCGTTTACAGCAAGAATTTACGGAGCAAGGTCTCAAAAGTTCAAGAAAGTAAAAGAACTATTAGAGGCAGACCTTGAAGGCAATAAAGACCGTTCTGCTTAAAGTTTACGAACCAAATAAGGAAAAAAGAGAGTCCCTTGAAACAACTCTCCAGTTTTATGGAGAAGTTCTCAGGTTTTACCTTTCTATCATCAGGAAAGCAGGTATCTACAGAGTAGCCTCTTTAAACAGAAAACAGGCTCTAACATTCCTTGAAAGCATAACCGTCTCCACAAAGGCGCATCCAAATCCTGAGTTTCCAATAGAAGAAAGCATAAAAACTCCCGTTCAAGTCGGCATAAGGCGTAGTGCCATAAACAGGGCTTATGGAATGGTTAAGAGTTATGTTTCTAACTTGAAAAACTGGCACAAAGAGGGAAAAGAGTTAGGCCGCAGTAAGCCGTCCTATCCAAACCCTAAAAGTTTCTCTCTGACCTACTACGCAACCGACGTAGAACTTCAGGACATTTTCCTGAGAGAAAGAAAAAAACTTCACTTTGTAAGACTAAAGGTTTTAAGTCCAGACGGAAACTACAGGAAGAAGAACTATCCCGTCAAAGTTTACAGAAGGCTGTTTAACCTTATAGACAGCGGATACACTCCAAGGAACACGGCAACGCTGGTAAAGAAAGACAAAGACTTTTACGTTGCTCTTACGCTGGAGAAAAACGTTAAGAAGAAGAAAATCTCAAAGCCTAAAGTTGTCGTAAACGTTGACCTTAACGTTGAGAGAAACTTAGCCTGTATAGGGATATTTGAAGTTGACTGGAAGAAGAAAGACAGCAGGCTGAAGAAAATCAAGTTTATAAACGGAGAACTCCTAAAACTTGTTAAGAAGAGAGACTATCTGCTGGAGCAAATCAGGATAAAGCAGAAGCAAACAGGCAGGAGTCCTAACAGAGAAGACAACAAAAGGCTTTGGAAAAAAATCAACAACCTCAATAAAGACATAGCTTTAAAAGTGGCAAGGGAGATAGCAAGAACTGTTAGAGACTACAAAGACGCAGTCGTCGTATTTGAAAGGTTAAAGGGACTTAAAGGAGAGAGTAGAAAGAAAGGTAGGCGATTAAACAGAAAGCTCTCTTACTGGTTGAGAAAGAAGATAGTTGATAGGGTTCAAGAACTCTCAACAGAAGAAGGATTCAAAGTTGACTTCGTAAATCCACGCTGGACGTCAAAGAAGTGCAGTCTTTGTGGAGCAAAGGGAGAGAGGTTCTCTCCCTCTGGCTCTACTGCACTATTCAGATGTCCAAGCTGTGGATACACGGTCAACGCAGATGTGAATGCTGTGTTTAACCAGCATTTTCTCTACCTCTCCTATCTCCTACATGGAGATAGGAAAAGGGATTCTGTGGTATCCCTTGGAATTTCCCTGAAAAGTTCCTCTAAAGGGACACAATCTAAGGGGAGTTCCAAAAGCAACAGCTACGTTTGTGCATGAATGTTTATGTTTTCAGGTAGCTGTTGCAACCACGAATATCAGAAAGACGGAAAGAAAGGGAAAAGGTTTAACCAAATCTTTAGACAAATACCGTTAGGCAAGCTGATTCAGAAACTTGAATACAAATGCCAGTTGGCAGGAATAGAAGTTCTCAAAGAACCTGAACCCTACACCTCTCAGCTTTCCTCAATAACAGGAAACATTGAGGAGATTTCAGGAAAAGAAAGGAAAGAAATAACAGAGGAAGATGTTAAAAAACTGCACTTTACGGGAAGGCGTATTAGGAGAGGTCTTTTCAAAGACCAGAAACTCAACAAAGTTTTCAACGCAGACCTTAACGGAGCTCTAAACGTTGCAATCAAAAAGCTGGGAAAGAGAGTTAGAGAGGAATTCCTGAAACTGCCCAACTGGCTGGACAAACTCTCAAGGGCAGTCAGGCTGACTCTCTTTCCCCACGATAGGTATTCTGCAAGTCCTCTATTCTGGAGGATAGCAGATAGTAGCTCCTGCCTCACAAGAGGCAGCGAAGGACATCTGTTAACGGTAACTACAAATTGCAGCTAAAAGCTACCGTTTTTCAGATGTCCTAAAAGTAATCTTCTACGGCGTGCTTGTAGATAATCATGGTTTCTTTCTTATCAGGATCAGGACTGTAAACACGGAACACAAAGTTTGTATTGGACTTTGCCCTCCACAGGCCTTTTACCTCTCTTCCGTCTCTCAACAGGAGAGTTATGAGGAAGTCCATGCCCATCTTTCTGGTATTCCTGTAAGTCTTTGCAATCATCTTTTCAAGCTCTTTAACTTCCTCTCTCCAGCTGCCCGCAAAACTTGAAAAACTTACAGTTTCTTCAGGTTCGCTTATCAGAGAATACGGAGAGAACGGAGAAACGCCTGCCAAGGCCAGCTTGTAAACCACTCTATACTCGTGGGAACCGTTCCGATTCAGGTAGAGAATCAGAAAGTAAGGAGTAATCTTCTCCAGCTTTGCCTGCAGGTATCTCTTCTTTCCCAGAAAGTAAAAAACAGCTCTTTTCCCTTCAAACTTTTCCAGGACGTCCTTCTCAGCTTTCGGGATCTTCGGCAGGATTTCCTTGTAGAACTGAACGGCTGACCTGCCGGTAAAAACAAGCTGAGCTATTTCAGTAAGCCTTACCATACCCTTTGTCGTTCTAAAAGTCTTAACGTCAAGAGCAAACCTTTCTCCCCTGACGCCCTTTAAGGCTCTCTTTTCAGTTATCAGGTCAAACGGGAGCTTTTTCTCTGTCAGGCTACCGTAAAGGACGTCCTCTGCTGACTTAGCCATTTACTTCCTCCCTGGCAGCAATTTCCACAGCTCTAAGGTCTGTCTGCTCCGTTCTCTCATCAACTTCAAGGAGTCTTTTCCAGACAGGTTTAGCAAACTTCCAGCCCCAGCCGGGGAGCTCCTCTACCTTCCCAAAGGAGACCAGGTTGTATTCTCCGGGATAGCTGTCTTGAGGGGGAAAGTATTGAATAAAGAGCGTTTTTTTAGGAGCTATCCAGGAATCGGCCTGAGTAGAAACAGTCCAGAGAACAAAGGCAGCAAAGTGCTCCACGGAGTTAGTCAAATAGAGCCTCGTTTCCGGTAAAAGCATGTGAGAAAGGTCTCTCTTATCGTCAGACATTAATACCACGTATCTATCTCCTACTTTGTAAACAACCGCCCTGCCGTAGCCCTTTCTTCCGCTTGCAAAGTTCGGAAAGGGAACAGGATAAGCAGCCGTTATCTCAACCAGGGGAACCACAACCATCACGCCCTCCTAACCGCAGTATATAGAACAGACGGGACAGGGAAAGAGAGAAAGGTTCAGGACAAGGTTCCTGCTCCTCTCTCTCCAGCCCGGACACTGCCCGCAGATTGAACAAACAACGTCAGCTGTCTCTGGAGTCCACCACTCAATAACCAGACGGCCGTTTTCAAACCGGAACATTACCAGCCCCTCTTTAAAATTCTGCCCGCAGTTTCAGTTTGGTAGTATTCCGGCTTCTTTTTCTCACTTACTACCTCTCCGAGGGCCTGCTTGAAAGGTTTGGCAAAATCCATGCACGCCTTGCCTTTGAAACCTACCGTTTCAAGCTCTACTGAACCGTCAGGCTTGAACTTAACTATCATCTTTTCGCTCATCTCATTACCTCCACAACTATCGTTCCGTCCTCCTCAACCGTTTCCCTTACTGACAGGCCTCTTTTTCTGGCCTCTTTCTTGATAAGCTCTGCTCCGTAGCGGTTCTGGAGCTTGCGGAGCTCTCTGATGTCTCCCCACTTTCCGTCATAGTTGTCGTAGTAGAGAGTCCCGTCGTCTGAAACAACTACGGGATACCTCCAGCCGGGGAGATAAACGGCAAGCCCTGAGTGGGTAGAAGAAAAGAAACTTACAGTTGCGTTTTCCTGAACTTTCAGTTCCAGGTCTTGAGCTACCTTTTTGAACAGGTCCTTGTTCTTAATCTTGAGCTCAAGTTCTACCGTGTGGCTCATCCCTTGCCTCCAGGTTGGTCTAATAAGAAAATTAGGTTGAGTTATATTCATTTTCAAGATTTCGGGAATAAATTTAGTTATAAAATGAGAACAGCAACTAAAGGGAGGATGCAGTGAAGGAATCAACAGTCAAGGTTAGCCTTGATAAAGATAGCTACGAGAAACTAAAAAAGATAGCCGATAGCAAAGGCTTAACGGTTTCCCAGGTTATTTCCAGCATCGTCAGGAAATTCCTTAAATCACAGGAAGAGGAGAAAAAGAGATGAAAAAGAGAAGAACCTGGACAAGGACGGATACTGTTCCGGTATCTTTCTTCTTCCCGGAAGAGGTCTTGAAAGAAATAAACAGGATTTCACAGGAGAAAAAACTCATTCTCTCCCAGCTTGTAGGCGAACTTCTTGAGAACTTTCTTAACAAATACGAAAACGTGGAGTTAGTTGACCTGCCTTTTACAGTCCCCGAAAGGTTTAGGAATTACTCAAAGAAGAAGTCAACAACCATAACGCTTGACAAAGACCTCTGGAAAAGAGTCTCAAAGTATAAAAAGGAGAAAGGACTTACCAAGTATCAGCTGATAACTCTTGCTCTGGCTGACTACCTGAACGAAAAAGGAGGCAAGTCTTGAAACTCCTCATCATTGCAGAGAAAAAGTCGGTAGCAGAGAAGATTGCCAAGGCCGTAGGCAGAGCCTCTTTCAAGAAAGACCACTACGAGGCAAAAGGAAACGGCCTTGAGGCTGACGTCTATTACGTTTTTGGCCACATACTCAGGGTTGACATAGACAGGACTTTCACAGACGGCCGGCTCCCGCAGTTCCCTGAGAAACTCTCCCTCTCTCCCGTCAGCGGGAGGAAGTCCCTTTACAGCTCTTTAAAGAAAGCCCTTGAGAAGGCAAAGAAGGGAGAATACGACAGAGTTGTGGTTGCAACAGACCCGGACAGGGAGGGAGAGGCGATAGCAAGGGAGCTCCTGGAATACACGAAAGTTCCTAAAAACCTGTGCTGGCGTATGTGGTGGAACTCAGAAACGGTAGAGGCTCTGAGGAAAGCAATCAGGGAGATGAAACCCCTTTCTGAATACGACCATCTGGCCGTTGCTGGGAAAGGCAGAATGATTGGAGACCTCTGGCTCGGTATTAACTGCTCAAGAGCTCTCCAGAGGACTGCAGGGAACAACAGGCTCAGTATCGGCAGAGTCCAGACTCCCGTTCTCAAGATGATAGTTGACAGGCAGAAAGAGATAGAGAACTTCAGGCCTGAGAAATACTACGTCCTGTCAGCTCTCTGTGAAAAAGACGGCAGAAAGTTTACGGCCACCTACCAGGAGAAACTGAAAGACAAAGAGAAAGCAGAACAGCTCTACGGGAAACTAAAGGGAGCTCCCTACCTTGTAGTCTCAAAAGTTGAGACAAAGAGAAAGAGAAAATCTCCTCCGTCTCTTCCAAGACTTTCTGACCTTCAGTCAGAGGCAGGGAAATACGGCTTTTCGGCAGAAAGAACCCTGGCCGTAGTTCAGAAGCTCTATGAAGCAGGAATTGTCACTTACCCAAGAACTGACTCCCGATACCTTGCAGAGGCAGACGAAACTGAGGTTGTCCAGGGTCTTGAGAAAATAGGCAGGCCAGAACTTGCAAGGCTCCTGAAGGACAAAAAGGTCAGAAAGAGGATTTTCAACACGAAAGACGTTGAGAGGGCAGGCCACCACGCAATCATCCCGATTAATTCCCTGCCGGCAGGAATTAGCAGAGAGGAGAAAATCATCTACAACCTCATCCTCCGCCGCTTTCTGGCCAACTTCCTGCCCGACTACGAATACGACGAAACCACAGTCCTCTTAGAAGCTCCCGGTATCCCCGGAAAGTTCAAAGCAAAGGGAAAGGTTGACGTCGTGTTAGGCTGGCGGGAGCTCTACCAGAAGGAGAAAACGGAGCAGAAAGAGGAAGAAGAACAGGAACAGTCCCTACCTCACCTTGAGAAAGGAGAACAGGTCAGGAAACTGAAAGAAACTCTCCAGGAAAAGGAGACAAAGCCGCCTTCTCCCTACACCTCTGCAACTCTCATCAAGGCTATGGAGAAGCTCAACCTCGGAACGCAGGCCACAAGGCACACTTTTGAGAAAGTCCTCCTTGCAAGAGGCTACATAACAAGGGACAGGAAAAACAGGCTCTACCCGACAGAGGCAGGCAGAAAGCTGATAGAAACGATAGAGAGCCTTGAGATAACCTCTCCGGAGCTGACGGGAAAGTGGGAGACAGTCCTAAAGTCCATAGCAGAAAGGCAGGTTGACCCGTTCAGGGGTCTGTCAGAGTTCCTGCACGGAATCAAGGAGCTTACAAAGAAAACAGTTTCGGAACTCTCAAGCAGCTCTATCAGGATAGAGAAGAAACCTACCAGGAAAATGGTAGCCTACGCCAGGAAGCTGGCAGAAGCTCTAAAGGTAGAAGTTGACCAGAAAAGGCTGAGAGAGGACTGGGACTACTGCAGGAAGTTCATAGAGGAGCACTCAAAGAGGGAGCTCCCGCCGACCCCCAAGCAGGTGAAGCTTGCCAGGAAGCTGGCAGAGAAAAACGGAGTTGAGATTCCAGAAGAAGTCCTAAACTCCCGAAAGAAAATGTCAAAGTTCCTTAAAGAAATACTGAAATCATAAAAGGCAAGACATAACTAAATTTAACTGCATATTGACATTAACAACTAAAGGCTATAACTTATTAGCAGACCAACCTGGAGGCTGGAGATGAAAGGAATAGCGGCTAAAATCTTTGCTAACTTCCCTCTCGTGTGGGTTCCAACGGCAGAATACGAAAGGTTCTCACAGAACCTTGCTGTCTTTCTTTCAGAGAAAGCTCCGGAGTTTTCAGTATTCAGATGGGACATTGAAAGAGGGCTCTACAAGTGGATTCCTGAAGGCTCCGAAGGATATTGGACTAAAGAAAAAGAAGAAGACGACCCCAAAGCTCCAATTGCTTTCGGCCTGAACCAGAGGGAAACAGTCATAATCCTGTATGACTACGACAGGTTTCTTTCATCGGTTGAGATAGTAAGAGCTCTCCTGAACGCCGTTTCAGAAACGGAAGGCAGCCTCGTGACTTTTGTCATAGTTTCTCCCAACCTCTCAATACCGACAGAACTTGAAAGATACGTTTCCGTGGAGGACTTTGAGCTACCTACTGAGTCTGAACTCCTTGAATCTCTCAAGGCCATCTGCGAAGTGAACGAAATTCCCGTGCCTGAAGATGCAGAAAAGATAGCCAGGACAGGAAAGGGACTTACTCTTTTTGAATTCTCACGGGCAGTCACTCTTTCTGTGGTAAGCACGGGAAAGATAGACAAGAAGTTCATTACAGCTCAAAAAGAAGAACTCATAAGGAAAAATCCTGTTCTTGAACTCTATCATCCTGAAAACCTTGATGAAATCAAGGGACTTGAAAGAGCAAGGGAATTCATAAGAAAGGCCGTCAAAAGCGGCATAGGCAGGGGAGTAATGCTCCTGGGCGTTCCGGGAACCGGAAAGTCCCTCCTTGCCAAAACAATGGGAAAGGAACTCGGACTGCCCGTCGTAATGCTGAACTTTGAGAGCGTCTTTGACAGGTATGTAGGTAGCTCTGAACAGAAGATAAGAGAAGCTCTAAAAACCATTGATACCGTAGCTCCCTGCATTGTTTTTATTGACGAAATAGAGAAAGGACTGTCCGGCCTGCAGTCGTCCGGACACACTGACGGGGGAACAACTGCAAGAGTGTTCAGCAGTTTCCTGAAGTGGCTCAACGACAGAACGTCAGAAACATACGTGATAGCGACCTCTAACGACGTGTCCAAGCTGCCTCCGGAATTCCTGCGGGCAGAAAGATGGGATGCGATCTTCTTTGTTGACCTGCCCACGGAAGAAACCCTCAGAGAGCTCCTTGACTACTACTCCGAAAAATTCAGCCTCTCAAGTGAACAGAGAGACCTGTCCCCTAAAAAACTTGAAGGTTTCTCCGGGGCAGAAATCAGAACTCTGTGCAGGACTGCAAGAATACTGTCAGTTCCTCTCTCGGAAGCCGTCTCCTACGTCAAGCCTCTTTCCAAGACAATGGGAGAGAAGATAAAAGAGCTCCGGGAATGGGCGAAGAACAGATGCGTCATGGCTGACAGCAGGAAGCAGGTAGAACAGAAAAAGGCAGTAAGAGTAAAAGCCGGAAAAGGGCTTATCTCTTGACGTCAACCAAGTCCTCACTGATAGAGAAATACTTAATGCTTGACAGAGGAGCATACAGGATAAAGGAAGCCGTCCCTTTATTGCTGACAGGCAGCAATTCAACGATGTTCCTTTCAGTGTCTATTTTTACAACTTCTGCCCTCTTTTTCTCTCCGTCCGAAAAGGCAACCTGAACCACCTTTCCGACAAGAAAGGAAAAGTCTGAAGAACTGCCAGCGCTGGAGGCTTTTATCTTTTCCTCGCTCAGCTTTCGCAGGTTCATCAGATAATCTCTGATAGCTCCCTCAACAGGAATCTCCTCCGGATAAAAGTAGGCTACAAACCTTCTAATCTTGCTGTTCTGATACGGCAGCTTAACTCTCTGCAGTCCCTCCCTCAAGTCTTTTATGCCATTCTTTTCCAAGAGGTCAAGCCATTTCTTTATGAGAGATTTCAAGGTAACGTAAGTGGAATGCTTTATCTTACCGCTGTCAAGCAGCTCTTTAAGATGAGAGCAATACTCGTTAAAATACTTTTCGTGCTGTTTTAGCATCTTCTCCTCCTTCGCTCTCAGGGACTATATACATATTAGTTAAAAGGAGGCAAAATGATACTGTTTGACATTGACATAAAACAAACCCTGAGCTTTGCCGTCGTTGTTTTCGTTCCCAAAGGCAGGCCGCCGACAAAGTTTGAGGTTTCCCCAAGCTCTGTAATCGGAACCGACCTGAAGCCTGAAAAGATAACAAAAGTAGCAGAGGAAATATTCGGCATAGTGCTCTCCACCCATTCCTCCATCTACACTTTCAAAAGAAAAGTCCTGATAAGGCTTATAACCGAACTGCTCTCCCATGATAATTATCTCAAACTTGAGGACAAGCTGAAGGAAAACCTGAAAAACCCGAAAAGGCTAATTTCTAAAGTAAGAATAATAGAAGATGAGTTTTTCAACGGATACTCTGTTGACGCTCCCCTGAAGGAAAGGCTTGAGATAGCCACTCTCCTGCTTACTAAGGAAGAGGAACAGGTTAAGAGACTCAGGGAAATAATCAACAAGTAGCCGATCCTTTGTATTTCAGAGATTTTTTGAACTGCTGTCTTTTTTGCATCTTCTTTCCTTGGCATAAATCTTCTGTTTTGGAAGAAAGTTTGTTAGAAATAGAGAAAAGCCTAAACGGAGGCAAACATGAAAAAGAGAACAGGTAGAAAAGTAAGACCTGAAAGCCTTGCCTTTGACGAAGCCCTGAGAAAGGAAGTAAGGAACGCCATTAAGAGAACAAAGATGCTTTCTCTCCTTGTCAGCGACAAAGGCTGGAGCCTGTCAGACTACGAAAGGCTTATGAAATGGCTGACAGGCTACAACAGGAGAATAGAAGTAGGCCTGGTAGTTGATGCCCTCAAGGCCGTGGGAGCGGATTGGCTTGAAGTATTCAGGAGGGCAGAAAAGAACAGGAAACGGCTCTCATCATATTGACAAGTGAGTAATTACAACTAAATTTAAGTACAGATGAATAAAAACAGTTAAAATCAGAGAAGGAGGACGGAGAATGAAGTTCTTACAGGAGTTCCAAAGAGTATCAGAGGAGCTATCAAACCTTGCCAGGGAGGGCAGGGAGCTTTCCTACTCCGACGGAGCTATCGGAATTACAGAGCTTATCAGCTGTCCCAGAAAAGCAAGGTTCAGGAGGCAGTATCCAGAGCTCTCTGCAAATTCGGTAGCCATTGACGACGGATTTTTCTTTGAAAAGGCCGTAAAGGAAGTTCTGAAAAGACTCTACGGAGACAGATTTGAGGAGGAAAAAGTCCTTGAGGGCAAGCTCCTTATAGAAGGCCAGAAGTTAAAGATAGAGGGGCATCTTGACTGTTTCATTGACTACGACGACGAAACGGTAGTTGCAGTAGAGCTGAAAAATACCGTAATGAGCTTTGACAACCAGACAGTAGGCAGGCCTGAAGGACTGATAGTGGTTGATGAGAACAGGAACATAACAGTCAACTACAAATACATTCTGCAGGCCAGAATTCAAAAGCTCCTGTTAGAACAGATGTATCCCAACAGGAAAGTTGAGAGCTACCTCTTCATAAAGACCAACTTGAGAACGAAAACGAAAGTTTCCAAGTCTCTCCTGGTAGTTCCCGTCAGGGAGAGCATCTCTCCAGACTACCTTTTAGAGCTTGGCAGGAAGTTCCTGACTGACGACAGGCCAAGAGCTGGCTGGGAGTGTTCATACTGCATATACAGGGAGCACGGCCTCTGTGGGGGAGAGGACAGCTACACTGAAATCCTGAAATACGACAACGGAGAACAGATAAGAGAACTGCTTTTAAGACTTGATGAGCTGGAGAGCGAAAAGGGAATGCTCATAGAACAGCTGAAAAGCCTGATAAACGGAACGGTTGAGTGGAAAGGCAGACAGGTAGGTTGGACAGACGTAGAACGTCTGGAATGGACAAAGGAAAGCAAGGAAAAAGTTTTCAGCGTGATAAAGACAAGGAACGACTGGCTTGAGCTAATCAGCTTTAACACAAGAAAGCTCAAGAGAGTATGCCCTGAAGTCCTGTCTGAAGTTGAAGTCAAAAGAACGAAAAAATTTGTAGTGTAAGGGAGGAGAAATGCAGAAGAAAACAGATAGAAGAAAACGGCTGTTCGTGTTCTATTTCTTCATACTCATAGTATTCCTCTCTCCCATCACTTTATCAGTTCTTGTTTTTAACCACCTGGGATACGACCAAAAGAATGAAAACAACGTCCTCTTACCGTTTACCTACTACGGAATAATAATGACGTCTGCCGTGTTCTCTTTTCTGCCCCTCTGTTTTTTAAAATCTTTTAAAGTTTTCCCGGAGAGGAGCCTCGGCCTTGAACCTCCCAAGCTGAAGGCAGAAGCTAAGTTAATAGTTCCTACAATTGCTCTCTCTTTCGCACAGGCAACCGCCGTGGGCTGCCTGTATCTCGTAAAATCAAGCATACTGCTAAGCTGGCTCGCCAGTATCTTTGTTTTCATCCTTTCCCTTTCTGCTCTGACCATAGTCACTATTCTCCTGACTCCAGACCACGTGAAGCTGTTTATAATCATTAGGAGAACCGTAGCAAGGATTCTGGAATTCCTATTTAGACTTCCATCTTCAGAACCTCTTAGCAAAACCGTTGCAAGGCTTTGTATTAAACTGCAGAAAAGACAGAAATTCTTAGAAAGATTTGCATTCGGATTTCCAATCTTTACGCTACTACTATTAGGAGGTCTGACCTTTTTATATTCCTCAAACGGAATAATAGATGCCTACAACCCTAATACCAAGGAACTCTACTTCAAGATAGAAGACAGCTCTCCCGCAGATGCTTACACCTACCTGTTAGACTTGAAGGAGGAGTTTCAAATTGGAAACAAGGAGAAAAAAGCAGCCGTGATTCCTTTCAGGCTGGCAGAAAAGAAAAGAAAGGCGATCGTAGTAGTGCTTGACGACTTCAAGCCGGAGTTGGTCGTGACAGGAAAGTTTGGTTTCATTCCAGCAGCAACCATAACGTCTCACGGAGAGATAGTTTCCACATTGATAGAACACTATGCTAAAAAACTGAAGAACCTGAAGGTTAAGATAGTGAAAGTTGACCTCAGAAAGTTAAAAAAATGGTGGAAAAGAGAAAAGAGATATAAACAGGAACCCTTGAGCTTAGCAACTGCATTTAAAGAAGCTCTGCTCAAAGCAGGAGCAGTTGACAGAAACCTAAAGCCAAAGGCACTGGTCTTTCTAAACTACAGCATGGGCTCCAGATACTACGATTTGGATGACTTTGACGTGTTAAATGTAAAACTGCTGAAAGAACTCAACAACAACGGTATCTTGATTTACACTGCTGCTGGTAACAGGAAAGACCATAGGATTAAAAGTCTGGACATAACAAAGGCTATAGCGTTCCTCCTGCCCAACTACACAGTTGTGGGAGCTCCCCAGTTCCAACCAGGAGAGATAAACCTCAATCCTGAAGCAAAAGTAGTATCAACGAAAGGAACGGTTGGAGCTGTATGGGGAACTTCCTTTTCTACTCCTACTGCCTTGAGTAAGGCACTGGAATTTGCAGACAAGTTACTGGGGGCAGGCCAGCAACCTGCCCGTTAAACCTCAACGTCATCTATTTCTTCGTCTATCTCTTCAGGTTCCTCTGCCTTTTTGGAAGACCGGAAAAGAGCAACCCTGTTAGCCCTTACCTCCAGAGTTGACCTTTTGTTTCCGTTCTCATCTTCCCAATCTCTCTGAACCAGCTCTCCCTCAACATAAACGCCTGCTCCCTTGTCCAATTTCTCCACCAGCCTGTTAGCTCTTTCTCCCCAAAGAACGACGTTAACAAACGCCGTCCTCTCCTGCCAATTTCCGTCCTTGTCCCTATACGGATTGTTAACGGCAATCCTAAAACGGACAAAGCTAACTCCTGACTGAGTATGGGAAAGCTGAGCAGGAGCAACTAAACGACCTGAAAGAAAAACTCTGTTAATGTTAACCAAGATCGCCTCCTTACTTGAGTTCTTTTTCCGTAGCTTCTTTCAGTTCCTTGCCTGGTTTAAAGGCCGGAACCAGCTTGGGAGGAACTTTTACTTTCTCACCCGTTTTTGGATTCCTGGCAACTCTTGCAGCTCTTTCCTTCATGAGGAACGTTCCGAAACCTCTGATTTCTACTCTCTCTCCCTTCTTGAGAGCCTCTGTAATGACTTCAAGCAGGGCGTTAATAGCAGGTTCAGCAAATTTTTTCTGAATTCCTGCCTTCTGAGCAACGGCCGAAATAAGCTCCTGCTTTGTCATGCCTCACCTCCCTACCTTGTTTTCTCAAACAGTTCCTTGTATTCAGGCTTAACGGGATTGATTTTATTAAAGTCTGCAACTACCTGCTCTAACTCTTTGCCTGCGTTAGGATGCAGAGTTTCAAAAGTCTTTAC
>Ga0256831_1000564_pt1 | contig 19228 bp, 19 predicted proteins | sample 132544metaG_FD_189087 | JGI IMG/M metagenome (GOLD analysis project Ga0256831, IMG submission 189087) | Hydrothermal vent microbial communities from Lau Basin, Pacific Ocean - 132-544 | ecosystem: Environmental > Aquatic > Marine > Hydrothermal vents | place: Pacific Ocean: Lau Basin | collected... | reverse complement strand
TCAAAGATTTATCATAATCATGTAGTTCAAATATTTTTACTTTTATATTATATTTTCTGAAATAATTATATAAACTATTTAATACAATTTTTCTTACCCAGCCTTCAAAATTACCTTTTCCCGTATAAGAATCCAGTTGAGTAAAAACTCTAAGCATACCATCGTTAAAAATACTTATTACATCATCTTCATTTGTAGCATATCTTTTAATCATAGGTAAGAGCTTAGCAAAAAAATGACGATATAACTTCTCCTGTGCTTTCCTGTCATTTGACCGACAAGCATCGATTAACCCAATATCTACCCCGTTATTCTTCACATAGTTTACCCCAAAATATAATAAATATTTTTATAATTTAAATCCTATCTCTTTTAGTTTTTCAATATTATCCGTTTTATCTTTTATCTTAATATAAAAAACAGATCCTGTAAAACAAGAGCAAGCAGTACAAGTAATAACCTCATCAGTACTAGCCTTGTCATATTCCAAATCAAGATAGCTAATATTTTTCAAGTCCATATATTCTTTTAAAATCGCTTTTTTAGACCGGTCTTGATGTAAAACAACAAGTTCATACCAAGGATCAGAACATTGAGTCTCTTGATAGAACATTTCGATTTCATTTTTTCCTAAATCAAAATATCCTGACTCTTCAGCTTTTTGACAAGAAAAAAACGAAACGACAATAAAAATAAATAATAGCTTTAGCTTAAAAAAATTAATCCTCATATTCAATAACATTAATAAATGAACACAACCAATCAAAATAACAATTAATCTAACAAAAAAATTCAACAAATCATACTAAATTACCGCCTGTACGAAAAAGCTAATTACTTTTAATATCGGTTGATAAACTATGTCACTCTATAAGACACCAATTAATTTGATTTGGTTGGGTTAAAACCAACAAAAAAGCCATTTCGCAAATGAAATGGCTTTGTATAATTCTATTTAGCGACATTTCAATCTTTTACTTCTATTTTTTTCACCAATAAAGCTAGGTCATTATTTATTACTTCAAGAAATCCTTGATTAACATTAAATTTTAAAATATCACCATCTTTCTTTTTAATTCTAACTTCCCCTGCAGTTAATGCAGACACTAAAGGTGCATGATCTTTCAGTACTTCAAACTCTCCTGAAACACCGGGAACTGTAAGTGAAACTATTTCTCCTTTGAAATACTCTTGTTCAGGTGTTAAAACAACTAATTCCATAATCTAATTATTTTTATTAAGCTTCAAGCATTTTTGATCCTGCTTCAATTACTTCTTCGATAGATCCTTTCAAGTTGAATGCTGCTTCCGGATATTTATCCATCTCACCATCCAAAATCATTCTAAACCCTTTTATAGTTTCTTCAATTGAAACCAACGCTCCTGAAATACCGGTAAATTGCTCGGCCACATGGAACGGTTGAGAAAGGAATCTTTGAACTTTCCTAGCTCTATTCACTACCGTTCTATCTTCTTCTGACAATTCTTCCATACCCAAAATAGCGATAATATCTTGCAATTCTTTATATCTTTGAAGTATATGAATCACATCTTGAGCTGTATTATAATGTTCTTCTCCCAACATATCTTGATTCATTATTCTTGAAGAAGAATCCAATGGATCAATAGCAGGATAAATACCTAAGGAAGCTAATTTTCTGCTCAATACCGTTGTTGCATCAAGGTGAGCAAAAGTAGTAGCAGGAGCGGGGTCAGTGAGGTCATCCGCAGGCACGTAAACGGCTTGAACAGATGTAATAGAGCCTCTTTTAGTAGAAGTAATTCTCTCTTGCATCAATCCCATCTCAGTAGCCAATGTAGGTTGATACCCAACCGCTGACGGCATTCGACCTAATAGCGCAGACACCTCAGAACCGGCTTGTGTAAAACGGAAAATATTGTCGATAAAAAACAATATATCTTTTCCTCCTGAGGGATCACTCAAATCACCATCTCTATAATATTCTGCAACTGTCAATCCGGCCAAAGCAACTCTAGCTCTAGCTCCAGGAGGCTCATTCATTTGACCAAAAACCAATGTAGCCTGAGATTCTAATAATTCATTTTTATCAACTTTAGTTATATCCCATCCTCCATTTTCCATATCCTCCATAAATTCTTTACCATATTTGATAACATTTGCTTCAAGCATTTCTCTTAGCAAGTCATTTCCTTCTCTTGTCCTCTCTCCTACTCCAGCAAATACTGAAATACCTTCATATCCCTTCGCAATATTATTGATAAGTTCCATAATAAGAACAGTCTTACCAACACCAGCCCCACCAAAAAGACCAATCTTTCCTCCTTTAGGATAAGGTTCAATCAAGTCAATAACTTTAATTCCGGTATAAAGGACTTCCGTCTCAGTCGACAAATCTTCATATCTAGGTGGTTTTCTGTGAATCGGATAAGCGTTTTCGTCTTTTTCAATTTTCCCTATACCATCAATCGCTTCTCCAACTACATTAAATAATCTACCTTTTATTTGCTCTCCAACAGGCATTGCAATAGGTTTTCCTGTATCTAATGCTTTATCTCCACGCTTCAATCCATCAGTTGAGTCCATAGCGATGCTTCTCACTGTATCCTCTCCAAGATGCTGTTGAACTTCCAAAATTAATGTAGAATCACCTCTATCAATTTCCAATGCATTTAAAATTTCCGGTAGCTGTGCTCCTTCTTCAGTAAATGACACATCTACAACCGGGCCTATAACCTGACTTACTTTTCCGTAATTTGACATATTATTTTTTAATTTTTGTTAAAAATTGCTGCGAAGATACAAGTATTTGCAACAAATAGTAAAAATATTTATAAGTTTTTTTTAATAATTCTAAATAACCTACCAATTATTAAAAGATTTATTGATAATATCATCCAAGATTTGAGCAAAAATCTCTTTAATCAACGATTCTTGCACCTCATCAAGCGATTGATCACTAGGAAAATCTGCATACCATGTAAATGGTTTTTTCCAATTCTCTTTTTCATGTAAAGTGTTAACGTACTCAACATTAATTTTTATTTGAAGTCTATTCAACGACGCCCCCTCCTTATTGGGTGCTTGAGCAGTAACGTCAAAAGAACTAATAGAACCGGAAAAAATTACATGTGGATTATTTTCATCGTAGGTCAAACTTGTCTCATCAATAATTTTCTTACGCAATGCTTCTGAAAAATCTTGATTTAATGTAGCAGGTGAATTTGTTGCATTATTTGCGAAATCTTCAACATAAAATGTTTTGACATCAGGCTCAATTGAGATATCTTTAAAGGTATAGAAGATAAAACAGGATGAAAATGTAATGGTTAAAAATATTGCAAACAATAATTTTCTCATAAGGCTATTCTTTGATTCCATATTCTTTTATTTTTCGATAAAGAGTCCTCTCTGACAATCCAAGTTCCTTTGCAGCGTTTCTTCTTCTTCCCTTATACTTTTTTAGTGCCTTTATTATCATAGACTTCTCCATTTCATTCAAATTTAGATTTTCATCAAGAACTTCTACTTCATAACTAGAATCTTTAGGCTTTATTTCATTCGGAAAATCATTTATTACAGGATAGTCAATTTTTACGTCGTTTTCGAATTCATTTATTTTTTTCTCGAATGAAGGTATTATATTTTTATCAATTGGCATATTATAATCCCTACTGCTTAAAACGGGCATATCCAAATTATTGGCTCTGACCAAATCGAAAAACATTGTTTTTAATTCAGATAAGTCCTTTTTCATATCAAACAAGAATTTATATACCAAATCCCTGTCATTGAAATCTTCGCTTTTGCTTTTGTCTTCAAAAGAAACAGGAAGATGTCTGACCCTTACCTCGGGGACAATCTCAACTAATTTTTCTGCTGTTATCAACCTTTCATCTGACAAAACAGACAATTTTTCAACAACATTTTTCAATTCTCTTATATTTCCGGGCCAGGTATAATTCTTGATATACAATTGTGCATGTTCATCGAGGGAAATAGTAGGAAAATTGTATTTTTCGGCAAAATCCCTTGCAAATTTCTTAAACAACAAAATAATATCTTCAGGTCTTTCACGCAGTGCAGGAAGAAAAATAGATACGGTGTTTAACCTATAATATAAATCTTCCCTAAATTTCTTTTCTTTAACTTTGACACGCAAATCAACATTTGTCGCTGCAATTACTCGTACATCAGTCTTACGAACTTTTGATGAACCAACTCGAAAAAACTCTCCATTTTCAAGTACACGCAACAAATAGGACATCGTATCTTTAGGCATTTCCCCTATCTCATCTAAAAAGATAGTCCCTCCATTCACCGTTTCAAAATACCCTTTCCTATCAGAAGTCGCCCCTGTAAACGCTCCTTTTTCATGACCAAACAGCTCTGAATTCAAAGTTCCTGCAGGAATTGCTGCACAGTTCAAAGCAATAAAATCATTGTGCTTTCGATTGCTCATACTGTGGATTATTTTAGAAAACACCTCTTTCCCAACACCGCTTTCTCCTTGTATCAATACCGTCAAATCAGTATTGGCTACACGTAAAGCTGTTTCGATAGCTCTGTTTAATTTTTCAGAATTACCAACTATTCCAAATCGTCTTTTAATTGCTTGTAATTCCATAATTATTTCATTTTATATTTGCGATAAATCTCCATTTTAATAAAAAGTACTTTTAATGCTCAATTTTTCCTATTAAAGTCGCACTTGTAGCGTCCAACACTTTCACATATGTATAATCCCCAATACCCAAACCTTCTTCTTTCGGGAAAATTAATACTTTATTTTGAGAATTTCTTCCTTTAAATTCCTTATCTGATTTTTTAGAGTCTCCCTCGATTAAAACTTCAAATACTTTACCAATATCTTTTTTATTATGCTCAAACGACAACTGATTTTGAAGCCTGATAATTTCACTCAATCTTCTTTTCTTAACATCCAACGGCACATCGTCTTCCAAAGTTTTTTCGGCTTTTGTCCGCGGTCTTTCGGAATAATAAAACATATATGACATACTATAATTTGCCTCCTTCATTATACTCAAGGTATCCTTATGCTCATCCTCAGTCTCTGTACAAAATCCTGCAATCATATCAGATGATATAGCGATATCAGGAATGATTTCATATATCTTTTTCACCCTGTCCAAATACCATTCTCTTGTATAAGTCCTGTTCATCAATTCCAATACTCTGGAGTTGCCGGATTGAACGGGAAGATGTATATACTTACAGATATTATTGTGCTTCGCCATCGTATAAATCACATCATCAACCATATCCTTTGGATGTGACGTAGCAAAACGTACTCTCAACAAGGGATTAACTTCAGCCACCATCTCAAGAAGCTTAGCAAAAGTTATTTGTTCTTTTGTTTCGGGATTTTCCCAAAGATAAGAATCGACATTTTGACCTAAAAGGGTAACTTCCCGATACCCTTTGCCGAACAGATCTACTGCCTCTGCTACAATCGAAAAGGCATTTCTGCTTCTTTCCCTTCCACGAGTATATGGTACTACACAAAATGAACACATATTATTGCAGCCTCTGGTAATCGAAATAAATGCTGATACACCATTTTCATCAAGTCTAACCGGAGTGATATCATCGTATGTTTCCTCCTTGGAAAGATGTACATTTATACCTTTATTCCCGTGTTTTGACCATTCTACCAACTCAGGCAAACTACGGTAAGCATCAGGACCAACTACTATATCTACTACTTTATTCTCCAAAAACTCTTCTTTCAATCTTTCTGCCATACATCCCAAAACACCTACTTTGAGATCTTTGTTATTTTTTTTATACGATTGAAACTCAGTAAGCCTTTTCAGCAATGTTTTCTCTGCTTTATCTCTAATCGAACAAGTATTTACAAAAATCAAGTCCGCATCTTCTATATCTCTCGTTGTTGAATATCCATCTTTGCGCATAATAGCTGCCACAATTTCAGAATCATTGAAATTCATTTGACATCCATAGCTCTCAATATATACTTTTTTAGTTCCTAATTCTACTTTACTCTCAAGCTTGAAAAACGCCTCCCCTTGCCTATTTTCATCGATATATTTCTCATCACCACTTACTTCTTTAAACATATTCTTCATTATTTTTTTTATTCAGGGCGCAAAGATAATATTTTTCATTCAAAAAAGTGTCATTTTGACAGAAAAAGGATTTATTAAATGATTTTGCTATTATACAGGCATAAATCGGTATATTTGCACTCTTATTTAGTAATCATACCCAATTATGAGTTTCAAAAAAGAGGATATCGTATTTATTATCAATCCACATTCAGGTAAGAAAAAACCCGAATCGCTGCTAAAAAGAATAAAAAAAATAGATCCTTCTTTTGATATTCATATCACTAATTCTATTGAGGACATAGACGCTTTAGCAAAAACAATAATCGATAAATACAAAGTTTTTGTAATAGCCGGAGGAGATGGCACAATCAACCATTTTGCCAATTATTTATTCAATAAAAAAGATAAAATAATGGCGGTTATACCTCGTGGTTCAGGTAATGGTTTTGCAAAAGAACTGGGTTTCATCAACAATATAAAAAAACTTATAAATCACATCTATGAAGGAAAAACTCTATATGTAGATGTAATCGAAATAAACGGTAGAAAATTTATCAACGCTGCCGGAATAGGTTTTGATAGTTGCGTCGCTCATCTGTTTGCCCAAAGAAAGAACCGGGGCTTGTCCGGTTATATTGCATCAACACTGAAATGTATGCGTAAATTCAAAAGTTTCAATGCTAAACTTCAATTTGACCATATAAATATCGATGATAACTTCAAAATGGTAACACTTGCCAACACTAGGCAATTTGGCAATAATGCCCTAATTGCTCCCAAAGCTAATCCTTCCAGTGGAAAATTGGATATTGTATTGGTTAAGCCATTTCCTCTATACTATTTTCCGGTATTTATTGTCAATATGTTTGCAGGAAAAATTAAAGAATCAAAGTATATCTCTTATCATCAAACAAATTCAGATATAGAAATCGAAGCTGATTACAACAAATTCCATATCGATGGAGATCCAATAGAATTCGACACAACAACCTTAATAAAAATTCATCCCGGTAGCCTTAAAATTATAGATACCGGTAAGATATCTTACAGCAAATAAACAAAGAGATTTTGATAAAAAATGAATAACATCCGGATGGTTAGGGTCTTTTTTGTAAATTGGAGTTAAGAATTCCAAGGCTTGTTTGAATTCCTGATTGAAAATCAAAGCTTCGTCATATCTCCATTGACTAATAAAGTCTGAAGGGCGTTTTTCAGCTCTCTGTTTTCTTAATTTAACTAAACCCGGCCAGTCTTCATCTTCAATAAGGAGGAAATCACCTTCCCATTCTTCGAAGTCAATACTGTTGAGATCATTATCCATTCTATTGTTCAATTTTAGTCTTTAGTGTTTATTAAGCTTTCTTATAAATTTGTCTTTATGTACACCTATTTCTTGAGTAGAGTACTATTTATTCTTCCAGTTTTTATACGGATTTTTCATCAACATCGCATTGTAATATTTTACATCACCGGTCACTTCCTCTCCAAGCCACTCGGGTTTTTCAAAAATATCATCTTCTGATTCCAGCTCTATTTCCGCGACTATCAATCCATCATTATCCCCGTAAAATTCATCTATCTCGTACACATAACCTTTGTACTGGACTATATAACGGGTTTTATCAATAATTCCGGGCTCACAGATTTTCAATAAATCTTTTGCATCGTCCACGCTTATCTCTTTTTCCCATTCAAATCTACTCATACCTGACTCATTACCGATACCTTTTACCGTTAAAAACCCCTTATCTCCCTTTATTCTCACTCTGACAGCCCTTTCCGGAACTGATGATAAATAGCCTTGAACAATTTTTTGAGATTGCCTGACACATTCTTTAAAATCATCGTTTTTTACCAAAAATTTTCTTTCTATTTCTTTTGCCATTTTTTTTATTTTTATAACATTTTGACCTTATAAGTTAATTAGCCAAGGGTTTATCAATCATACCAATCACTCTCTTTATAGCTTGAAGATAATTTATATTTTCAACCCCTTCCAGTCCAACGTCTTTCAATGTCTTTTTAATATCTTCTATTTCAGTTGACTCCGAATTTATGCTGATGACCTTAGCGCCGTTGATAAGCACATTTGCAACTTCACAAATGGTATCATTTACCATATAACCGAATCTGTGTTTATGCACTTTTACTGCTTGAAGATCTTGGTGATTTTTTACCATGTCCAAAAACTCCTCCAAGGTATAAGTTTCCTTTTTCAATTTTGGCATATCAACCATAAAAGCGGGGAATACATCATTTACCAATACATCTTTAGATATAGGAAACTTGGTCTTCATCAATGGATTCCATTGCTCGAGTCCATCAACTGTTTTTACAAATGTTTTTATATCCATTTTACCATTTCTGATTTTAGTATTATTTATATCATTTGTTTTCGATACAATATAAATCTCATCAGAATGTCTTTCCTTTACCTTTTTTGGAACAGGAGCTGATAATTTAGCCATTTTCTTTGCCGGTTTTTCAAAATCCTGACCGAAAGACCTAAATTCAAATCTAGGTTTTGAAATCTCTCCAATTTTTAGTTTTTCTTTTGCCATTTTTTGTTTTACTTTTTTTAATACTTATAGACTTGTAATTTATCCAATCCATCCAAAACTACATAAATCCTCTTCAAATTCGAATCCACTACTATCCCTTCAGCTTTTGATTCTTTAATCTTATAACTATTTAGCTTTTTCCCATTCAAATCACATTTGGTAATAGATTTTGACTTATCACTTACAATCCACAAGACATCTTCCGTTTGTTCATAAAATATTCCTGAGTAATCTATTGCAAAGCTGAGATCCGTCTGTTTAATGATTTTACCGGATTCATCCAATTCAATAAGCAATCCCGGATTTTGTTCATTAAGTACATAGATATGATTGTTTTTTGGATTAAAAGCCACACCCTCTAATCCTTTATTTGCATCATTTATTTCTATATCCAAATGCTGTCTATTGATCTCATTACCTTCTGAATCGAGTTGTACTAACTCTCTTTTTCTTTCTTCAACTACAAAAATATTGCCGTTATTAGGATTTAACGTCACACCTTCCAAGTCCTGGCCTTTATAATTCAATTGTTTTATAAGAGCTCCTGTCAAAGAAAGCTTATATATACTTGCTGAATTATCACTGACTGTATAAAAGGCATTTTTATTAGCAGAATAACACAATCCGGAAGGCTCTTTAACTGCTAAATCAATCTCTTTTACCAGCTCCAAATTAACGGCTTTGGTTTTCTTAGGTTCTTTGTTACAAGAACCTAAGAATACCAATAAGATTAAGACTATTAAACTTCCCAATATTGATATTTTATTGGTTTTAATTGCCATTTGACGCCCCTTTACTCTCTTCACTTAACACAACCCATTTTGTTCCTCCATCAGGAACTCTACCAACTAAACCCGCGTGTCCTGCAGGCCAATCTTCCTCAAGCAATTGATCCAAAACATTTCCTGAAGCATCCAAAAGTGTAATATTTTCACCGCCACTTGAAATTTTAAACTTAGTATACACATCCTTATCACAATCCAGTGTCCAAAATCCTCCCGCACTGATAATTGTTCCTGCCGGAATCACGTATGCTTCTGTTGGATCTTTATCGTGTAATTTATATCCTTCAAGGTCGATATCAGAATCGGTTCCATTATAAAGTTCTATATAATCAGGATCTCCTTTACCTTCGATTTCATTAAGTACTAAGGTATTCAAGGTTGAAGGAGGGGCAACTTTATATGACAGCCACATTGATAAGCTATCATTATCAAATGTTGCATCTGTAGGATAATAACTCTTAAGACCGGATAAATCTTCCGCTCTCATATAATACCGAACAACTGTATTATCAGATTGCCCAGGTATAACGCCTTCATATCTATTGTCTCCAACATTGTTCATAATTATTTTTTCTTTATCACCTACCGTTTGATCTCCAAAGACATAATACAATCTAACCTGATCTATTCCTGTTGCATCAAAAACATCGACTGATATAGTCACTTCTTCATCCGCAGAAGGATTTTCAGTTGAAATATCAAAATTTGAAAAAATAGCATATCCATTTTCCGAAACAACTTTTAACGGATTATTTGGAGCAGTTTCTGGAAAATAACTCTTTAGGCCGGTTTCATCCGTTGCCATAATATAGTATTCCAATTCTTCACCAGCCGGAACTCCAGGCAAAACATAAGCGTATTCACCACTTCCCAAAGGAGCCATATCGACAAATGCAAAATCATTATCAAACTTGTAAAACAATTTGACTTCTCTCAATCCAGAAACATCAACAACTAAAGCAGAAACTTCGTATCTTATATTGTCATTTAATCCCTTTATTGTATCCATAGTGATGTTGGGGGCTGTATTTGTATTGCTATTAGCAGCACCCGGTGAAGGTGCTATCAAGCCCCATTCAGCTCCACCGTCAGTTGTCCTACCATAGGCAGTACCCGGATCCATTGGAGGCAAATCAATCTGATCAACTAAATTCCCCCCTTTGTCTACCAATTTAATCGGTTCTCCTTTTGAAGAAATCTTAAAGTTTGTGTGAACACCTTCCTCATCAACTTTGCCTGCATCGTCAGCCAAAAGGATCAAATAACCTTTTCCGCTAACAGATATTCCTGAAGGGATAACAAAATCCGATCCTCCATCAGATATAGTGTAACCACTAATATCTACAGCTTCATTTGCACTATTGTATAACTCAATATAATCAGGACTACCGGTGGATACCAATTCATTCAAAAATACTGTGGAATCTCCATTTCCTTGTGGAGTAGGATCTTTTAGGTCTTCATCCTTTAAACAGGAAGTAATCCCTACAAAAACCATTAGTAAAAATATAATTAACTTTTTCATTTTATGCTTTTTTAAATTTATTTATAAATGTATTTTAAAAAAAATGTTTAAAAATCAATTTCAATTCTTGCAGAAATAAAGCCAAAATCATCACCTGCTTTACCTGCCGGTATTTTAAGGTCTGTTATATCCTTATATTTGTCTCCATTTTCATCTTCATAGATATAGAGTTTCCCCTTACCATTAGCATATCTATCGTGATTCAAATAGTTGTAATTAAGCATCATTCTGACATTGTGATTTGCGTAATAAGTCAAACCCAAAGTATAGCTTTCTCCCGCTCCTCCAAATACGTTTGCATCTTTATCATTGACATTTACGTAACTATATCTAAGTGCCAATTCCAATGCACCCCAATCATTTTTTTGTGATATATGAGTGAATTCGCCCTCCTTATTATTGTAGTTGTATTGCGAACCAAATATCAACCAACCTGCTTGCATATATCCACCATCAAAATTGGCGGTATATGCATTATCAATTCCATAAACCGTATTTTTCATATATTCGCTTTGGAACATAAAATTGTAGTATGCTGCTGCCAATTCAAATCCAAGTAACACACGGTGATCCACATCGCTCATATCGTCAGTATCAATATATTTCTTCCTGTTAATCGATGCCAAGGCTCTGGTGCTAAACCTGTAACTATTAATTTCAGAATCACTGGTCTTTGGTGTTCTAAATGAAGCCGCAAGTCCCAAATGGATTACTTTATGATCTTTTTGTACAGGCATAAATGCAATTCTCCCTGTATAAGATGTCCCTTCGTCAATACCATCTTTTTTATTATGTGCTTGCGATAATTCCACTTCCTCAAATCCACCAACATCATTGAAGTGTATACCCGCTATTGCTAACCAATTATGCCCCCATTTTGAAGCTGCAATCCCCAAGTTTCTAGAAGGTGCAAACTTACTTGGCAAGGACCTTTCAATGAAAGTGATATATCTGGATGAAGTAGTTGTTTCCATCGAAAATGATTCCTTGTAATTCCCTGCTTTGATAAAGCCATTCTTCAGCTTATATTTGATATAGGCATCCTTTATTTCGGTAGCTGAACCAGCAAAATCCAAATCTACTTCACCATACCATTTTTTGTATAAGTTAGCTTTGATAGCAAACCTCAATCTTCTAATTGATAGCCCATCTCCTATCGGATTGATTTGCTCTCCAAAATACTTTTCACCATCCAAATACACTCTATTGTCAAACCAATACTTGAATTGCTTATCCTTGCTTTCAAAAACCAATACTCCATTTCTGGCCTCTGCATCTAAACTCACCCTTTCAACTTTTAATCCATATTGATTATATCTAATACTGTCCTTTGCATTTTGCGAAAAACCTTTAAACACAAATATTAATATTGGTAATATCATTATTTGCTTGAGATAAGAAAAGTTGTGTTTTCGTTTCATAATCTTTAGTTTTGATTTAATAATTTTTTATTCTTCAAAAGAGTATCACTCGTATCCTTTGGTACGATTATATTTTTAATTTGAGAACTATCTATTTTAATTACTTTTGGTTGTTGTTTTTTCACAACGGATTTGCTACTTACCGGTATCAAAAACACATTACTAATAAAAAACAGAGCAATAAAAGATAATATTCCTGCAATAAAAGGTGTAGCAACCCAGCCGGCAGCAATACTCCCAAGCATCTTATAGTTTATATTGTATCCCCCCTTTAATAAGCCAAGCCCTAATATTGCTCCTACAATAACCTGAGAACTTGAAACCGGAACTAGTGGTATTGGTGGTAATCCTATACTAACAAAGAAATTCGACAAACTAGTGGAAGAGAATACAAACAAAACCATTGAATTGGCTAATACGGTAATAATCGCAGATTTTGATGAAAGCTGCATCAATCCATTACCCACGGTATCCATTACTCTTTTTGAATACGTAAAGATACCAATAGCAATTGCCACTCCACCAAGTAGAAATAGTTGCTGTACTCCATTCAATTTAAATAAACCAAAATCAAGATAACTATCCGGGGCTGCTAAAACAAATACCCCCATAACATTGGCAATATTATTTGCCCCTAAACTAAATGAGCCAAAAGCACCTACCAATAAAAGTGAAAATCTGATATAAGCATCTTGTTTTAACAAATGAATCTTAACTACCCTAAAAAACAGATGCTGAACATAAAATAATAAAATTGCGAAAATAGCCCCCAAAATAGGACCCATAACCCATGTTGAGACAATCTTACCCAACACTTTTATGTCAGTTGGAGAACCAACAAAAAAATTCCAGCCTATAATAGCCCCCACAATAGCCTGTGATGTTGATACGGGAATTTTAAATTTAGTCATCCAATACACAGTAACAGCAGCTGCTAGAGCAACTGTAAATGAGCCTCCCAAAGCAGTGACCGCCCCTAACTTCCCTAGAGTATGAGTCGCTCCCGCCCCTTGGATAACCGCACCTAAAATCACGAAGATAGAAGCAATTATCGCCGCTTTCCTGAAACTTACCATCTTAGTACCAACAGCAGAACCAAAGACATTAGCTGCATCATTTGCTCCTAATGACCAACCTAAAAACAATCCGCTTGATAGAAAAAATAATATCATCAATCCTTGGTTTTAATAGCCAAAGCAGAAAGTATTCTCGCAGAATACTCAGCTTTATCCGAAATTTGTTCAATATGCAGGGTAAAGTACCTTAAATGTATTTTTTGGCTCAGCTTTAAGTGTTTTGTTTCTTTAAATATTTTTCTCTTTAAATCTGCCGCCAATCCATCCGTCTCTTTTTCATAAAAATAAACTCTATGCTCATTATCTTTTACACCGCTTGGGTTATTAAAAAAGGAACGTACAGCTGGTATTGCCGCTTCAGCAGCAGAACATGATACATCTAATAGCTTCAAAAAATCATCTTTTAATTTTTTAGGAATGAAAGGTATCTCTACATCGTATTGATAAAGATTTTCTTTTGCCGTATCTATTATATCATCAAGACTATCAAGAAGCTTCACCACATCGGCACTATACTGAGGAATAAGCGAATGTTCAAAAAATTCATTCTGAACACGAAGCACTTTTTTATCTGCTTTTGCCTCAAGTTTATAAAGATTTTCAAGATTCTTTTGAAAACTTTCGTCATCTTCATTAAGATAACTTTTTACTCCCTCTTTAAACACCAGTATCCCTTGATCAACGGTATCCAAAAACTCATCTATATCTCTGATTGTGGATTTAGTCTTTTTGAAAAACATATGCTTTATTTTTGTACAAATGTAAGTCAATAAAGTATATTAACCAAATTATGATATTCAGATAAAGTTAAATGTCATCAATTATCTAAAATACCGGCATAGACAAAACCCATTTACCATTTAAATATCAAACAATTGAAAACATACTAAATATGAAATTATTTTAAGAAAATCAATCATTACTGCAAACATCTGACTTAAACCCAATCTTGATTTATTCCCTGCTCAATAAAACAACAATGAATTTTTCTTTCCTTTTCTGTTTCTTGCTGTCAAAACGATATAATGCATTTTGATACTGGATGCAACTTTATTGCAAAGTTTGTACTCGTTCATTATTTAAGAATAGCTTTTTGTAATAGTTTGACGAAAATAAAGTTATTTTTGCATTATGAAAAAGATTACAGGTATAATATTGTGTGGGGGAAAAAGCTGTAGATTCGGGGAAGACAAGGGGCTTTGCACTCTAGGCGGAAAAAGGATGATAGACTACCCTCTTGAAGCCTTGGGTGGTATTTGTGATGAAATAATCATCAGTTCAAATGATGATAGATATATCAATCTTGGATATAAGGTTATTCCCGATAAAGTAAAAAACATCGGTCCAATTGGAGGAATCTATACCGCACTATTGGAATCAAATAGCGATGACAATATTATTATTTCTTGTGATATGCCTTTTGCGGGGAAAGAATTATTGCAATATATCCTCAAGCAAAAGCACAATTCTTTGATTGCATCAGCGTTTGAAGGTGAATATGTTGAACCATTATGTTCTTATTACCACAAAAGTATTATTCCTTTGGTTGAGGAAATGATTGCAAAAAAAAGATTCAAATTGACAAAACTTCTGGAAAAAGCAAACTATAAAAAAATAGTAATAGACGAAAACTTGCACTTCTACAAAAGTCATCTTTTCTTGAATATAAATACACAAATAGAATATAACAAAGCAGTTCAAATTTTAAACAAAAAATAGTTTTAACTATGGGACACCACGAAGAAGGTCATTCTCACTCGCACAATATTCAAATTACGAACATAAATAGAGCTTTCAAAATAGGTATTGTTTTAAATTCTCTTTTTGTTATAATTGAGTTCGTTTCAGGCATATATTATGATTCTATGGCATTAGTGTCAGATGCGGGACATAATCTAGTTGATGTTATCAGTTTGATCTTAGCATTATTAGCCTTCAGGATGTCCAAAATACAGTCAACCGATCGCCTTACTTACGGCTATAGAAAAACTACAATACTTGCTTCTTTGGCAAATTCAGTTCTACTATTTATCGCTATTGGATTCATCATTAAAGAAACAATTGAGAGGTTTATAACACCTGTTCATGTAGAGGGAAAAGCTGTAGTAATTGTTGCTTCAATTGGTATATTAATCAACGCATTTACTGCTTATCTATTCTTAAAAGACAAAGAAAAAGATATAAATATAAAGGGGGCTTATTTACATATGGCAGCTGATGCATTAGTCTCATTGGGAGTGGTCATATCAGGATTTATCATACTTTATACAAATTGGTATATAGTTGATACTATTATTAGTGTTATAATAGTTTTAGTAATATTTATTTCAACATGGCAATTATTTAAAGACAGTGTCAACCTTGCAATTGATGGAGTACCAAAAGGTATTAACATCGACGATATATTAAATGCCGTTAAAGAAATCGAGAAAGTTCAAGATGTACATCATATGCATATATGGGCTATTAGCACAACTGAAAACTCTCTTACTGCCCATATAGTTATAAATAAAAATATGGATATGAGACAGCTGGCACAACTAAAAGAAAAGATCAAACACAAGCTATTGCATATGAATATTAATCATGTTACTTTGGAATTTGAAACTAAGGATGAGGATTGTAATGATTTAAGTATTAATCGTTAGGTATTGGGACACGACCATAGTTATTTGAGTATAAAACATAAAACAACAATTATCCGTTTACAAAGTTGGAGCAAATAAATCTAAAGACCTAAAGGAACAAAAAAAGACTGCTCATATGCATGTGCAGTCTTCTTTAACCAAAACCTAAATTATATAACCAATCTCTAATTTATTCTTAATTGCTTTTGACTCTGGTCAAAATTCCTCCTTCGTCAATAACTACTTCCGCTGTAGTATAACCTCTATTCCTAGCTTTTCTCATTGCTGCTTCAGCATCAGTCAACCCAGTATATCCACTAAGAATAAATATAGTCCATTTACCTTTTGACCACTGCTCTATCACTCCAAGGTCCTTAACTTTATTTACATCAAAGTACAATGGATTTGTATATGCAGCAAGTTTTATTTTATAATTTCCAACTTCAGCGGGACGGGAGTATTTTTCATTATTACCAAATGTATAACTGGACTCCAATAATTCCAACTCTGAAGAATTCAATAAATCTTCGACAATAAACGCATCTCTGAATCCTTTTCTTTTTACTGAACTTAAAACAGATTTTGCCTCGCTCTCACTTACAAAATACCCCAATCTAATTTTTGTTGTTCTACCTTTCCTAACTTTGTAGACATTTCCATACCTTGTCAACTTTTTGAACTTATTGCTTCTAACTCTTGAATGTGACAGAGATGCAAGCTGAATAAAATATACAGTAGAAGGCGATAATATAACCTCATCGTAAGCGATCATTTTTGCACCATCAAAAGTAAGCATTTCGACATTTGCTCCTGAGTTACTAACATTTGCTACCGAACTAAGCCTTACATCGACTGTATTGGTTTCTTGCAAACCGTATAAATCTACCGCTTCAGGAATTTCCTCATAGGCTATACTTTTATCTGAAACATTTGAAACAGGTCTAGTGCTATAAATATCATATCCTCCTTTACTTCCTAATCTATTTGAAGTAAGATATCCTATTTTTTTATTTGATTTCTGAACAAAATACAAATCATCGTTTGGCGAATTAATCCCCTTCCCCATATTCATAGGAAATGACCACTCTCCTTTATAGACATTTGACTTAAATACATCATATCCACCAAGTCCATTCAAATAATCTGAAGAGAAATACAAAGTTCCATCTGTGTAATAAGGAGTAATCTCATTTCCAATAGTATTGATATTTTTGTCTATGCTATTACCTTGTGACCACTCATCATCAACTTTAATTGATTTATATATATCAAAATTCTTACCGTTTTTATTTGAAGAATAATATAGTTCATTATCATCATCTCCAAAACAAGCAAATGCGGTTGAGTAATCAACTCCATTGAATGGCAATGCTTTTTCATTGATAAAATTACCATCTGCATCAACTTCAGCAATATAAGTACTCATATCATTTTCAAGACCGGTAATCTGCTGCGTTCCATTAACGAAACTATTTCTTGTATAAACAACATATTTTCCACTAGGAGAAAAACGAACAGGACCAATACCGGAAAAATTTTTCATGCCTGATTTAAACTCCTCTTTAGTATTAGTATTTCTATTGTATTTATATATTTTTGAAGTTTGTCTCTGAATTAAACTTTGATTTGATTTTTTACCGGTATCAAAAGAACAATACAAAAGATTGTTATCCTTAATCTCAACACCGAAATCATCAAACGCACTTGAGGCTCTCAATTGAGACAATAAATATTTATCTCCCAAAGCAAGTATATTTTTAGCAAATTCACATGAATTCACATACTGCTGAGCAATAAAAGGACTTTTTGCTTTCATCTTTTTAAATAGGGACTCTGCTCTATCATACAAACCCAATTTCATTAATAATTTGCCATATCTTATCTCTTGATATACTGAATGCTGGTGATTTTCTATTACTTTCTCATACCATCTGGCAGCAGAAATCAAATCATTTGACCTTTCGTATGAAGAAGCCAACCTTCCCATTGCTACAATATCTTCGGGGTTATTTGTCAGATACTCTTGATATGATTCTATCGAAAGATCATATGCTTTTAGTTTATATTGCAAATCGGCTTTCTCTCTACTACCTTGTGCAGATACCTGTAAGCCAAACAAAAATAATGCTGCAATTAATAAACTGAGTTTTTGTAGTTTTCTCATTTTTTCTAAAAGTTTAGTTATTAAATACCTTATGCATTGCAAATATATGAATAAAACTTTACATCAACACATAATATATGATATTTTTTCACAATATATATAATTTATTATAAAATTCTTTGTTTTTGCAGTAATTTTTCAACTGTTTTATTCAATCTGCTTATCAAATCGGATTGGTTTCTAATAATGTCATTAAGCGATGAATATTTGTTGTCCATCTCTTGCCTAAGGTTTATTTTTGAATGCGCAAATGATGAAATCTTCAATTTAACAATCCACATTTCCCTTATTTCTTCAGCATCCAAAACAATGGGTGGGTAATCCGGATTATCAGATTCCAATTCTAGTATTTTTTCTTCCTTAAGTCTATTTTGAACTCGCTTCACAAACACATCTCTATCTGTAACAACTACATAGACATAACCACTTTTAACATTATATTCCCAAAGATTCTTATCAACATAGCTGCAAACAATAATCTCTCCCTGATGCAAAACAGGTTCCATGCTATCTCCCTCTACCTCGAAAGACCTAAATGTGCCACTATTAAAATATTTCAAAGGCAATGAATATGATTCTAAGTCCTCTAAATACACAGTATCATTAAACTGCTCATTGTATCCGGCTTTCGCTGTAACAGGTACATGCAATATCTTTTCATTATTATTATCATCTACAGCGATGGCAACCACATTTTCTTCATTATTTATAAATTTCTTACCGACTCCTGTAAACAAATAAGTAGGATTTATATTATAAATAATGGTTGCTTTTCTTATCAACTCAATCGTCACTGCTCTTTCTCCTTTTTGAATTTTACTCCAACTTTGAGGAGTATAATTAAGACTTAAGCAAAACTGACGACTTGATTTAACATCACCATTGCGCTTCAATTCCCGGAAACATTCCACAAACCTTTTTGTAACATTATTATTCATAAATCAAGTTGATTTTTATTGCCCAAAACATTAACGGCACAAATATATGTATTATTTAT
>Ga0256831_1000563_pt1 | contig 19252 bp, 20 predicted proteins | sample 132544metaG_FD_189087 | JGI IMG/M metagenome (GOLD analysis project Ga0256831, IMG submission 189087) | Hydrothermal vent microbial communities from Lau Basin, Pacific Ocean - 132-544 | ecosystem: Environmental > Aquatic > Marine > Hydrothermal vents | place: Pacific Ocean: Lau Basin | collected... | reverse complement strand
CTCTGACTACCTATCATGCGGTGATCTGCTATACTTCAATATTAATTAAATATATTTTGGGGTGCTGTTTTTACCCAGCAAGATCGTAATGCTTCGTCCTTAAGGTCGGGGATGGCGGAGGTGACAGCTATTTCCCAAAAGCCTCGTCTTTTAAGGTGAGGAGCTGGGTTTACAGCAATTGAGGAATACATTGTGTGCAGTGAAGAGGTTTTGTTGGTTTCCATGGAAAAATTAAATGAATTACCGCCATTATCCAATGCCGCGCGGAAAATTCTGGAAATCATCTATAATCCGGATGTTGATATATCTGTTTTTGTTGAGATAGTAGAACAGGAGCCGGTATTACTGGCCAAACTGATAGGTCTGGCCAATTCAGCTTATTTTGGTCATCGTTCCATATCAAATGTGCAGCGGGCAATTATTGATGTGCTGGGGCTTAGAACTGCAAAAAATATAGCCCTTGGGGTGGTGTTAAGCGGTATTTTTGATACTCGAAACTGCCAGAATTTCAATGTGTCGGATTATTGGCTAAACAGTCTTTTTTGTGCCAGTTTGGCTAGAAATATAGCTAGAAAGGTACCTGAGTTAGAGTCGGATGAAGCTTATTTATGCGGCATGCTGCATGAAATAGGGCAGATGGCACTGGCATTTCTGTATCCGCAAGTCATGAATACCATTCTGGAATCAGAGCCAGATGACAGACTGTCCACAGAGATAGAAAAATTTGACAGAAATCATTATCAGATCAGTGCCCAGTTAATGGCTAACTGGCATCTGCCGGATATTGTAATTAAGGAGCAGCTGAGTGCGGGGTTGAATAATACGGCTGTTTTAAGTCCCATGGGGCAATTAATTCATTATTGTCAGATTTTGGCGATGCAGCTTTTTTATCCATCAGATGCTCCTCAGGTTCAATCTGAAACGGAGTCGGCTAATGAACAATATAGTATTGTTTCTCAATACCCGGTACCGGAATGTTTACAGGCTTATACTGCTCAGGTAGAGGAGGTTTATAATGACAGTGCTTCCAGAGTAGATGACTTTAAAGAAATGGCTAAACTTCTGAGTTGATATTTAATGTCGGGTTGATAGTTAATGTATAGTGCCGAAGAAAAAAAAGCAGCAGATCAATTAATAGAACGTTATCTGCCTCTGGTTAAAAAAATTGCCTATCATTTATCGGCCAGATTGCCTGCTGATATCCATATTGATGATATTATACAGTCCGGCATGATAGGTTTGCTGGATGCCAGCAAACACTATGATCCTCGTCAGGGTGCTCAGTTTGAAACCTATGCTACGATACGTATTCGAGGTGCTATTCTTGATGAAGTCCGGCGCAGTGACTGGGTGCCCAAATCAGTACATAAAAAAGCCCGTGATCTATCCTCTGCCATTCAGGAGATTGAACGTCGCACCGGGCGTGATGCACGCGATATTGAAGTGGCTCAGGAACTGGGGGTGTCCCTGGATGAATACTATCGGATCCTGCAGGATAACAGCTCATGTAGAATGTTAAGCTTTGATGATCTGGATACCGATGATACCCATAGTCTGGGAATATTCGAAGACCGACACAATAGTGTGATTGGTGAGGTGCTGGATGAAGAATTTCAACAACGCCTGTCACAGGCCATTGCCAGTTTACCGGAACGTGAACGAATGGTTATGTCCCTGTATTATGACACTGAGATGAATCTTAAAGAAGTGGGGGTATTAATTGGTATTAGCGAGTCACGGGTCAGTCAGCTGTTAACCCAGGCTCAGTTAAGATTAAGAGCCCGTATGAATGAATAGAATTTACCCGAATTATTAATTATCCGGATGTTATGAGTCATACTATAAAACGCACACAATATCAGACCACTACACCAGTGGGACTGTATGAAGCAAATTTTCGTCGTTTAAATCGCTTATTGCCTGATATCAGCAAAATGCCAGCAGGTGAGTGTCTGGAATTACCGGATGGAGGTACTGCTATTGTGATTTTAGAGCAGTTTAAATACACTACGCTGATCAGCCTGAAGCAGGTATTTGATACTCGGTTCAGGCATTTATCCAGTATTGAAATGGACTTAAGGATTTGTCATGATGCCCGCCTGCTGGAAGTGGTTGGCTATCAGGGACGTAACCCTGTGCAGTCGGCTCTGTATTATCCTAATAAACACATGTTACAGCTGGATGAAAAAAAACAGCTGAATTTATTACTAAAAGAAATTCTGGAAACCTCAATCCGTATAAAACGTCATTTTACCCAGCACCTCGTCTCGTAAGGCCTCGTCCTTAAGGTCGAGGATAGTAGAGGTGACAACTATTTCCCAAAATTAAGGCGAGGTGCTGGGTTCACTGACCCGGTGTCTTTCTAAAGCGGTTAATAAATATGCAAAACAATTATTTCCTGGATATTACGGCTGCTATTCTGGCGTTAGGCTGTCTGACTGCGCAGGCAGGAGAATTTGAAGATGGCTTAACTGCCTATCAAAAGCAGGACTATCAACAGGCCGTAAAGCTATGGCAGCCTCTGGCTGAACAGGGTGATGTACGCGCCCGTTACAATCTTGCTCTGGTGTATTTAAAACAACCGGGGAAGCAGGCTAAAAAAGCAACAGAATACTTAATAATGAGTCGTTCAGCAGGTTTAATTGACAGTTACTTTCTTAATTCTGTTGCTGATTCAGAGGTAAGCAAAAATTCAGCTCAAAATACCCCGTCAGCCTGGTTGTTTAAACAAAATAAACAGTATTATACTTTACAGCTGGCCACTGGAAAAACACCCGAGCCTTTAATAAAAATGAAACAGCGGCTGATTGCTGCAAAGCAGCTTGAGCAATTAGGCAAGCTGTCTATTCTTAAGGTGAAAGTTATAGATAAGCAAAATAAAAACATACGATTAACACGTTATGTGCTGGTATACGGAGTTTTTGATTCTTATCCGAAAGCAAAAAATGAGGTAGTTAAATTACCGGAAAAGCTACAGAAAGCCAGGCCCTGGATTAGACAGTTCGGGGTATTGCAGTCTATACTGAGTAAAAATGTAGGGAAATAGCAGGTTATTATGAAACCTTACAGGAAATGTTGCAGGAACAGGACTTTTTAATTAACAAAAAAGAACTACGAGTGGACTATTATATCAGCCTGGAATCAATGCTTATCAATAGTGATAAAAAGAAAGTTCAGCAACTGGTTTATAATTTATTATCAAATGCCATAAAATTTTCCCCTCAGGGCGGCATCCTCTGTTTTGAATTAAGTGGTGCGTATATCGAACAGGGTTCAGAAAAAACCAGAGCCCTGTTTTTTTGAATTATTGATCAAGGTCCCGGAATTCCGGAAGCTGAACTGGAATTAATTTTTGATAAATTTATGCAGAGCAGTAAAACCGATACTGGTGCCGGAGGGGCAGGTCTGGGGTTATCTATCAGTAAGGAAATTGTCCATATACTGGGCGGTCAGATTCGAGCTGAGGCAAATCAGACCAAAGGCGCTGCTTTCAGCCTGCTACTGTCTTGTGCTTAAAAAAACAGTAATAATTCAGCCTCGTCTTTCGTGTCATTTTTTTGGCACATTGCCATAAATTTTCCTGTAAATTCCTGTAAAACTTAAAATCATAGGCTACACTCTTAGAAATACTGAACTTTGGAACACTATTTGCTTATTGAAATATATGAGTAGAATTTCAACGGTTAGTTTATGCTGAATTGTGACAACAATTTAAGAATTTGTATAAAATTAACCAGGGATAGTTGATCTTAAAGAACAACAATTCCTAACATCAGAAACAGGAACTAAAAATGGCGGACGAAGATCTGGATTTAGATGACGGTGAAGAAGCACCCAAGTCTTCCAAAAAAAAGCTGATAATTATTATTGCAGGGGTGCTGGTTTTACTCATTGCAGTGGGTGCCGGTCTTTATTTTTCCGGTTTTTTTGATGATGCATCGGAACAGCCGAAAAGTAGTCAGACAGAAGATGGTGGTAGTGATAAAAATACCGCTGAAGAAGCGGAGCCGGAAGTCATTGCAGAACGCTCCTACTGGCCGCTGGAACCACCTTTTGTGCTGAATTTTGAAGGTAAAAGTAAAGCTCGTTATATGCAAATTGGCCTGGAAGTAGCCACCACCAGTAATAAAGCACTGGCTGCGGTAAAAAAACATTTACCGGTTATACGTAATGAAATCGTGTTATTGTTAAGCGGACAAAAATACCAGGAGATGGTGACTCCGGATGGTAAAGAACAGCTCCGGGCAGAACTGATTGAAACAATTAATAATGTGCTTAAGCAGCATAAAGTCAAAAAGGGCATTGAGAATATCTATTTTACCAGTTTTGTAATGCAGTAATTTATTTGATAAATTTGATTGATAAATACCAGAAGGTGAAAAAATAGCGTGACCGATTTACTCTCACAAGAAGAGATTGATGCTTTATTGCACGGTGTTGATGATGGGGATGTCGATACCGACGATGATGGCGATGATGACGGCTCGACCCGGCAATACGACTTTAATAGTGAAGATCGAATTGTTCGTGGGCGTATGCCGACGCTGGAAATGATTAATGAGCGTTTTGCCCGTTATCTACGGATCAGTATGTTTAATATGTTGCGTCGTTCTACCGAAATATCCGTCGGAGGCATTCAGACCCTTAAATTTGGTGAATACATCCATACGCTTTTCGTACCCACCAGTCTGAATCTGATTAAAATGAAACCTTTAAGAGGCACTGCTTTACTGGTGATAGAACCCACACTGGTTTTTATTCTGGTGGATAATTATTTTGGTGGAGAGGGTAAGTTTCACGCGAAAATTGAAGGCCGCGAGTTTACACCCACAGAACAACGGGTAATCCATATGTTTATGGAGATTTGTTTTATCGATCTGGTTAAGGCCTGGGAACCGGTAATGCCAATAGAATTTGAATTTTCCAGCCGTGAGGTTAATCCCCAGTTTGCAAATATAGTCAGCCCTACAGAAGTAGTGGTGGTCAGCAGTCTGCATGTAGAGCTGGAAGGCGGGGGAGGAAATATTCATCTTACCATGCCTTACTCTATGCTGGAACCTATCAGAGAATTACTCGATGCCGGTATTCAAAGTGATCGCAGTGATGTGGATGAGCGCTGGAGTCAGGCTCTGAGTGATGAAATTAAATCGGCTGAAGTTGAAGTCTCCGCTACCCTGACCAAAACTACGCTGACCTTGCAGGATGTTATGAACCTGACAGAAGGTGATATCATTGCCATAAATATACCTGATGAAGTGGGGGTTTATGCAGAAGACATTCCTATATTTAAAGCACATCACGGGGTGCATAATGGCCATTATGCTATCAAAATAAGTAACAGGATGGAACGACCTACTCATAAGGAAACCGGAATTCCCTTTTTGGATGAATCATTTGTCTCAAAAGATTCAAATAATGATACAGGCGATAATCAGTAATGAATGATGAAACAGAGAACGTAGAAACAGAGAAGGTAGAAAAAGAAAAAGATCCGTGGGCTGAGGCCATGAATGAGCAGGCGGAGGCAGAAGCTGATACAGCTGCAGGTTTTGAAAATCTGGAAGATGAAGGCAGTCCGGGTGATGAAGAAATTAATATGGAAGTTATTCTGGATGTTCCCGTTGATATTTCTATGGAAATAGGTCGTACCAAAATCAATATCCGTAATCTGCTGAAGTTAAATCAGGGGTCGGTTATTGAGCTGGACCGGCTGGCAGGAGAACCAATGGATGTACTGGTTAACGGGACTTTGATAGCCCATGGTGAAGTGGTAGTGGTTAATGATAAGTTTGGTATTCGACTCACTGATGTTATCAGCCCTGTAGAACGTATTAAGAAATTAAAATAACCTTGGACATTCATACTATTATAAATCAGTGTGTTACAGTCAGATATGCTGTTGGATTATTTCTGCTTGCCTTAATCCTGTTTTATCCAATATCATCAATTGCTGAGGTTCAGGCATTTAATGAAGTCCCACAAAATGCAGATGATAATCAGGTGGTATCAGATATTACTATTGTCAATACCAGACCGGCTGAAGCCTCAAAAGATAAGAAAAATTTTTCCTTCCTTATGACACAAAGGAATAAACAGGAGAATTCAGCGGCTGATTCCAGTCAGGCGATTAATGTATCATTAGGTCTTATTTTTATATTGCTACTGATTTTTTCACTGGCCTGGTTTATGCGTAAAATGGGCTATAGCAATATTTCAGGCCAGGGTGAGCTGAAAATACTGGCGACCTTAAACCTGGGTCAAAAAGAAAAAATTGCACTGATTCAGGTGGGTCAACAGCAATTACTGATAGGTGTGACCGCAAATCAGATCAATACTCTGCATGTTCTGGATGAAATACTTGAAGCAGGGGATAGCGCTATGGCTGCTGATGCAGGCTTTGCAAAAAAACTGGCTGAGTCTCTGGGTAAACCCAGCACCTGGCCTTAAAAGACAAGGCTTTTGGGAAATAGTTGTCACCACTGCTATCCTCGACCTTAAGGACGAGGCCTTACGAGGTGCCGGGTAAAATTAACAAAGGTTAACAAATATACATGAAACAAAGTCCAGTTTTTTCTCGTGTTCTACCACTGATAATTTTATCAATCATAATCCTGTTCAGTTTGTTTTCTGGCGTGGTTTCAGCCGCACCGGCTGTCAATCTGGTTACTATGACCCCGGGTACTAATGGTGAACAAAGCTACTCGGTGACACTGCAGGCACTGTTCTTTATGACGGTCATTTCACTGTTGCCCTCTATGTTGCTGATGATGACCTCCTTTACCCGAATTATCATTGTTCTGGCCATTGTTCGTCAGGCTACTGGTTTGATGCAGGCACCACCAGCACAGGTTCTGGTAGGACTGGGAATATTTATGACCATGTTTATTATGGCGCCGGTTTTTGAGAAAATGTACAGTGATGGTATTAAACCGTATCTGGATGATCAAATTGGTATTGAAGTTGCTGTAAAAAAAGCTTCCAGTCCACTGCATGAGTTTATGCTGGCTCAGACACGAGAAAAAGATCTGACCATGTTTACTGAAATAGCCGATGAAGGACCTTACCAGACATCCGCTGATGTCCCATTTACCGTACTTATTCCCGCTTTTGTTACCAGTGAACTTAAAACGGCTTTTACCATTGGTTTTTTGATCTTTATTCCTTTTTTGATTATTGATCTGGTTGTTGCCAGTGTTCTGATGTCCATGGGGATGATGATGCTGTCCCCCTTAATTGTCTCCATGCCGTTTAAACTGATGCTGTTCGTACTGGTGGATGGCTGGTCGATGATTATGGGGACACTGGCATCGAGTTATTATATATAAGAGCAGCGCTCAGCGCTGAGCGCTGAGCGCTTTATTTCCCGGAGTTACTTATGACCCCTGAATCTGTTTTAGACATCCTGCAGGGTGCTGTGTATCTGATCATTGTTCTGTTGTTGATCATTTTACTGCCGGCGCTGATTGTAGGGTTGATGGTCAGTATGTTTCAGGCTGCTACGCAGTTAAACGAACAGACTTTGACCTTTATTCCTAAACTGCTGGTGACCTTTGGGGTTCTGATGTTTGCCGGGCCGTATATGCTGGATCGAATAATGGAGTATATGCATCAGATGTTTATTAATATCCCCATGTTTTTAAGTGGTGGTTAATAATGTTTACCACTGAGGAAATTACCGCCTTTGTAGGGGCTTTTATCTGGCCTTTTATTCGTATCAGTGCCATGATGCTGGTGGCCCCCGTATTTTCCTCTATATCTGTTCCCATTCGTATCAGAGTTCTGGCATCAGTTGCTCTTTCTATTGTTATTATTCCCGTATTACCCCCGTTACCGCTGGTTGATTTTGTCAGTGGAGAGGCCCTGCTTATTGCTATACATCAAGTATTAATTGGTGCCATTATGGGCTTTGCCCTGCAGCTGGCTTTTAATCTATTTGTGATGGCTGGTCATATTCTGGCTATGCAGGCGGGACTGGGGTTCTCATTAATGAACAGTCCTCAGGATGGGATTCAGGTTACCGTTGTCGGACAGCTCTATCTGTTCCTGGCCACCTTTTTATATCTGGCTATGGACGGGCATTTAATATTAATTCGCGAAGTATTAAACAGCTTTACCATTATTCCTGTGAGCACGAATGGAATTGCACCTGCCGGTTTCTGGATGCTGATTAGCTGGGGGAGTGAAATGTTTCGCAGTGCAGTGATGATGGTGCTGCCGGGTATTACAGCACTGTTAATGGTTAATGTCAGTTTTGGCGTTATGTCCAAAGCTTCACCGCAGTTAAATCCATTTTCAATTGGTTTCCTAATAACTATTATTCTTGCCTTTATTATTATTTACATTACTTTACCCACTTTATGGCCCTATTTTATAAGGATTATGGACTCCATCTTTTTACTGATCCAGAATATTCTGCAGCAAAGTGCCGCCTATAATGCAGGAACAGTATAATGGCTGAAAATCAGGATGGTCAGGAAAAGTCAGAAGACCCTACGGAGAAAAAGAAATCGGAATCCCGTAAGAAAGGCCAGATCACCCGTTCCAAAGAACTGACCACTTTATTTATGCTGCTCTCGTCTATTGTGGGCATTATGATCTTTGCCAGAGGTATGGTTGAAACCATCAGCGCCATTATGCGTAATAATTTTACCGTGGAACGTGACACGCTGTTTCATACCGGGCAGCTGTTTATTCACTTTAAAGGTGAACTGGCGGCCATGCTGTATTCGCTTTTGCCATTATTTATTGTAATGGTCATTACGGCAATATTATCCAGCTCATTGCTGGGAGGATTCAATTTTTCATCAGAAGCCCTACAGCCCAGCTTATCTAAAATGAACCCTTTAAAGGGGATAAAAAAGATTTTTGGCAGCCAGGGTTTAATTGAACTGGTCAAAAGTATTTTAAAACTGCTGTTATTAGGGAGTATTGCGGTTTATTTTATCTGGGCTGACCGATATGAAATCTATGGCCTCTCGGAAGAACCTTTTCCAGAAGCGTTTATACACGCAATGAAACTGCTTTCCTGGCAGTTTCTGCTGGTTACTCTGGGTATGATTGTGGTAGCCATGATTGATGTCCCATATCAGATCTGGAGTAGTAAAAGGCAGTTAAAAATGACCAAGCAGGAGGTCAAGGATGAGTCAAAAAACTCGGATGGCAATCCAGAAGTAAAAAGCCGTATACGGCAATTGCAACGAGAAATGGCCATGCAGCGTATGATGGGCGATGTTCCTAAAGCTGATGTTATTATTACCAATCCTACCCATTATGCTGTGGCTCTGCAATATGACCAGGAGGGCTCGGGTGCTCCAGTTATGCTGGCCAAAGGAACCGATCTGGTTGCTCTGCAAATACGTAATGTTGCACAGGCTAATGATGTGCCGATCCTGGAAGCCCCTCCTTTATCCCGTGCTATTTATCATAGTGTAGAAATTGGTCAGGAAATCCCCGCCGGCCTTTATGTGGCTGTGGCGCAGGTATTAGCTTATATCTTCCAGCTGAAAAATGGTGAAGCGGATGAAACGATGAAGCCGGATCTGAATCACCTGCCCATACCCGCAGAATTTAATTACTAAACCGGATTCTGTTGGCACACAATCTGCTAACCATACCTGTAATCGTCAAAAAACAGTCACAGAATGAATTCAGGGTAGTTATGGCCACAGCAGCAATTGATGTTAAATCACAGATTTCCAGCTTTATCCAGAGTGGACTGGGTACGCCGCTTTTATTGATGGGTATTCTGGCAATGGTTATCCTGCCTTTGCCCACTATATTACTGGATATGCTGTTTACCTTTAATATTACCTTTGCTCTTATTATTCTCCTGATTGTCGTTTATGCCAGAAAACCTCTGGATTTTGCATTGTTTCCTACCGTTATTCTTATTGCTACCCTGTTGCGCCTGGCTCTCAATGTGGCTTCAACCCGGGTAGTACTTTTGCATGGCTATGAAGGACCCGATGCGGCAGGTAAGGTTATTCAGTCATTTGGTGAGGTGGTAATTGGCGGCAATTATGCAGTGGGACTGGTAGTATTTATTATTCTGGTGATCATTAATTTTGTGGTGGTGACCAAAGGTGCGGGACGGGTTGCAGAAGTCAGTGCCCGTTTTACTCTGGATAGTATGCCCGGCAAACAGATGGCTATTGATGCGGATTTGAATCAGGGCTTAATTGATCAGGAGCAAGCCAAAATTCGACGTGAAGAAGTGACCCGGGAAGCTGATTTTTACGGCTCAATGGACGGTGCCAGTAAATTTGTACGGGGGGATGCCGTTGCCGGTATTTTAATTACTATAATCAATGTAATAGGCGGTTTTACCATCGGTATGCTGCAGCACGATCTCAGTGCGGCTCAATCAGCGGAATATTTTGTTTTACTGACGATTGGAGATGGTCTGGTCGCACAGATCCCCGGTCTTATCCTGTCCACAGCCGCCGGTATTATGGTGACTCGTGAAAATCGTGAGGGAGATATGGGTGGTAAATTTGTTACCGATATGTTCAGTAAGCCTAAAACCCTGGGCATTACTTCCGGCATTATGGCCACTATGGGGCTGGTTCCCGGTATGCCTCATCTGGCATTTTTAAGTTTTGCGGCCTTAACCGGTTATATGGCCTGGCGCAAAAAACAGCTTCAAACCACTGAGCTTGAAGTCGTTCAGGAACAGCAGCATGAACAACAGGAACTGGAAGCTGCTTCAAATGATCATAAGGAACTCAGCTGGGATGACGTTATGCCGGTGGATGCTATTGGTCTGGAAGTGGGTTATCGCCTGATACCTATGGTAGATAAATCTCAGGGGGGGCAGTTAATGTCTCGTATTAAAGGGGTTCGTAAGAAACTTTCACAGGATCTGGGTTTTCTTATTCCACCGGTGCATATCAGAGATAATCTTGATTTAGCGCCTAATGTTTATCGTATAGCCTTAATGGGAGTTTCTGTCGGGGAAGCGGAAGTACATCCTGAACATGATATGGCTATTAATCCGGGACAGGTATTTGGTGAAGTAAAGGGCATTAAGACCCAGGACCCGGCCTTTGGCCTGCCTGCGGTCTGGATTGAACAGAACAGCAAGGAAAATGCTCAGACTCTGGGTTATACCGTAGTAGATGCCAATACGGTTATTGCCACCCATTTAAGTCAGGTATTAAATGAAAATGCAGCGCAATTACTGGGTCATGAGGAAGTCCAGCAATTACTGGATCGTCTGGCAGTAGCCTCACCCAGGCTGGTTGAAGATCTGGTGCCAAAAATGCTGCCATTAAGTACTGTTGTTAAGGTAATGCAGAATTTACTGGACGAAAATATTCCTGTTCGCGACTTTAAGACCATTATTGAATGTCTGGCTGAATATGCACCGGTAACACAAGATGCCGGAATTTTGACAGCTCATGTCAGGGTGGCATTGGGTCGATTTATTGTTCAACATATCAATGGCTTATCTAATGAATTGCCGGTTATTACTCTGGAACCATCCCTGGAACAGTTATTGCATCAGTCTATACAGATGTCAGAAGAGGGGGGTGGTATTGAACCAGGGCTGGCAGAGCGAATACATCAGTCTCTGGCTGAAAGTGCTCAGAAACAGGAAGTTAACGGTAGTCCGGCCATTTTGCTGGTTTCTGCTCAAATCCGCAATATGCTTATGCGGTTTGTTAAACATACTATCCCTAATATGCATGTCCTGGCCTATAACGAAGTACCGGATAATATGCAGATAAAAATAGTTTCTACTGTCGGACAGGGATAATAAATTCTCTGCCGGACAGTTAAAAAAAATACAGTGTTAATAAAAGGTTATAGGATATGAAAATCAAACGTTTTTTTGCAGCAGATATGCGTGAAGCACTGCGCCAGGTCAAAGAAGAGCTTGGAGCCGATGCTGTTATTCTATCCAATAATAAAGTCAGCGATGGTATCGAACTGGTGGCTGCAATAGATTATGATGAAGATGCTATCAAACGTCAGGCTGCGGACAGCAGAAACCCATCAGCTATGCACAGATCTGCCGGAACTCCAGCATCAGGTCAGACACTGACAAGACCTGAAAAACGCTCAGTTTTTGCCAGAGTACGCAAACCATCCATAGCAGAAAAACTTGAAGATGATATTAAGGATGATGTCATTCAGTTCAGTCATTCAAGTTCTTCCGTTACAGGTGGCAGTGCAGATAAAGGTATACAAGATGCAGACCAGGACTTTGGTGCGTTGTTAAAACAGACTGCTGTTGCCAGAGAGTCCACTAATGCTTTTACCCGGCCTTCTGTTAATGATCGTAAGCAACCTTATATTTCTGATCTGGATAACACTGAATCTGCCAGTCAAAACATTTCGCAAAACGCGGTAGATGATTATCAGCATTTGAACAGTAGAACAACATCCCGATCTCAAGGGCGTTTTGGCGGGAGTAAAGCAATAGAAAATGATGAGTGGGATCTGGATGACTTTTTTTCGGATAGTGGAAGCATTCGTAAATCAAATGCCCAGGCCAAAAAAAAATCTGCTAAAACCAGAAGCGGCAGTAAACCCGCAACAGGAAAAGTGGAATGGCTGCAGGATCCGGCCCTGACTTCCGTGCAGGAAGAAATCAAGTCTCTTAGAGGTATTCTGGAAAACCAGCTTTCTGGTCTGGCCTGGGGTGATTTTGCCCGACGTCATCCACACAGGGCAGAGTTATTGTCGCGTCTGTATCGTCTGGGAATGAAATCTTCAATAAGTGAAAAACTGGTCAAACAACTGGATGCTGATGATGCACTGGAAACCAGCTGGCGACGGTTGCTGACTCTTATTGCCCGTAATATACCGACGACCGAACAGGACTTAATTGATGAAGGTGGAGTTATTGCTCTGGTAGGTCCTACCGGTGTGGGAAAAACAACCAATATTGCCAAACTGGCAGCCCGCTTTACCTTAAAACACGGAGCAAAAGAACTGGCACTGGTAACCACCGACAGTTATCGTATTGGTGCTCATGAACAGCTTAAAACCTATGGCCGTATTCTGGGAGCACCGGTTTATGTGGCTGATGATGAACAGGATTTAAAACAGATATTATCCCGTCTTGAGGATAAAAAACTGGTATTAATTGATACTGCCGGAATGAGTCATCGGGATATCAGACTGGCTCAGCAGCTGACCATGCTCCGACGCAGTTATTCCAGTATTAAAGTCCTGGCTGTGCTTTCTGCTGCTTCTCAGACCATGGCAATGGATGAAGTCATAAAAACCTTCAATGCCCGGGAGCTGGATGGATGTATTGCCTCTAAAGTGGATGAATCCACTTCAATAGGAGGAATTATTTCAATTCTTATTGAGAATCAGCTGCAACTCAACTACATTAGTGATGGGCAGAAAGTTCCTGAGGATATTCATCATGCGAATACCAAGGACTTTCTAAAACAGGCTCTGGAGATGGTTCGTCAGCATCCGGTACAGGTAAAAACCGATGAGCTGGCAATGTCCTTTTCGGCTGGAGGTCTGTCCCATGCATTTGGCTAGTATTGATACAGCCATTACCAGACCACAATTCAGTGAAGCAGCCCCGGCCTCTTATAGAGAGCCTAATCGAGGGCGGCCAGCTGATCAAGCAGAAGGTTTACGACGTATGACTCAGGGGCGTCCAGTCAGAGTAATTGCAGTCAGCAGCGGTAAAGGCGGGGTGGGTAAAACCAATGTGTCAGTTAATCTTGCCATGGCCTTATCGGCAACCGGAAAAAAAGTAATGATACTGGATGCCGATCTGGGACTGGCGAATATTGATGTTTTGCTGGGATTGCATCCAAAATTTAATATATCACATGTTTTAACCGGTGATTATGATCTTTCGGAGATTATTGTAGAAGCACCCGGCGGCGTTAAAATTATTCCGGCAGCATCCGGTGTCAGTAGTATGGCATCGCTAAGTGATGCTGAAAATGCCGGTATTATCAATGCTTTCAGTGAACTGGAAAATGAACTGGATGTATTAATCATTGATACGGCTGCGGGTATTGACCGAAGTGTGGTCAGTTTTTGCCGGGCATCTCAGGAGGTTATTGTTGTGGTGTGTGATGAACCATCTTCTATTACGGATGCTTATGCACTGATTAAAATTTTGAATAAGGAACAGGGGATTAATCGTTTTCGTATCCTGCCGAATATGGCCCATGATATGAAAGAAGGACGCGAGTTATTTAATAAAATACTTAAGGTTACAGATCGATTTCTGGATGTATCGCTGGATTTTCTGGGTGCCATACCTTTTGATATGTATTTAAGAAAATCCGTTAAAAAACAAAATGCAGTTACCCTGGCCTATCCAAGAAGCCCTTCTGCACGGGCCTTTAATACAGCTGCACAAAAAATTAATAAATGGCCTCTGCCGAGACGGGCAGGGGGACACCTTGAGTTTTTTGTTGAACGTCTAATTAATTATAACCAGGGTTAAAAAATGGGCATGGGGATGCGATGATGAGCCTGACAATGAAAAAAGCGGAAATTTACAATCAGATCCAGAAACACGATACGGTTGATAAACATATACCACTGGTAAAGCGGATTGCCTATCATTTAAAAAGCCGTCTGCCGGCCAGTGTTTTACTGGATGATATGATCCAGGCCGGGATGATAGGCCTGCTGGAAGCCAGTAGAAATTATGATCCCTCTCAGGGCGCCAGTTTTGAAACTTATGCCAGTATTCGTATCCGTGGTTCCATGCTGGATGAAATCAGAAAAAATGACTGGGCTCCACGTTCTGTACACCGCAATAGTCGTCGAGTTGCTGAGGTTGTACGTCAAATTGAAAATGAAAAAGGTCGGGATGCACGGGATAGTGAAATTGCTGATGCTCTGGATATGAATCTGGATGAATATAACCGGATCCTGCAGGATGCCTGTGGTCATAAAATATTAAGTTTTGAAGAGACTGGAAGCGCTGATGGATCAATACTGGATTATATTCCTAATCCACAAACCAGTATTCTCGATGATCTTCAGAAAGACGATTTGAATACGCATATTGCTCAGGCTATTGCCGGTCTGCCGGAAAGAGAACGTATGGTTATGGCATTGTATTATGCCGAAGAATTAAACCTTAGAGAAATTGGTGCTGTAATTGGTGTCAGTGAATCACGGGTCAGCCAAATTCATTCTCAGGCGATTATCCGTCTCCAGTCCCGCCTTTTGGTATAAACTATTGGTCTAGGGGGCTGTTGATCTTTCATCTAAAATCTGTTTTTCTCAAAATCAGCTTAGCATCTGAAAGATCAACAGCCCCCTGATCATTTCTGCCATATTACTCAGCCTGCAGCGGGCTTGTGTGTCTTTTTCTTATGATCCCATAAATATTTACAGATAATGCGGATTTTTACTGGTAAAAAGTGAATTTTTTGCCTAAAAATACATTGATACTATAAGAAAGTCGTTGTTAATAAATCTTTGTTGAGTTGAGGCTATCAATGGAGAACTAAAATTTACTGAAGTTTTTTTTCGTCTGGCCGATAGTGTTATTAAGAAAATATATAAAAATGACTATCAAAGACTGGAAAAATTGAACGGCTGTCAGTATTTGAGAATAATTTAGGTTAGAATTGCTGTCCAATTATAGTGCCTGGCGGGATATTTACCCAGCACCTCGTAAGGTCTCGTCCTTAAGGTCGAGGAGTGACAACTAGTTCTTACAAGGCTCGTCTTTTAAGGCGAGGTGCTGGGTTTACCGAGGGGCTATGAAATCTGAATTATTTTATGCTATTTAGCTGGAGGTTGACTTGAATAAAGACATGAAAATCTTGATTGTAGATGATTTTTCAACAATGCGACGCATTATTAAAAATCTTCTTAGAGATCTTGGATTTACAAACACTGTTGAGGCTGATGATGGACTCACAGCCCTGCCCATTCTGGATGCCGGTGGTATCGATTTTCTGGTAACAGACTGGAATATGCCGGGTATGCAGGGAATTGATCTGTTAAAACACGTCAGAGCTGATAATAAACTCTCTAAAATGCCGGTACTGATGGTGACTGCAGAACAAAAAAGAGAGCAAATTATTGAAGCGGCCCAGGCTGGAGTGAATGGTTATATTGTAAAACCTTTTACTGCGGCAACTCTCAAGGAAAAAATTGATAAGATCTTTGAACGCATTGATGGTTAATCACTGTTGTTGTGTGCTGATAGTTGTGAGCTGATAGTTATGTACTACTAGACAATTATTAAGCCACAGCAAATACGCAAGTATGCCTTTCTGAAATACTATACTACTGAGGAACAATCTTTCATGGTTGATGATGTTGTAATTGATGAAGTGTTTATAAATCGTGCCAGAGATCTGGTTGTCAGTGCTGAACAGGGTGATGACGAACAGGTAAAAAAAATTCTCGATGAATTATCAGCGATGAAGGAAACCAGTTTGTTTCAGGAGCTGGGAAAACTGACTCGTGAAATACATGATACTTTTAAAGACTTTCGGTCTGATTCGCGTATTAATGAACTGGCAGAAAGTGATATTCCTGATGCCAGAGAGCGTCTTCATTATGTTATTACTATGACTCAGCAGGCTGCAGATACCACCATGAGCCAGGTTGAATGCGCTATTCCTTTATGTGAAAACATCACTCAGGGTACCACTGAACTGCTGGATGACTGGGATCGATTTACTCAGCGTAAGATGGCAGTGCAAGAATTTCGTCAATTAAGCAAAACCCTTAAAGATTTTCTGTTATCTGCCAATAAAGATAGTAAGAGTCTGATGAACAATCTTAATGAAGTGCTTCTGGCTCAAAGTTATCAGGATATTACCGGACAGATTATCTACCGGGTCATTAATCTGGTAGAAGATGTTGAAAAGAGTCTGGTTAACCTTATCAAGCTTTCCAGTAAACATCTGGGTGTTGAAGCCGCCACAGGAAAGAATTCAAAGCAAAAAGATAAAGGCAGTCTGGACGGACCGGTGGTTCCCGGTGTAGCCGATGAAAAAGAAACTCTGTCAGGTCAGGATGAAGTAGATGATTTATTATCCAGTCTGGGCTTTTGAAGTAAGAATTGAGGAAATAACCTATGTCATTTGATGCTGATGATGAAATCCTGCAGGATTTTTTAATTGAAGCTGGTGAAATCATTGAAACGCTGAATGAAGAACTGGTTGAGCTTGAGCAGCGTCCCAATGATGCTGACCTTCTAAATTCTGTATTTCGTAGTTTTCACACCATCAAAGGCGGAGCAGGTTTTCTATCTCTGACACCCCTGGTAGAACTTTGTCATCGTGCTGAAGATGTGTTTAACCTGTTAAGAAACGGTGAACTGCAGGTTAATTCCTCCATTATGGATGTCATGCTGCCTGTTCTGGACTCTTTAAATGAGATGTTTGATAGTTTAAGAAGTGCTGTTGAGCCTGAAGATGCAGACCCTGCCTTACTGGCGGCACTGGATGGAATTTTAAAAGGGGAAGCTGCTGCACCAGTATCAGAACCGGTGGCTGAAACACCTCGGGCCGCTGCGGAAGAAGATGTAGCTGATGAAGAATTTGAACAATTGCTGGATGCTATTGATGATTCACAGGCACCGGTATCGGGTGTGGATAATTCTGCGGCACCGGCAACAGATGAAATAAGCGAAGCCGAATTTGAAGATCTGCTGGATCAATTACATGGTAAAGGAAAATTTGATACCCGTGTCAGCAGTACAGGTTCAGTAAATAATACCAACAGTAATGCTGCCAGTGACAACAAAACTCTGGCTGATGATGAAATCAGTGATGAAGAATTTGATCTATTACTGGATGAACTGCATGGGCCGGGTAAATTTGACAGCAGTATTGCTCAATCATCAGCTTCGTCAAGCGATAAAAGTGATACTGCTAATACCGTATCCGGAGCGGAACCGGCAGCAAAGGCTGAGGCTGAGAATAACCAGGAAGCGTCGGCATCAATGACTCCGGTCGTTGCAAAACCAGCACCTAAAGCTGCCGCAAAAAAGGCATCGCCTAATAAAGACGGGCCATCACCTGTACCTGCCGAGGCAACTGTACGGGTTGATACCAAGCGTCTGGATGATATTATGAATATGGTAGGTGAGCTGGTACTGGTACGTAATCGTCTGGTTACTCTGGAACAATCTCTGAGTAATGAAGAATTGTCCAAGGCGGTCAGCAGCCTGGATGTGGTGACTGCTGATCTGCAAATGTCAGTCATGAAAACCCGTATGCAGCCCATCAAAAAAGTATTTGGTCGTTTCCCCCGAGTAGTCCGTGATCTGACTCGAGCCATGAAAAAAGAAGTTAAGCTGGAACTTGTTGGTGAAGATACTGATCTGGATAAAAATCTGGTAGAAGCACTGGCTGATCCACTGGTTCATCTGGTCAGAAACTCGGTCGATCACGGTGTGGAAATGCCCGATGTCCGTGAAAAAGCCGGTAAGCCTCGTCAGGGAACCGTTATTCTCGCAGCAGAACAGGAAGGTGATCATATTATGCTGTCCATTGAAGATGATGGTGCGGGTATGAATGCTGATCTATTACGCAGTAAAGTGATTGAAAAGGGTCTGATGGATGAAGACGCTGCCAATCGACTGGATGACAAAGAATGTTATTCATTAATCTTTATGCCCGGTTTCTCAACAAAAGATGAAATTTCAGATATTTCCGGTCGTGGTGTGGGAATGGATGTAGTAAAAACTCGCATTGCCCAGCTCAATGGTGGTATTGATGTTGACTCTGAAGAAGGTAAAGGGACACGTATTGCTATCAAGGTACCGCTGACGCTGGCTATTATGCCTACCCTGATGGTTAAACTGAAAGATCAGGCATTTGCTTTACCGCTGGTCAGTGTTAATGAAATTTTCCACCTGGATCTGACCAAAACCAATACTGTTGACGGACAGCTGGTAATTATGGTGCGTGATAAACCCCTGCCTTTATTTTATCTTACCCGCTGGCTGGTTAATGGTTGCGAATACGATGAATTGCCTGAAGAAGGGCATGTAGTTGTAGTGCATGTCGGTAGTAAAAAAGTGGGCTTCGTTGTCAATCATCTGATAGGTCAGGAGGAGGTAGTCATAAAACCACTGGGTTCTTTATTACAGGGTACCGATGGGCTGGCCGGTGCAACGATTACCGGTGATGGTAAAATTGCCCTGATCCTTGATGTTCCTACTCTAATGACTTCCCGGGTTCATTAATTCATGATTGATGTCCTCAGTATTTTCGGCCTGATCCTGGGTATTGGCGCCATACTCATGGGGCAGTTCCTAGACGGTGGGCATCTTTCTACC
>Ga0256831_1000562_pt1 | contig 19261 bp, 19 predicted proteins | sample 132544metaG_FD_189087 | JGI IMG/M metagenome (GOLD analysis project Ga0256831, IMG submission 189087) | Hydrothermal vent microbial communities from Lau Basin, Pacific Ocean - 132-544 | ecosystem: Environmental > Aquatic > Marine > Hydrothermal vents | place: Pacific Ocean: Lau Basin | collected... | reverse complement strand
GTCTAATATTGCTTTTCTAACGACTTCACTCCACTTTACCTCCCTGTATTTCTTCATCTTCTTGTAAATGTCCTCCGGTATCGATAAAGTTATGTTGGGCATACACGTATTATGTGAATTCAAATTTAACCGTTTGCGTTTAAAATGCACTGCCCTATAATGAAAAAAATTTAACTTAGGCAAGAATAACCCCCATTCATGAATTTGACTTTGAGAGTGGATAGGAAAGATGTTAGAACACTTGTTAAGGAGATAGGTAATGTTGCAACATACTTACTGCCAACATTTCAAAGAGATTTCGTTTGGGATGAAAAGGATGTTAAGGAATTTATCGATTCTATTATAAAGGGCTACCCGATTGGAAACATCATCCTTTGGAAACCCTCAAGAAACGTTTATGAGAACGATCCATTTTCAAAACCCATAATAGGTGAAAAGAATTTTGACAACGAAGTTTACTACGTAATAGACGGTCAGCAAAGGTTAACTACGTTAATTCTGATGTTTAACAACTGGAGAATAAGAAGAGAAAACGAAGAAATTGAGTTAACACCCATTTCCATTAACCTTGAGGGTGAAAATTATAAGCTGTATGTATCGAGTAAATTTACGAACATTTACGAGCTACTGAAATCGATAGCAGGTTCACCCATCTTCGATCCATTCACATACAATCAATTACATGAACGCTTAGATAGTAACGTTTTTGACAAACTTTGCACAATAGCAGATAGAATACTAAGCTACGAAATACCGCTCTACATCTTACAAACATGCAACGAAGATGAGAAAGTTTACAAAGATATGGCGGAAGCATTTGTCAGAGTAAACAAGAGTGGTGTGAGTATAGGTAACGTAGAAATGATACTATCCCTTCTGGCGGGAACTGTAAGGGGTTCATTTAAAAACGATATATACGACATCTACCGAAGCTTAGAGAACTTTAAAATTGATCTACAACCGATAATTAGGGCTGTGCTATCCGAATTCGGCGTTAGACAGTCCGATATAAAACCTGAAAGGTTTGGACGTATCGTCAGGGAAGTTCAAAATATTGATGAGAGCGAAAGAAGGAGTAAGGTCAATAGGGTCAGTAGGGCATTTCAACTTACGGTGAAGTTTTTAAAGGAACGTCTTGGGGTAAAGGATACAAGAATTTTGCCAAGTCAAATACCGCTCGTGGTAATTTCCAAGTACTTCGCATCTAAAGATATTACCGATTTAAATCAAATTGATCCAGAAGTGGCTAAATCAATGGAGAGTTGGTTTGTGCTTGTTAATTTTATGGGTTACGATAGTTCGCAAACTGATACAAAGCTTGAGGAAGATTTGAAAACAGTTAGAAAACATAGCGATTTCCCATTTGAGGAACTTTCAAACAATATGGAAAGAAGAAGATTTCCAACAAAAATTCGTAGAGAAGATTTAGAATCTGGATTAAGGACTAACGTTCTTAGGGGTAAACAAGGTAGGAGTTACCTCTTTTTACTTTACATCCTATTGGTAAAAAACGATGCCACAGATTGGGCAGGTGAACTGATAAGAGTTAGACCATTTGATAACTTAGATCGACATCACATATTTCCAAGGGATTTCTTAAGAGAAAACTTGGAGATCGAAGGAGACCGAGACATCTTGATAAACAACATCGGAAACATAACATTCATCAAGAAGGAAATTGATTCTGCAATCGGCAACACCCCACCTTCCGAATATTTGCCAAGATATAGGTCATACATAGAGAAACACTTTATACCTATGGACGAAAATCTATGGAAATTGGAAACCTACGAAACATTCCTAAGGGCGAGGATTGACAAGATATACTTAAAGGCACGTGAGTTTTATCCAGAAATTTTTGAATAAATTTGAAATTTTAAACACCTCTCTCCTGCATTCTAACCTCAAGCTGTGAGACCTCCAAACCCTTCATGGCCTCTCCCAACCCCTTGCTTACTTCCGCAATAACCTCCGGCTCATCCCAGTGTTCTACGGCCTCAACTATTGCCCTCGCATATCCCTCTGGATTTGAGGACTTGAATATTCCGCTTCCAACGAAAACACCATCCGCACCTAACTGCATCATGAAGGCTGCATCTGCTGGAGTCGCTATTCCACCAGCAGCAAAATTTACAACTGGCAACCTTCCAAGCTTTTTGATCTCCATGAGAACTTCGTATATGCCTTCAACTATCTCCTCAAGTGTGTATTCCTCGTAAACTACATCCTTTGGGCTTATCTCATCTGCCAATCCCATCTCCCTTCTGACAACCTTAGCAAGCTCGGCGTATCTGTTTGCGTAATTCTTAGCAACTTCGTATATCTTATCGTCGTCCATTTTCACTATCTCCGCTATCGCGTAGTTCATGATTCTCATGTGCTTCACCGCTTCAACAACGTTACCGGTTCCAGCCTCTCCCTTAGTCCTTATCATCGCAGCACCTTCCCAAATTCTCCTTACCGCCTCACCTAAGCTCCTCGCACCGCAGACAAATGGGACGGTGAACTTTCTCTTGTCTATGTGGAAGAACACGTCTGCTGGTGTTAAAACCTCGCTCTCGTCTATCATGTCAACTCCCAAGGCCTCTAATGCCCTTGCTTCAGCATAATGACCAATTCTGCACTTTGCCATAACTGGAATGGTTACAGCATCCATTATCTCCTCTATCTTCTTCGGATCGGCCATTCTCGCAACTCCCCCACTTGCCCTTATGTCCGCTGGAACCTTGTGCAAAGCCATTACCGCAACCGCTCCGGCATCTTCAGCTATTTGAGCTTGCTCAGCATTGGTAACGTCCATTATCACTCCACCCTTCTGCATCTTTGCAAATCCCCTCTTCACAAGTTCAGTCCCAAACCTCAACTCCTCAAGCTTCATCGTTCGATGAATAACCAAAGGGATATTTAACTGATGTGGAGGAAGTTGACTACAATCTCCCTATTCAAAACCTCTGGATGAAAGGAAACACCGTAAAATTCCCTTCCAACGACTTTGAACATGCAGACTTCATCGTTTTGTATAGCCAAACACTCCAAGTTTTTGACGTTCTTTAAAGCGTATCTGTGAAGGAAGTAGGCTTTCCAAGTCCCCTTACCGATTAAAGGGTTGTCCCTAACAACATCGAACTCGTAAACACCGATCTTTTTACACTCAACCAAATCGTTATCGAACACCTTTGCGATTATCTGGTATCCTGCACATATCCCCAAAACTTCGCCGTCGTAGTCTTTCAACCATTCGAATTTGTCAACGTATCTCAAGTAGTCTAAGTCCATCAGTGCGGTTCCGCATACTATCACCTTGGAGTAATCGGTGTCTATCCTTTCACGGTAGCGTTTAATTTCGTAACTAAATCCGCACTCCCTTACGATCTCAACAATGGGTTTTACGAACTCCTCCTCGCTCAGCTTATACTTGCAAGTTGAAACTATCAGTATCAGGTGTGTCTGGATGCTATCATCCTTATCGGATGTTATCAGATGATAGCATCCTTCATTCTTGGGCTTCATCGGATTCGGGATCACATCTCCTCGACCCCGTTCGGGGTGCACCCTCACACCCCACATCCCAAGACATTCAGCCATTTATCCACGAGATTGATCACAGCTACCGAATCTTTATCCATTCTGAGACCACACTTGCACTTTAATACTCTGTTCTTCACTACAGTATCCGTTGACTTGCACTCTGGACATGTTCTCGAAGAGTTCGCCGGATTAATGTAGATTACTGCTAATCCCTTCTTCTTAGCTTGCCACTCTATCCAGTTCTGTAATTTTCTGTAAGCGAAAAAGGTGAACCTCTCCCTCCAAGGTCTCTTCATCTTTGCCTGCTCTTCTTTTAACCCGTTGAGATCTTCCAAGACAATCGTATCGTAACCCGATTTCTTGGAGATTTCAACGATCCTCTTAGAAACTTGCTTAACAAAGTTGTCCGTAATATTGCTGATTCTCTTCCACCATCTCGAAATAGCTCTCCTGACGCCTTTCAAGTGCCTCCATTGCTTGTTATATTTCTTCTGTGTCCTCTCGATGTGATTCCTCTTGATGTGCACGATTTTTTGCATTGGAGTTTTGAATCTCTCCTCAAACTCTCGATTACCTATCACAACCTCGTTGAAGTTCAAATCTACCGCAACAGCTCTTTCGCTTGGATCTGCTATCTTAACGGTCTTCTTAAACGTGATTAACAGTTTGACAGCTCCTTTCTCAAGCTTCATTATCAGATCCCCCGGCGCCCAGTCCCTGAATTCATCGAACCACTTTGGATTGAATCCTGTCACTTCTATCTCACCAAAATTCCTCAACTTTAGAATACACTTGTCCCCCCTGACTTCTATGCTGTAAGTTTGGTAATCACACCTCGCCCTGTAGCTCTTGATCACGCACTTGTTCTCCCGATTTTCCCCATTGTTCAAAACAGATTTCACTATTGCTACAGCTTCTTTCTGGCATGCGATTGCAAACTTTGGTGGTAGGTCGAAGTCGTCCTTTAAAATCTGGTAGAACTTGTGGTGGACTGCTTTTAAGTCGTGTTCCCACTTTATCTTCTTTGCCCTCTTGACATACCTCCATCTCCCGTATTCGCTCGGTTCTCTGAGAATTTCTGAGACTACAAATCGTAGTCCGTTTGTGTAGTTTCGGACAAGTTGTGCTAAGGGCTCTGACCTAACGGTCATCTCCATTACTCCCGTTAGGTTCACTTCATTGCCCATCGTATGCTAATTAACATATGATAATATAAAATTTTCGACGGATAACTTTATTTCATAAATTCAATTTTTTATCACTCGATAACATCTGATGGCAATTTTATCAAAAATTAAAATCATACGAGCTCCGCCCTCTCAACTATCAGAGTCGCATCGAATTTCCCCTCAACGACCCTGCTTTCCAGAATCCTTATTTTTTTCTTAAACAAGGGCATGTTTAAAACGAGGGTTTCAAACTCACCACCCTCACCCGCTGGATTCACGTAACTTTTAATCCTTTCAAGCTCTTCCACAACCTTCAAATCGATCCTTCTTCCCAAAAATCTCCTATCCAAGCCCGCAACCCTCGTAAATATAACTTCAAAACCCCTTTCAACTATCTCCTTCAAAATCGAAACCTCATCCCTGAGCCATAGAGGGTTGAAGCACCACAGGTTTAGCTCATCGCAGACCCTTTGAAACCTCGTAGCCTGATAGACAGACTTTATAGCACCGCTAACAACCCCCTCAACCCCGTATTCGGATTTTGCCCTGATCAAACCACTTTTCAAGGCTTTCAAACTGCTAAGTTCGTCATCTCCGCATCTCTCAGCTATTAGCGGTATCTCCAAAGCCCTACTTTGCAGATAAACCAAATCGACGTTTGGATAGTGAAAAAGCACGCTCTCCTCGGATTTGGGCTTTAAAGAGAGTAGGCAAGATACCTCAAACTCCTCGCTGGCTTTTAAGAGTGCCAAGTTCGAATCCTTCCCACCCGAGTAGAGAACGCAAACCCTCATATCCTCTTGATCTTGAACTCGCATATCTCATCTCCCAACCCCCAGCATTTGACCTCCTCGACCTTGTAGTTTTCCCCCTTGGCCCTCTTCAAAAATCCCGCTATGACACCTTCATCAAACCTGCAGTATGGCCTACCGACCTTTGGCAGTCCACTGCAGAAGTAGCAGTCCTCAACTGTTAAGGAATCTCTGGAACAACTCGTTTCGCCGAGCTTCAGCTTACTCCAAATTTCAGCCAAATCCTCAAGCTCAGCGTTTTTGAAAGATAAAGCGTAGCCCAACTCGAATCCAGCCTTTTTGAACAGATACGGTGAAACCTTCAAAAGCGAAAGACCCAGTATCCTTACGTAGTTTCTCAGAAACTCGTTTCTATCGTTTAAACTCTTTACAAGCTTAATTATCAAATCGATTTGGGGAACGCTCAACGTGTAATACCTCCTTACGAAGTTCTTCACCCTCTCCTCCCTCGCAACCCTAACCAACCCTTCGGCCTTCAACCTCTCCAAGTGATGTGAAATCGTGGCCTTCGAAACGTTCAAGGCCTTTGCCAAATCCGTTACCGTCATTTCTTTCTCAGATAGAAGCTTGAGGATCTCCTCCCTCATGACCACCACCACGTATATATTAAAGCTACAACCAAAACCGCTAAATGGGACAATCTAAACCTCAAATCCCTCTTCATCAATGTCGGCCTCACAAAGGCTAAAGCTGTCAAAATACCTAAGGGGACTCTCAAAAAGTAGATAAAGCTTGCAAGAGCAAACAGCATGGCGAACAGTATGTTTGCAAGGATCAGCCAGTCGAATCCCCTTTTCGGATAGAGTTTTACGGCCTGAACCGCAAATCCAAGTGACATCGCAACGCTGAACACGTCCACCCAAAAACTTCGACTGTTAGAATTTAATCGTTTCGATTCGAAAAATCTTTAATTGAGAAGTCGAAGTTACTTTGTGAAGCTTGCCGTAATCTTCGGTGAAAACGAGAGGTTTCTGTCAAACCTTCTCGAAATGGGTTTCGCCGATGATATAGTGCATGCTGAAAAGATAGTCCTAAGGGAGGAGTTTGTGGAGGATTTCGAAATGGAGATTCCGAAAGCGGACATCGCTCTGGCCGTAGACCTACATCCGGACGTTCTCTTAAGCCTGCCCTTCAACCTCGAAGGCTACAAAGCTTTGATAGTTCCGATAGAGAATCCGATTCCGAAGGGGTTGATCAGACAGTTGGAGAGGAACTGCAAAAAAGAGGGAATAGAACTTGCGACTCCTAAACCCTTTTGCAGTTTCGATCCGAAGGAGGGGATATTCAAGGAATTCGTGGATTACTTTAAGATTGGCAGACCGAAGTTCGATATAGAGCTGGAAAAGATCGGAGAATTCAAAATAATAAAGAACGTAAGAGTTCTGAGGACACAGCCGTGCGGTATGGGAAGGTTCGTGGCGGAAAAGCTGAGAGGTTTTGCCTTTAAAGATTTGAAGGAGCTCTGGCTCTATCTATCTGAAGTTCACCACTCCTACCCATGCACAGCAAGCATGCAGGTCGATCAGGATTACGGAGACACTCTTTTACACGTCTCCGGATTTATTCTGAGAGATGAGGTCACAAAGGCTTTGAGAATTTAATAATTTATGCTAAATTATTTACTTCAATATGCACAATTTCGGCTCACCTTTATTATTAGACGATTTTCGAACAAAATCGAAAGTTTTAAAATCTGTTAGAAACTCTTCTAACTAAGAGGGGGTGGGACTTTGGAGATAGCGAATCCGGACGTTAGGGCTTTGGTGGAGAGGGCAAAGGAAAAGGGATTGGACACACCGCACACGAGGAGGGAAAAGGCGTCGATATGCGAAACTGGAAAGAAAGGCCTCTGCTGTAACGTCTGTTCTGAGGGACCCTGCAGAATTACGGAAAAACACCCATACGGCGTTTGCGGTTTGAACGCGGATCAGATAGTCGCAAAGAACTTTGTGAGGCACGTCGCGTCTGGAGTTGCGTGTTACGTCCACGTCTGCGAGAACACAGCGAGGGCCTTGATGAGGTATGGGGTGAAGGACAGGGAAACCCTTAGGGAGGTATGTGAAAAGCTCGGAGTCGAAGAGAACGAGCTCGCAAGCTTCGTCATAAGGGACATAAACAAGCCGAGGTGGGAGAAGAGCGAGATAGTTCTGAGGTTGGCACCCAAGAAGAGGTTGGAGGTTTGGGAGAAGCTTGGGATTGTTCCGGGTGGTGCGAAGTCCGAGATAGTCGATGCCATAGTTAAGAGCTCTACAAATCTGAACGCAAACGTTACGGACATGCTCCTCCACGCTTTAAGGCTCGGACTGGTAATGGGCTATACAGCTTTGAGGATGAACATATGGATGAACGACATAATGTTCGGAACTCCAGAGTTGCACGAGGTTGAGACGGGAATAGGGGCCATAAATCCAAACGCTGTAAACATAATGACGACCGGACATCAAACCGCTATGCAACAGAAGGTCATAGAGGTTGCTTGTAGCGAAGAGATGCAGAAGGTTGCGAGAGATGCCGGTGCTGACGGAATAAACATCGTCGGTGCCACGTGCGTTGGTCAGGATCTTCAGAGCAGAATTCAACCGAAATGCTTCATAGGTCAGTGTTCCAACAACTTCGGAACAGAGCCTTTGGTTGCGAGCGGTTTGATAGACGCTGTAGTTTCTGAATTCAACTGCACGTTCCCCGGGCTAACTCAGATCGCAAAGCACGAGGGAGTTAAGCTTTTGGCGATAGACGACGTGGCCTACATAGAGGGTGCGGAACTCATAAGCTGGAGTCCGGAAAGGGCTGAAGAAATAGCTAAAGAGGTTGTTTTAAGGGCTATCGAGGCCTTCAAGGCGAGGAAGAGGGCTGAGAAGTTCGGTGGCATTAAGAAGGCTAAGGTTGGATTTAGCGAGAGGTTCGTGAAGGAGAACATGGACAAGATTCTGGAGGTAGTCGCTGAGGGGAAGGTTAAGGGAATCGCAGCGGTTGTCGGATGCTCAAACCTCGTGAGCGGAGGGCACGACGTCCTCATAAGGGACCTGACGAAGGAACTTCTGAAGAGGGACATAATGGTGTGGACCGCTGGGTGCACCGCTTACGCACTGCAGGGACTTGGATTCATGAGCGAAGAGGGTTTAGAGTTCGCTGGAGAAGGATTGAGAGAGGTTTGCAGTGAACTCGGATTACCTCCGGTCTGGGACTTCGGAATATGCATGTGCGTCTCAAGGATTGTAACGATAGCGGAGATGATTGCGGAAAAGTTGGGAGTCGACCTACCAGACTTACCAGTTGTTGCATCAGCCCCGCAGTGGCTGGAAGAGCAGGCTTTGGGTGACGGTGCTTTCGCTTTGGACTGCGGATTTTTACTGCACGTCTATCCAGACCCGTTCGTCAGCGGTTCAAAGATCGTGACCAAGGTTTTGACCGAAGATTTGCCAAACCTAACAGGAGGAAGGCTCTTGGTTGAGAAGGATGCGGTGAAAACTGCAGAGATAATGGAGAGGCACATAACGGAGAAGAGGAAGGGTTTGGGATTGAAGTAAACTTTTTTGATCTAATTTTTATTTGGTTGGGTGATTCTATGGATTGGGCGAGCTATCCTGCCTTCAGCGATAGGGTTCTATCGATGATTGGAATAGAGATACACTGGCTTATCCTTCAATACGTTCTCGGACTTCCTTTGATGGCCGTTATTGCTGAAGCCATCTATCTGAAAACGAAGGACGAAAGGTGGAAGAAGATTGCTAAGACCCTTGCCAAAGGTTTCGTTATAGTTTTTGCCGTTGGAGCTGGAATGGGAACCGCGAGCGAGTTCGGACTGATTTTACTTTGGCCGAACCTGACCGAAATAGCTGGAAAATACATATACTTCCCGTTGTATGCGGAAATCTTTGCCTTCATGATGGAAGTTATATTCGTTTACATGTTCTACTACGCTTGGGATAAGATTCCGGACAAGGCTCACCTGATCGTGGGTATTCTTGCTCTAACTGGAGCTTGGTTTTCCGCAACGATGATTGTGAGTGTCAACAGCTACATGCAAGCCCCAACTGGCATAATGGTCGGAGATTACAGCATGGGATATCCGAAGCTTATGCTCGTAGTTCCTTACAAAATAGCTTCCGCCTTGAACGTTTCAGCGTTGCAAAGTGCTGGTATGGACATTCTGGGGACTTCTAAGGACGGAGTTGTAGTCGCTTTACCCTGTTCGATAGTCAAGGCGATAGTTGCCGATGCCTTCAGCGGGAAGGTGATTAAGGACAGCGTTCTCTACGGTGTTTTGAACGATAGCGTTAAAGGTGCCTTGGCCAACGTTTCGGTTAAAAGCGTTTTAGATGCAATAGTTTGGAACACCGTTAAGCACGTCGGAGTTTACACCGTGACCTTCCAATCCCCCGTCTTTGGAGCTTCGGTTATGCACGCGATAATGGCTGGAGTTGTGGTTTCGGCCTTCACCGTATTGGCATCCTACGGTCTATCCTACTGGAGGAGGAAGAGCGATACTGCGGTGCTCGGATACAGATACGCCCTGATCTTCGCCCTAATAGCTATAGTCCTTCAGGGATTTGTCGTGGGTCACGAGATGGGTGTCGCAGTTGCGGAGTGGAACAGGGAGAAGTTTGCTACGATACTCCACGGCTCTCCGGAGTTCTTAAAGAAGATGGAGCTAACGTTGGCTTACGGAAACCCCAACGTCGATTACGTGAGATACGAGGACATTCCGAACTGGCTCAAACCACCGCTAATAATCCACGACCTCTACTACCTAAAGGTAGGGCTTGCGATACTGCTCGGACTCGTCGCTCTGGCTTTGACCTATCAAACGTTCGTTAGGAAGAGACCGATCTACTCACCATACCTGATAGCCCTACCCGTTGTAGCCCAAATTGTGAGCTTTCTTGGATGGGCGGTCAGGGAGATGGGAAGGAAGCCTTGGACGGTCTATGGGATAATGGACGTAAAAACCGCTCACACCATGAATCCGCCTTCCCCAGCATTGGCTGGACTGTTTGCCCTCTACTTCGTGGTCCTGCTCTCCGTCCTAATATACGCGGTTTATAGGTTCCTCTGGAGGTGTTGAAGATGATACTGACATTCTTGGCTTTGGTTTTCGGACTTCACATAGTGATGGTCAACTTGGGGATAGGTTTGTCTGGAACGGTGCCCTTTTTAAAGAGAAAGGCTGAAATCGAGGGAAACGAGGAGATAATGAGAATTGCGAGGAAGTCGATGAAGTTCTACGCCGCAACCTACGCACTTGCCGGCGTATTCGGGACAGCATTTACGGTTTTCCTTCTGAGCTTTTACCCCTCTTTCATAGGCTTGGCAGGAAACATAGCACTTGTTCCATTTGCCCTATCGGTTTGCATGATAGTCCTCCACTTCCTATCCCTAACTCTCTACTGGTATGGGTGGGACAAGTTTAATAGCGAAAGGCACTTCATCGTTGGATTGGTGATGTTCATCTCGGCACTTTTAATTCCATTGGGATTCAGAGCGATATTCGGATTCCTAAACGTTCCGATAGGTTTGGAACTAACTCCCAAGGTTCACATAGACACGCTCAAGGCTCTAACCAATCCGACCTTCTTGGTCCTGTATCCCAAAAGCATTACAGCTTCATTCGCACTGACGTTCGTCATACTCGCTACCGCCTTCAGGAAAAGCGAATACTCCAAGAGCTTTGCGAAGCTCGGATTAGCCTTTCTCATACTCACCTCAATCTTGGGAATAGCCTACGCGGAAACCTTGGAGAGCTATGCGAACTACAAGTTCACGAACGTTTTCGGAGTTTTCTACGGTGTTAAGCCAGAGAACGACGTAAGCTACGTGTTCATAATAAAGATGGTCTTCTTGGCTATACAGTTCATAGCTTTGATGGCACTCCTGAGGGGGAAGGACAAATTGATGCCACTCGCCGGATTTTCAGCACTGGCTACGGTTTACCTGGGTGAAATGCTTAACGCCTTCAGCCAATACCCCCTCTTCATAGCGAACACGTCCGTCATACCTAAGGAAATTGCGAACGCCTTAGCGGACGTAATAAACATGGCTAAACCGAATCCCATAGCGACGATGGAGAGCCTATACGCCGTAACCCTCGCATTTCTGATACCTTTGATAGCTTCAGCATGCGTTTTGATATACCTCATCGTGAGGGATTGATTTTTATCTTCCCTCCAAACTCTTTTTATGCCCGTGCTGATAATGAGCGGTGGAGTTGACAGCGCAACTCTACTCTGGTATTTAATGGAGAGGTTCAAAGAGATACACGTCATAACATACATCTACGGTCAGAGACACGTGAAGGAGGTAGAGCATGCGAAGAAGGTTGTGGAGAAGGCGAGGGAGAAGGCGAAGGTTCATCACAAGATTGCGGACATCTCTTGCATTCACGATTTGATTTCCAAGGGTGCTTTAACTGGAGATGAAGAGGTTCCTGAAGGTTTTTACACCGACGAAAGCCAGAAGGTGACGATCGTTCCCAACAGAAACATGATACTTCTTTCGATTGCGGTAGGATACGCCGTCAAGGTGGGTGAGAGGGAGGTTTACTACGCGGCCCACAAGTCCGATTACGCAATATATCCCGACTGCAGAAAGGAGTTCGTTAAGGCTTTAGACAGTGCGGTTTACTTGGCGACGGACAGAATGGTAGAAATTAAAGCACCTCTCGTAGATATGACCAAAGCTGAGGTTGTGAAGCTGGGTTTGAAGTTGGGCGTTCCATACGAACTCACCTGGAGCTGTTACAGGGGTGAAGACAGACCCTGCTTAAAGTGCGGGACGTGTTTGGAGAGGACCGAGGCATTTTTATTGAACGGTGTGAAAGACCCAGCTTTGACCGATGAGGAGTGGAAAAGGGCGGTCGAGATTTATGAGAGGATTAAGAGCGGAGTTAAGTGAGATATTTACGAGTATTCAGGGGGAAGGGTTACTCTTGGGAGTAAAACAGCTCTTCGTCAGGTTTTCGAAGTGCAACTTGAACTGCTACTACTGCGACACACCAAAAGATTCGAAGTTCTGCAGGGATCACGTCAGAGGCAAAACCTTGAGAAATCCGATAGATTTGGAATACGTTGAAGGCGTTGCAAAGTCCGTTAAGGTTCACTCCATAAGCTGGACCGGTGGAGAACCACTCCTTTACGCGGACTTCATAAGGAACTTCGAGAAGATTCATCCTTTCTACCTCGAATCGAACATGACTTTGCCAGATGAGGCTAAGAAAGTTAGAAATCTGGTTGACTACGTTGCGGGAGATTTCAAGGTTAGATTCGTCCTGAAAAACGTTGATTACGAAGAGGTATTCGAAAACACTGTTAGGTGTTTCAAAATTCTGAGAAACACAAGGAAAAGGCTGACCTTTTGCAAGGTAGTTCTGCCTTCGAATTTCCCGTTAGACGAGGTAGTTCAAAGCGTTTACTCGATAAAGGATTACGTTTCAGCGGTTGTTTTGCAACCCGTATTCGGAGAAAACGTTAAATCACTTTTGGAACTTCAAGATAGGCTCATCGAAATCTGCGACGTGAGGGTCATACCTCAGGTTCACAAGTATCTGGGGTTGAGATGATGAGGGTCGGTATTGCGGATTACTTCGACTCGTCCCACTACATACCCGGGCACGAGAAGTGCGGTAAAATGCACGGACACACTTACAGGGTGGAGGTTGAGGTCGAGGGGGAGTTGAAGGGAGGTATGGTCATAGACTTCGCTGATTTAAAGAGGGCCTTGAGGGAGGTCATAGACGATCTGGATCACAGGGTTTTAAACGACCTCATAGAAAATCCGACGTGCGAGAACATATGCATCTACATCTACGAGAGGCTCAAGGAGAAGCTCAAGGATTTGAAGATCGTTAGGGTTAGGCTCTACGAGGGAAAGGACAAATGGGCGGAGCTGATCCCTTAGTAATACTTGTATCCTTCGTTATACCCTTCATCTTCGCCCTCTGCGGACTCGGATCCGCTATAGCTCTGATTCCGACTCTGGTCTTCTTGGGAATCCCCTTCAACTACGCAAGATCGACGGGTCTATTCGTGAACGCTGTAACAACTGTTGCGGTCACGATCAAAAACGCTCAGAGCGGTGAAGTCGATTTCAAGTCCGCCACACCTATAGTTATATTTTCGGTCCTACTTTCGCCCTTGGGAGCCTACGTATCCCTAACAACACCGAGCAGGGTCGTGGGTGCGATATTTACCGCATTCCTCGTTTTCGTCGCTTTGACGACCATTAAACCTCTCAAAAGGTTCGGAACGAAGGAGAAGTTGAGCTTTTTCGCTTTGTCCGTAGTTGGAGCCTTGGCCGGTTTCGTTTCAGGACTTTTGGGTATCGGAGGAGGTGGGATCATACTCCCACTTCTGATTGCACTGGGTTTGAATCCGAGGATCGCGATAGTCTTGACACCTCTGAGCGTTCCTTTCTCATCTATAACGAGTTTTTTAGCTTACGCAAAGCTTGGGGGAGTTGACTGGAGATTGATATTCTTTTCAGCCATTCCCGCATCAATCGCAGGTTACTTAGCTGGAGCGGTGAGGAGAATGTTGGACGTTAGAACGATAAGGAAGATTCTGGCTCTTATTCTCGTGATTATGGCTATCAGGTTCGGTATGAAGTTTCTTTAGGAACCTCGACCTCCTTCAAAACGTCTCTAACCACCTCCTCAGCCTTAACACCCTCAACAGCGTATTCCACCTTCAGAATTATTCTGTGGGACAAAACGTCCAAGGTTATCCTTTTAACGTCGTCTGGAATTACGTAATTCCTCCCGTCCATCAAAGCCAAAGCCCTCGAAGCCTTTAAGAGTGCCAGTCCACCCCTCGGACTGCTCCCCACCTCGACCAACTCGTGTTCCCTCGTTTTCCTAACAAGATTAGCAATGTATATCAGAACGCTCCTATCGACGTAAACGTCTTCGACCATCCTCTGGATTCTCCTAAACTCGCTCAAGCTCACGACAGGCTTAACTTCGTCCGTCGGATCGTCTCTTCTCCACTCCATTCTCCTTAAAAGTATCTCGACCTCCTCATCTACATCCCTTGGGTATCCCGGCTTAAGCCTCATCAGAAACCTGTCGAGCTGTGCCTCCGGCAAAGGATACGTTCCCTCCTGTTCTATCGGGTTTTGAGTTGCTATGACGAAGAAAGGCTCTTCAAGCTTGTAGGTTTCGCCTTCAACCGTAACCTGCTTCTCCTCCATGGCCTCAAGCAAAGCGGATTGAGTTTTTGGCGTAGCTCTATTTATCTCGTCCGCAAGCAAAACGTTCGTGAATATTGGACCTTTAACGAACTCGAAGTGATCGACCTTCCAAACCTTCGTCCCAACTATGTCGCTCGGCAACAGATCGGGGGTGAACTGAACCCTCTTGTAGTCCGCACCTATGACCTTTGCAAATACCTTTGCAAGCAGGGTCTTTCCCAAACCGGGGTAATCCTCGAGGAGAACGTTTCCGTTGCAGAGGCAACAGGCCAAAATCTTCTCGACCAAATCCCTATCCCCAACGTAAACCTTGCAAACCTCGTCCACAATCCTTTCGCAAACACCCTTCAAGCTTTCACCTCCCCAAGCCTTCTCGTAATTTCCCTAAGAATCTCCTCCCTCCTCCTCAGATTTTCCTTCAAAATCCTCCTCTTCTCCCAATTGAAGGCGAGCTTGGGAATCCTCCTGTCCTGATACTTAACCAAGGGTTCGACTATCACCTCCAGATCCCTGACGCTCAAGTCGCTGAGGTATTTGATCAGAACGACCAGCAGTTTCGTCTTATTACCCCTCTCCAAAAACTCCCCCTTTGCTCTCTCCACCTCGTCCGTCATCTCCTCGAATCCGACTTCACTCCTCCTGTGCAGTTCAAAAGTCTCGCCTTCCGTTACAGTCATTCTGACCTTCGAGAGGGCCTTCAAGAACACTGCCAAGACCAAAACCCAGTCGAAGAGACTTATCAATCCCGGCCTGTTCGAAAGGATGGGCCTAACGAAAGCAAAGTAGGAGTAAGAGATAACGGTCGTTGCAATCAAAAAGTTCCTCCACTCAATCAAACCCTTGATGTAAACAGGTAAGACCGTGGTTAAAGCCAAGATGACCAGAACGATAACCAACAGAATCCTCAACTCTCCAAAGGGTGACAGCATGGTGTAGCCGAAGTAGGCTGATATCGTTAAACCTACACCCGAGAGTATGGGTTGAAGCCTGTCGGAATCTATCCAAACTAACGATAGACCGATTAGAAACATCAAGAGATCGAAGTCAGGTAGGTTCAGGTTGTACGGTATGGGCAGTTGAGCCAGAACCTTAAGGACGAAGAAGATCGCAACTGCGAGCAGGGGCGATCTGAATCTGGAAAACTTCAAACCCAAGATCTCGTAGGTCAGATAGCTTACGTATGCGTAAACTGCGTATGTTGTATCCACCCCCAATTCCCTCAAAGCGTAGTATGCGATAGCGAAGGTTAGTGTTGAGAGGGCAATCCTCTTAAGCAAGATTTCACCTCCTCAAACGCGATTAAGAAGTCTTTACGAGAGTAATCCCTTCTCTTGCCGTAAACGTATCTCTCCAAGCTTTCGAGAGTTCTTTTAAGCTTGCACTTGGAAAGCTCGACCACCTCCCTTGCGGTTAGGCTCTTCGGACTTCCCAGGGTTTCTTCGAGTTCCTTGAAAACGACCGTTACGGCCTCTCCGTAGTTTTCGACTATCGTTATCTCGTAGCTTTTGCGTCTCTTCACCCTACCCCTCCCATCTAAGACGAGGACTTCAAACCTATGCCTTCCAGAACTTTCGAACGTTACGGTGTTACCCTCAATTCTACCGTCCGTTTTGATTGCATACCTACTCCTGCACTTGACCCTAAAACCTATACGTTCGTTCACGCACCAAATTAGAGGTAAATCTGGATCTTCCCTATCGAATTCGACCCTCACGTCGTAGAGGTAGATGTCGTAAAGCTTGAAAGCCCCGAACGCGGAGAGAGTTATTAGGAAGGGTATAGCGTATATCAAAGGGGAGGGTTTGGGCTTTGCGACGACCTTGGCCGGAAGGTGGTATCTGTCCCCGGGGTAGTATATCTCGACAGAACGGTTAGTTGGAATTAATGCAAAGCCGTTTCTCAACTCGTATCCCTTTCCGTCCACGTAGATAGTTCCGTTAACCCTCCTACCGAGGGAGTCGGTTACGTAAACCTTCAAGCCCTTATTGAACTCGTAATCTATCCTTACATTCGCAACGGACCTGAAACGTATCTTCTTCGTGAACCCGTAGGCGGAAACGTTTACAACGAACTCACCCACGTCGGAGGGCTTTAAGGTAACGTTACCTCCAAACTCCGCCTTTAATCCGTTCACGTAGAAGTTCCTCACGGGCTTGCCGTTGAAGTAAACGTAGAATGCAACGTGGTTGTCCAATCCAGCAATCAACGTGGATTTGGAAGCTTTTACTTTCAACTCGCCCACCTCAATCACCCTTTCGTATGTGGCAGGTAAGACGAAATTCGAACCTCGGTATTCGATCTTCACATCGTGGTAGCCTTCGTTCAACTTCAAATCGAACCTGAAGTTACCACCGTTATCGGTCTCTACGACCCTGTAAAGCCTACCGTCCACGAAGACCTCAAGCTTCGCCGGTAGGGATTTGGACGAAAGCCTTCCCTCCACCGTGAAAACCTTCGAAACCCTTTCGGGTATGTTAACGATCAGTTTCGGTCTCTCGTATATTTCCACGACGGGATCGCTCCAAGATTCCGAATACTTGAAACTACCGACGAAGTGTGCAACTACGTGGTATCTACCCGTTACGTTAGGTGCTCTTAACGTAGCTTTGAATCTGCCCTCGGTGAAGGGTATCAAACCCAACAAAATTCCCCTCTCCCTCTTATCCTTCTTTAGGTAAATCTCCACGAACCCGTTCTCGACTAAGCCCTTTTCGTGTTCAACAATACCTTCAACCGTGAAGTTCTCACCGGCAACTATCCTTTCATCGACGTGAGTTACCTTTGTAATCGTCGGTATCTTTCTGACGAAACCTGAAGGGGTCGGATCGAACTCAATCCAGCCCTCCTTAAACTTCACCTCCGCCCACGCGTGGGCTTGGTCTGCAAAGACGGTCTGGTTTTCGGGAGTGGGCTTAACCCTGTAACCGACAACCAACCTTGCGGGAATGCCTATCGAGTTGCACATGACAACGAAGGCGGATGCGAAGTGCTTGCATATTCCCCTCTTCCCCACGAAGAGGAACCAGTAAACGGGATCGCCCTCTACGGTGTAGTTGAAATCGTAAACGTAGTTATCCTTTAAAAACCTCTCTATCGCGAGGACCTTCTCGTAATCGCTCTTCGCCTTTGCCGTAACCTTTAAAGTCAGCTCCCTTATCTTCTCGAACTCCTCTTTCTCCATGTAGATCTTGGAGAATCCGTCCTTCGCAAACTTGGTGGGTTTAACCCTTTTTACCTCCGCAAAACCGTAGTAGGGTCTCCTGCATTTGCTCACTTCGAAGACGTTTGCACTGTCGTTGTATCCTCCCTTCATTGTAACGAAACATGTTCCCTTAACGACGGGTATGTGATCCCTGAATTCTACTAAGGGCGTTACCTTGTAGGTCGTTCCAAAGACGATCTTTGGTTGGTCCGCGTAGCTTAAATCTTCGAGCCAAACACCCCTGTCGTAAACGGTGTAAACCGCCGTTCTCATTAAAGATACGTTTACGCCCTCTACGAAGTAGATCGGTATCCTCGGAGGGTTCGTGTTAGCACTCAGGTTGTTTAGATTCGCTTTACACAGGCTTGCGTTTGCGAAGCTTGCAAACTGAACCTCGTTGTTACCCTCCCAAACGAAACCCGGGAGGTTGGTTCTGCTGAAGTCTATACTGCTCACGAAGTTTGCGAGGAGGATTATCCCTACTATCGCAAGCAGATACGCTATTCTCAACTCCCTCCCCTCCTCGAATCCAAAGCCAAGGCGAGGACTATCAAACAGACTCCGACCAATCCGATTATCAGCCTGTCCGCGGAGACGCCGAAGTTGAGGTTGTAGTATGTGACGAGAGAGACGAATCCAAGGGCGAAGGCTATTGCAACGGATGGAAGGACGTTAAAATCAATCCCCCTCTCTTTAAACAACCTCTCCTTTTTATCCAAAACCCAGACGACTTGGGAAATAGAAAAGGCCGTGACTACGAGGGGTAGCTCCATACCTCTCTGAGGTGTGAAGAGATACCTCAGGGATTCCGCCAATTTCCCGTAACCCGCATACTTAAGAACGTTTAAGAGACCCAAGAAGGATTGCGTGGGCAGGTATTTCGTCGAGAGTAGGACCACAAGGATGGCGAACAATCCGAAGTTGAAGGGGTTTCTGTTCGTAGCTAAGGACAGAAATGGAAAGATCAGAAGGACGTAGAGGTAACTCGTCGGAATTAAGAGGGATAGGGACGAGTTCTCGAGCGATCTTATTGCCAAGAGTATAGACATCAAGGCGAGCAAGGTGTTGATAGCCTTACCGATCATTTTACTAACCTCGCGACCACGCTGTATATAGGTTTGGTCGTGTCAACGTCCAGAGCCATCACCCTTCTCTTGGCCGTAACCCTTGAGAGCTCGAACACCCTCTTTGCAAGCTCGTCGCATTCCAACCTCCCCTTTAGAGTTAAAACCTGGCACTTCAAACCCATCTTGACAATCTCGGATACGAAGTCGCGAGGTTTCGAATACTCCACCCTCGTTATCAGGAACACGAAGGGCTTGTATATGAGTAGAAATCTCTTGACCCTTTCGAGTGCGGACATCAAG
>Ga0256831_1000561_pt1 | contig 19270 bp, 17 predicted proteins | sample 132544metaG_FD_189087 | JGI IMG/M metagenome (GOLD analysis project Ga0256831, IMG submission 189087) | Hydrothermal vent microbial communities from Lau Basin, Pacific Ocean - 132-544 | ecosystem: Environmental > Aquatic > Marine > Hydrothermal vents | place: Pacific Ocean: Lau Basin | collected... | reverse complement strand
CTACTCTCTTCTGTTACTTCTACTGGTACTAATTTACTCATCGTCTTCCACCTCGTCCATAATCTCTACATCAAGAGCAAGTGCTTGTAGCTCTTTTGTTAATACAAATAGTGTTTCAGGAATACCAGAAGCTGGCACCGGCTCACCTTTTGTAAGTGCTTTATATGCACGTACACGTCCATCAACATCATCTGATTTGATTGTCAACATCTCTTTTAGAACTGCTGATGCACCATATGCTTCAAGTGCCCAGACTTCCATCTCTCCAAATCTTTGACCACCAAAGAGTGCTTTACCACCAACTGGTTGTTGCGTAACAAGAGAGTATGGTCCAGTAGAACGTGCATGAATCTTCTCATCAACTAAGTGATGGAGTTTGAGCATATACATATATCCAACATTAACACGCTCTTTCATCTTCTCACCAGTCTTACCGTCATAAAGTACAACTTTACCATCAGCATCCATTTTAGCAAGTTCATACAGTTTTTCAAACTCTTGTGCATCAACACCTTCAAAAATTGGTGTTGCAAAACGCACTCCGCCTTTTGCCCAGTCTCTTGCATATGTCAAGAACTCTTCATCACTCATTTTACCAAGTGTTTCACTTGCATTCATAAGACCTGCTACATCTGCAATAGAGATCATCTTAGCACGTAGTTTCTCTATAAAGTCCGCTTGTTTGTTATCAAACTCTTCTTGAATCTGATTTCCAAGTTCACGTCCAGCCATACCAAGATGCATCTCTAAGATCTGTCCGATATTCATACGTGAAGGTACCCCTAGTGGGTTAAGACACACATCAACAGAGCGTCCGTCTTCCATGTATGGCATATCAACTTCAGGAACAAGATTAGAAACAATACCTTTATTTCCGTGACGACCAGCCATTTTATCACCAACTTTCAGTTGACGTTTTGTAGCAATGTAGATTTTCACATATTTAACAACACCATTAGGAAGCACATCATCTTTTTCAAGAATATTTAACTTCTCTTCATGCTCATCTCTGAAAATTCTTTTTTGTTTTTGGAAATGGTTTTTCGTCTTATTATACTCATCTTGAATCTCTTGAGAAAATGATTTCACAATTGCATTCATAGCAAAACGATTTACCTCTTTAAGGTCATCACCGTTAATCATATCTCCAGCTTTATACTCTGTATCACCAATTTTGATGTCATTTTGTAAAGGCTCGCGAGTAAGAAGTTTTGTTACACGTAACATCTCCTCTTTGTCAATCATTATGAGTCTGTCATAGTGTTCACGTTCTAAGTAATCACGTTCTTCTTTTTCTATCTCAAGAGTACGAGGATCTTTGTCATACCCTTTTTTCGTGAAAACTTTAATGTCAACAACAACACCTTCCATAGATGGTGGACAGTAGAGTGATTTGTTAATAACATGACCAGCTTTTTCTCCAAATATTGCACGTAAAAGACGCTCTTCCGGAGTAGGTTTTACTTCACCTTTTGGCGAAACTTTACCAACTAAGATCATACCACCTTTCACATGCGTACCGATCTTAACAATTCCAGACTCATCTAAGTGAGCAAGCTCTTCATCACGAACATTTGGAATATCACGAGTAATCTCCTCTACACCATGTTTCAGTTCACGAGCTTCAACCTCTTTTTCATAAATATGTACAGAAGTAAAAGCATCTTGACGAATAAGACGTTGAGAGATTACAATCGCATCCTCAAAGTTATATCCATTCCAAGGCATAAACGCAACCATAGCATTGACACCTAGAGCTAATTCACCTTGATCCATATTTGGACCATCGGCAATGATTTGCCCTTTTTCAACTTTTTGACCGACATTGACAATCGGTTTTTGAGTAAATGATGTATTTTGATTGGTTCTGAGATTTTTTTGTAAAGGATAGTAATCTATAAAGATTTCCCCATCTTCTTCACCCATTACATAGATGTGTTTCGCATCTACTTTCTCAATCTTTCCTGCTCTTTTTGCTTTTACACACTCCCATGAGTCACGAGCAACAAGTTTCTCAACTCCTGTTCCTACCATAGGTGCATTTGCACGTAAAAGAGGTACTGCTTGACGCTGCATGTTTGATCCCATAAGTGCACGGTTGGCATCATCATGCTCAAGGAATGGAATAAGTGATGCCGCAACACCAATTACCATTTGAGATGAAAGGTCAGCATATTGACAATCTTTAGGATCACGGAGTAAAATCTCTCCATCTTGTCTTACAGCAATCAAGTCTTCTACAAACTGACCGTTATCATCAAGTTTATTCGAAGCAGCGGCAATCATCTTACCCTCTTCCTGTGTTGCAGTAAGATAGACTACTTCATGAGTAACAACACCATCTTTCATCACTTTATATGGAGCTTCAATAAATCCATGCTCATTTACTTTTGAGTACATTGCAAGTGTGTTGATCAGACCAATATTTTGACCCTCTGGAGTCTCAACCGGACAGATACGACCGTAGTGTGTCGGGTGAACGTCACGTACTTCAAAACCGGCTCTCTCTTTTACAAGACCACCCTCACCCAATGCTGAGAGACGACGTTTATGTGTGATCTCTGAAAGTGGATTGGTTTGATCCATAAACTGGGAAAGTTGTCCACCTGAAAAAAATTCCATAATTGTAGAAGTAATCATTTTCGAGTTGATCAGATCATGAGGCATTAACTCATTCATAGGTCCACTAAGAGTAGAGAGTTTGTCACGGATAGCTTTTTGCATTTTTACTAGACCGTTATGTAACTCATTTCCTAAAAGTTCACCGATTGAACGAATTCTTCTGTTTCCTAAGTGATCTCTATCATCAAGATGACCTTGACCATTTTTAACTTTAATGACATATTTTACTGATTTAATGATATCTTCATGAGTAAGAACAGTCACATATTCAGGTATATTCATACCAAGTTTATGGTTCATCTTCATACGACCAACTTGTGTAAGATCATATCTCTCAGGATCAAAGAAAAGTTGATTTACAAAAATTTTCGCTGCCTCTTTTGTCACAGGCTCACCAGGACGCATAACTTTATAAATACGGATCGCTGCTAAATCATTTTCATCTTCAATATCTTCAGTCTGTTTTAAAAGCTTTAATGAATCGGCATCAGCATTAAATGCATTGATAACAGAGCTATCTACACCATCAGCCAAGTCATTTGCTATTTTAAATTCACTGACACCGATTTCAGCCATTTTTTTCAATTTTGTCTCATCGATATGAGTCATTGTATCAAAAAGAACTTCACCAGTTTCTGGATCAATAATAGGCTCTGCAAGGTATCTATCTAGTAAGATTTCTAAAGGATACTGTACTTCCTTGAGTCCATCATCAATAAATTTTTGCGCTTTTTTACTTGAGAGTCTTTTTCCTGCTGCAACAAGTACTTTTCCGTCTACATCGACTAGATCATATGCTAAACGTGCATTGTAGTCTTTTGGATTAAAATCCATTGTAAATTGATTGTCACCTATTTTAATTGTTTGAATAGGATAAAAAAGTTTTAAAATATCTTGCTTAGAGTAACCTAAAGCACGGAACATAATCGTTACAGGCACTTTACGGCGTTTGTTAATTCTCATATAAAGAATATCTTTTGGATCATATTCGAAATACAACCATGAACCACGATCTGGAATAATTTGACCAGTATAGATAAGTTTATTACCCGCAGTAGTTGATTCTTCTTCTTTAAAAATAACACCAGGAGAACGGTGAAGTTGGTTTACAACAACTCTTTCAACACCATTAATTATAAAAGAAGTTCTCTCTGTCATCAAAGGAATATCACGAACAAATATACTCTGTTCTTTGATATCTTTTACACCTAATTTCTCTTTAGTATTTTCATCTCTGTCCCAAAGGATAAGACGTGTTTTCATTCTAAGACTTACGGCATACGTAAGTCCTCTCTCCATACACTCACGAACAGTGTATTTCGGATTTGTTACTTCACTTCCAATATACTCGACAGTCAATCTATTTTGTGCATCATGGATAGGAAAAACAGACTGGAATACTTTTTCAATACCACTGTGTGATCTATCTTTTGCATTTAACATTAAGAATGTGTCATAAGAATTTTGTTGGAGTTGGAGTAAATTTGGTACTTCAATTTCTTGAGGAGTTTTAGAGAAGTCTACACGAAGACGGTTTCCGGAATATAAAGTGTTTAACATAGGCTACCTCGATAAGTTGTTAATTAAGGCTAAATTTGAGTATTTAGCAGATCGTATCTAGACGTCTCTAGATAGATTGAGTACTCTTGTGTATCAAGAGATTTTTTATAGTGCTTATAAACGACATAAGGGCACTTTAGCAAGGAGAGTATCTCTCTTTGCTAAAGCGCCCATTGTAAAAGGTTCAATATGAGAAATTATCTCATATTGAAAAGCCTTTCGGTGTAGAAGTTACTATTTAACTTCTACAGTAGCACCAGCTTCTTCTAAAGCAGCTTTTGCTTCTTCAGCAGTCTCTTTATCTACACCCTCTTTGATTGTAGATGGAAGTGCTTCACATGCTTCTTTTGCTTCTTTAAGTCCAAGACCAGTAAGAGCACGAACAGCTTTAATAACACCGATTTTTTTCGCACCAGCGTCAGTTAAAACAACATTGAATTCAGTTTGCTCAGCAGCAGCAGCACCAGCATCACCAGCAACACCAGCAACAGCAACAGGTTGTGCAGAAACACCAAATTTTTCTTCGAATTCTTTTACTAATTCAGAAAGTTCTAATACAGAAAGTCCAGAAATAAACTCTAATACGTCTTCTTTAGTTACAGCCATAATATAAGCTCCTCTATTTTTATTTTATTTTTTTGTGTGACTTATGCCACGTTAGAACAAGCTGTTAAGCTTCTTCTTCTTTCTTTTTGCGTAAAGCATCGATTCCAATTGCAAGGTTTGTAATTGGAGCCATCCAAGTAGCAGCAAGCATACCAAGTAGTTCATCACGACCTGGAAGTTTAGCAAATGCTTCAATTTTAGCTACGTCTGCAGGTTCTTTATCTAAATAACCAGCCTTGATAACAAATTGTTCATTTTCTTTAGCGAAATCAGCAGCAATTTTGGCAGCACTGATAACATCATCAGACCAAACAAAAATGTTTGTGTCTTTGATTTCTACACCAGACATACCAGCATTTTTTAATGCGATAGTAGCTAAAGTATTTTTAACAACCTGAACACTTGTGTCTTTAGCACGAGCAGCTTTTCTTAACGCTTCTAGTTTGCTTACTGTAAGACCTTTATAGTCACAGATAACTACGGCAGTAGTATCAGCAAATGCAGCTGTTAAGTCAGCAATTACTTCAGCTTTTTTTGACTTTAACATATAGTTCTCCTTTCTCAGACATAACTTCAAGAGGGGCGGGAAAGGCCGATTAAGCTTACTACTTACATAGTAGAAACCCCCGTCTATCTTTAGTCCAAGTAATTCAGATTCCCAAATAATTGAAAATCTTTACTTTAAAATAGTTTTATTTTAAAATAAAAACTTTCAAAAGCACCATAAAGGCACTTTTAAATAGTTACTTGATGTCTGCTAATTCGATAACGTCAAGTTTTACAGCTGGACTCATAGTTAAACTAAGAGCAGCGTTTTTAATATAACGACCTTTTGCAGATGCAGGTTTTTGCTTATTGATAGCAACAAGGAAAGCTTCTAAGTTTTCTTTGATTTGGTTCGCTTCAAAACTTGCTTTACCGATACCAGCGTGAATGTTACCTTTTTTGTCAACTCTAAAGTTAACTTGACCACCTTTAACATTGTTAACTGCAGTAGCAACATCTGGAGTTACCGTACCAGTTTTAGGGTTAGGCATTAAACCTTTTGGCCCTAAGATACGACCGATTTGACCAACAAGTCCCATACAATCAGGAGCAGCAACAACAACATCAAAGTTGAAGATTCCCTCTTTGATTTGTGCAACTAAATCATCAGTACCAACGATGTCTGCACCAGCTGCTTTTGCTTCATCAGCTTTAGCACCTTTAGCAAATACTGCAACACGAACAGTCTTACCAGTTCCGTGAGGAAGAACAACAGCACCACGAACCATTTGGTCAGCGTGACGAGGGTCTACATTTAAATTCATTGCAATTTCAACAGTTTCGTCAAATTTTGCACTTTTAAGCTCTTTTACTGTTGAAGAAGCCTCTTCAACACCATAAGCTTTTGTGTTATCAATTTTTTCTAATAATTGTTTATATCTTTTGCTCATTACAAATTCTCCATATTAATTCTGCCACAAAGTTTTACATCACTGTGGTCGGTGATCTGTTCTCTAAATTAGTCTTTGATTTCGATACCGATTGAACGAGCAGAACCAGCTAAAGTATTAGCAGCAGCTTCTTTATCGTCAGTATTTAAATCCTCAATTTTAGCATCAACAACTTCCATTAATTGAGCACGAGTAATTGAACCAACTTTATTTTTAAGAGGGTTATCTGTACCTTTTTTAAGTCCAGCAGCTTTCATCAATAGTTCAGATGCAGGTGGTTGTTTTGTGATAAAAGAGAAACTTCTATCATTATAAACTGTAATTACAACAGGAACTTTGAATCCCATTTTATCTTTAGTTTTTTCATTAAATGCTTTACAGAATTCCATGATGTTAACACCACGTTGTCCTAGTGCTGGTCCTACCGGTGGTGCAGGGTTTGCTTTACCAGCTTCGATTTGTAGCTTGATATAATCCATGACTTTTTTTGCCATTATCTTTCCTTTTTATGAATTTAAATTATTTTTTCGACTTGAGTATAAGAGATATCAACAGGTGTTGCTCTTCCAAAAATCGAAACATTGAGTTTTAAAGTACCATGTTCTAAATCGTACTCATCTACAGTCGCAGTAAAGTTCGCGAAAGGTCCATCAATAATACGTACAGTCTCACCATTATCAAAAAATACTTTTGGTTTCGGTGCTGCACGATTATTTACACGATCAAGTATAACATTGATATCATGCTCACTTAAAGGTGTTGGAACATTTCCTTCACCGATAAATCCAGAAACTTTCGGAATCGATTGTATCATATGCTGAATCTCAGTATTGAGATCAATTCTTGCAAATACATATCCCGAGTAGAGTGATCGCTCACTTACTTTCTTTTTACCATCTTTTACTTCAATAACGTCTTCAGTTGGGACAATAACGTCTGTAATCTGATCTTGAAGACCAAACTCTTCTATCATGTTGAAGATTGCATCTCTTACAGTTCTGTCGCTTCCATAGGTCTGAATAGAGTACCATTGATGTGCCATAACTAACTCCTTAACCTAAAATTGCTGACATGATTGATGACATAAGTAAATCTACCAATGCTAAAAATGCTGCTATTGCAGATACAACGATTACAACTGCAATATAAGCTTGTTTAACCTGCCCTTTTGTTGGGAAGATAACCTTGCTTAATTCTAATTTAGCATTACGAATGTGTTTACTTAAGTCCATCTAATTTTCCATATTTTAATCTATCATCTCTTATAAATAGAGCATTCTATGCTTTACTGATAAAAAATGTGTGGCAGGCGTAGAGAGACTCGAACTCCCAACACCCGGATTTGGAATCCGGTGCTCTACCATTGGAGCTATACGCCTAAATGGAGAGAAACTGTTACTACAGTTTCATCTCTTTATGAATTGTGTGCTCTTTACACCATTTACAGTATTTACGTACTGAAAATTTCTCAGTGTGAGTCTTTTTGTTTTTAGTTGTGTGATAGTTACGTCTAGTACATTTCTCACAACCTAAGTGAATTGCTTCTCTCATTATATTTTACCTTTTAAAGGATTTTGCATATTCGCCGAAGCGAATTATGCAAGAATCTCTGCAACAACACCAGCACCAACAGTTCTACCACCCTCACGGATAGCGAAGTTAGTACCTTTTTCCATTGCAATTGGGTGAATTAATTCAGCAGTAATACTTACGTTATCACCTGGCATAACCATCTCAGTACCTTCTGGTAAAGTGATTGCACCTGTAACGTCTGTAGTACGTACATAGAATTGTGGACGGTAACCATTGAAGAATGGAGTATGACGACCACCCTCATCTTTACTTAGAACATAGATTTCTGCAGTAAATTTAGTGTGTGGAGTGATTGAACCCGGCTTACATAGTACTTGACCACGCTCAACTTGATCTTTAGCGATACCACGAATAAGGATACCACAGTTATCACCAGCTTCACCTTGCTCCATTTCTTTACGGAACATTTCAACACCAGTTACAGTTGTTTTTTGAGTATCTTTGATACCTACGATTTCGACTTCGTCACCAACCTTAACAATACCACGCTCGATACGACCTGTTACAACAGTACCACGTCCAGAAATTGAGAACACATCTTCAACTGGCATCAAGAAATCTTTGTCAGTTTCACGTTCTGGTTCAGGAATCCACTCATCAACAGTGTCCATAAGTGCAATAATTTTATCTGACCACTCACCAAGAGCACCAGCTTTAGCTTCTTCAAGAGCTTTTAATGCAGAACCTGCAGTGATAGGAGTGTCATCACCTGGGAAGTCATACATATCTAGTAGTTCACGGATTTCCATCTCTACTAGTTCAAGTAGTTCTTCATCATCAACCATGTCTTCTTTGTTCATGAAAACAACGATATAAGGAACACCAACTTGCTTAGAAAGAAGAATGTGCTCACGTGTTTGTGGCATCGGGCCATCCGCTGCAGAAACAACAAGAATAGCACCATCCATTTGTGCAGCACCAGTAATCATGTTTTTAACATAATCCGCGTGACCTGGACAGTCAACGTGTGCATAGTGACGTTTGTCAGTTTCATACTCAACATGTGAAGTAGCGATAGTAATACCACGCTCTCTTTCTTCTGGAGCATTATCAATTTGGTCATAGTCCATAAATTGTGCTTCATTTTTTACTGCAAGTACTGCAGTGATTGCTGCTGTTAGTGTAGTTTTACCGTGGTCAACGTGTCCAATAGTACCAATGTTAACATGCGGTTTATTACGTTCAAACTTTTCTTTTGCCATAGTGTCCTCCGACTTTAATTGTGAATTGAAATGGAATTATACCCAAAAATCATTCAATTATTTCTTAAATTTATTAAATATAGTATATATGGAGCTTATGATGGGAATCGGACCCACGACCTCTTCCTTACCAAGGAAGTGCTCTACCACTGAGCCACATAAGCACAGCGAAATAAATATTAAGAAATCACTGCATGATTCTTTTGTTTTTATACCGATAAATATTAGTTGTGATTAGATACTACATTTTGACATTTATAAAATCTCTATTTGTAGTTGTATGAAGTAAGACGAAATTATACTTCAGCTTCCAGAAGTTTTGTTCAATGGAGCGGGTGAAGGGATTCGAACCCTCGACAGCCTGCTTGGAAGGCAGGAACTCTAGCCACTGAGTTACACCCGCGTGTCATTGGTGGTGGTGGGAAGAGGAGTCGAACCTCTGAACCCATAGGGAGCAGATTTACAGTCTGCCGTCGTTGGCCACTTGACTATCCCACCACTTAATACATTTTAAAAATGTCTTTTCTGGTCTAACACTGTTTCTAATATTCAAAATTCAATGGTGCCGACACGAGGATTTGAACCCCGGGCCTGCTGATTACAAATCAGCTGCTCTAGCCAACTGAGCTATGTCGGCATCGAATTTGAGCCAGAATTATAGTGCAAAAGAAATTCAATGTCAAGGGTTTTTAGAAAAAATATGAGATTTCTTTTAAATTTCTCATTTTTGATGCTTTATAAGCCTGCATCAAGGCTTTTCTATCCATAAAACAGTTATAATTCTCCTAGATTTTATAAAGGATATATATGTTAAAAATCCTCTTCTCTCCGTCTGAAGGAAAAAACAGCGGTGGAAATACTGCAAAAAAAGATATATTTGGAGCGCTCAGTGCCAGAGATAAAATACTCCATACCTATAATGATATTGTGCTTTCACAAGATGAAGAGGCAATAAAAAAACTCTTTGGCTTTAAAAAGTTTAGTGAATGTGAAGCTTACATCTGCGATATTTTCAACTCTTCTCTTATGCCTGCAATTGAGCGTTATCAAGGTGTAGCCTATGATTATCTCAAATACAAAGAGCTTGATGCTAAGGCACAAAAGTTTTTACAGGAGAATACACTTATCTTCTCTAATCTTTATGGACCACTCCTTGGGGGAGACCCAATTGCGAACTATAAAGTTAAACAAGGCAATACTATAGGAGATATTGCACCGGAAAAATTTTACAAAGAACGTTTCTCTTACCAAATAGATCTTTACCTTAGCGCACATGAAGTGCTTGATTTGCGTGCTGGGTATTATGATAAATTTTACAAAAGCACAAAAGCCTATACTACACTCAAGTTTTTAAAAAATGGAAAAACAGTGAGTCACTGGGCAAAAGCCTATAGAGGTATAGTGTTGCGTGAAATAGCGAAACATAACATTGAGAGCATGGAAACCTTTATGCAACTTGAGATTGAAGGACTCAGTGTCGCTGAGATAAAAGTGATAAAAAACAAAACTGAAATAGTTTATAACATAGTAGAGTAGGAGAAGATATGCAAGATTCACAAGAGTACAAAGAGAAAAAAGCCTTTTTTGAGAAAATTATTACCCTTTATGGGCGTAATGTCGTTATAGAGATGCTCCAAGACAACTCTATAGAAATTCACAAGCTCCATATGGCAAGTTCAAACAAGCCAGACGGTGCTATTAAAAAGATACTGCGTTTAGCAAAAGAGAGAAATATAGAAATTACCCATCACGAAAAAAATGCTCTCTCGCGCATCTCTAAAAACGCCAAACAAGATCAGGGTGTTGCCATAGACATCATCTCCAAGAGCTACCTAAACGCAGCAAAGCTTAAAGAACTCAGCTCTTTTCGTATTATAGCTCTTGATGGCATTCACAATCCACAAAATCTAGGAATGATTATCCGTTCATGTGCTGCAGGCAATGTAGATGGAATTATTCTACCAAAAAAGAACTCTGCAAAGATCTCTCCACTTGTCGTTAAAGCAAGTGCAGGTACACTCTTTAAACTTCCTATCTACTTTTGTGACAAACTTGAAGATGTACTCAAAGATCTGCACGAAACAGATATATATGCTCTTTCGTTAGAAGCAGATGAGAGCATTTACAATGTAAAAGAAAAAAAGAAATCTATTTATGTTTTAGGAAATGAGAGTGAAGGTGTCAGCGAAGAAGTTGCTGTACTCTGTAACAAAAAACTCATCATTCCAATGCAAAGGGATGTAGAGTCACTCAATGTTGCAATCACGGCTGCACTCATTGCGTTTAAGTGCTAATCTTTATGAGAGCATAATCTCATAAGGACGTTGTATAGCGCGTACTACCTCATCAACACTCATATGACGAGATTTACGTAAGAACTCTCTACCGTCTAAAAAGACAAGCACCGTAGGAATAGCAAAAACACTGTAGTGTGCTGCTATTTCCTGCTCTAGCGATGTATCTACACTTATGATTTTAAACTCTTTAAAGTTCGTCTCTATCGCCTCAAGCAGTTTTGGCTTAAGTGCATGGCAGACATTACAAGTTGGTGCTGAAAAGTAAAGCATCACCGCCAAATTTTCTTTTACTGTTTTTTCTATCTCTTGGATTCTATTCATAGTGAAATTATACAGTATAATTGCATTATGAGTTCAATAATTTTTAGTATTTTTAGTATTTACCTTTTTATTATTATCGGTTACATAGCCAAACGTTCCTTTAAAGAACAGATAGATGACAAAACAATTACGCTTTTAAATGTCTACTTCTTGCAGGTTTTTTTAACCTTTTGGGGACTATTACTGCGTCCTATAGACATAACGCTCTTTTATGCACCCTTTGTCTATCTCATTATTATTCTTATCGCCCTTATATTCTCAGCTCTTTTTGCAAAAAAGTTCTTTCATGAGAAAAAAGAGCACTCCATAGCTGTAGTTGCAGCACTCATTGGCAATACAGCAAATCTTGGTATCCCTCTCAATATCGCTATCTTTGGAGAAGCCTCCATTCCATACACAACCATAGTCAATTTAATGAACATTTTTGTTGTCTATACTATTGGCGTCTATTTTTACTCACGAGGTACTTTTAGTGTAACAGAATCACTAAAAAATGTTTTAAAGCTTCCTATACTCTGGGCTGCACTTATTGCAATAGGATTAAGTCTCTATGGGTATCGTCCAAATAAAGCAATAATGGATATGCTTATGATGGGAGCATATGCCTCTATTACTATGCAACTGATTTTATTTGGTATCTATCTTTATGGAACAAAAGTTCGTGAAATTAATAGAACGCTCATTAGCTGGGTCATAAGCTTTAAGTTTTTACTTTTACCTACTCTTGCTTTTGTAGTTCTCTCATTTTTAGAACTTGATAGTATGATAAAAGGAATTATATTTATAGAGCTACTTACACCTTTAGCAATCGCAAATGTAAATCTCTCTTCGCTTTATGATTGCGAACCAAAAATAGTCACAGCTCTCGTATTTATAACATCCCTGCTCTTTTTAGGTGTTATCTTTGTAGGTGTAAAACTCCTTAGCTTCCTCTAAGAGGAGCAGCTGAGTTTTCTATTTTTTGCATACTCAGGCGTCGGTTTTGTCAAATGCTCCAACTCCTTATGCTCTTCAAATGGTGAAAGTGCCACTTTCAAAAGCTCTTGCACCATCTCAAACTCTCCACGCTCAGCCTTAACTATCGCCTCTTGGAGCAGATGATTCCTAAGAATGTATTTTGGATTATTTTGCAACATTTTTTGCTCTCGCTGCGTTTGACTCAGCTTCTCTTTTTCTAAACGCAGTGTATAAGCATCGAACCATTCATCTAGCGGCGCTCTGTAAACGCAGCTATCAAGTATGGATGATTTATCTCCATCATATCGTGAGAATTTACGGAAAAAACCGTTGTAGTCTATGACAGAACTCTCTAAAGCTCCCAACATCCACTCCATCAGTTTTACATCTTCTGCATCAGCTTCAAAAAGCCCCATACGTCCATACATCAATGAACAATATTCTCGCTCATATACAGCTGTAAACATCTCATCAAGCACAAGCAAAGAACCTTCATGAGAGACAATAGGAGAAAGCGCACGTGCCAACTGTGCCAAATTCCACTTCGCAATACCCGGCTGATTTTTAAAGCTGTAGCGCCCTTCGACATCGGTGTGGTTACAGATGTAGTTCGCATCATAATCATCCAAAAATGCAAAAGGACCATAGTCGATGGTTCTGCCGTCTATGGACATATTATCTGTATTCATCACCCCATGATTAAAACCATAAGTCTGCCATTTTGCTACAGTTCGCGCAGTGTTTCCCACGACTTTAGCATACATTTTCAGGTAACGTCCCTCTTCATTTTCAAGTTCAGGAAATGACTCGGCTATTACATAATCGGCAAGCTCCTGGAGTTTGTCATATTCCCCTTTTGCATAAAAATACTCAAAAGTTCCAAAACGTACCCACGTAGGAGATAAACGCAGCACTATTGCCCCACTCTCCCAGCGCTCACGTGCAACTTTTGTCTCACTCCCAATAAGCGCTAAAGCACGTGAAGTCTCAATGCCAAGACCGTACATCGCCTCACTCATCAAAAACTCACGTATACTTGAGCGTAGTTCTGCCCTGCCATCGCCTTGACGTGAATAGAGTGTCAAACCTGCACCTTTAAGCTGTAGATTTTGCCCATTTACCTTGCCAAGATTGATGGCACGTCCATCACCTAAGCGCTCTACAAAATAGCCAAATTGGTGTCCAGCATAACACATTGAGAAGAAATGAGAGTTCTCAAGCTGCGTTTGTGCATTTACTAGAGAGAGTAGTCTTGCATCACTATAGAGATTTTCATCCACCCCTAAAAGTTTTGCTGCATCTTGTGAAGCTGCTATAAGAAATGGCTTTTCAAGTGGCAGAGGTTCTGCCATGTCATAAAAGAGCGGCGAAAGCGAAAGGTAGGGTGTTGTTAGTTTTAAATCAGAAAATTTCATAGGCTACTTTTATCAACTCTTGCATTAAAAAGAGCTACTTTGAAAAACTAAGTCAAATTCTTCTAAAAACTTTTAAGAAAAAAAGATTACACTAAAGCTATGAATAAAAACCTACAAATCGTATTTGATTACCATGAACGCACAAAACACTCACACCAAAGATATGCAAAATCACTTGGCTATATGGACTGGGCAACACAGCCTGACCCTTTTCGGGAGTACAAAGGTGCAAAGCAGATAGTACTTCCTATCGCGCTTGAAAACCCCACTCCACCCTACTCACTGCTCGATGAAGAGCTTCCAGTTGCACCCCTGCTCAAAGAGTCACTCTCGCAACTCCTGCAGTTCTCACTCGGCATTGCCGCATGGAAAAGTTCAGGCGGCAGTACGTGGGCTGTGCGTTGTAACGCTTCAAGTGGAAACCTGCATCCGACTGAGAGCTATCTTGTTTTACCTCCAATGATGGAAAATGAGCAAAGCACTGTTATGCACTACGCTCCAAAAGAGCACACTTTTGAACAACTCGCTGCGTTTAATACTGATTTTTGGCAAAGTTTACCACAAAAGAGCTTTTTACTTGGACTCTCAAGCATCCCATGGAGGGAGGCTTGGAAATATGGCGAGCGTGCTTTTCGCTACACGCAGCTCGATGCAGGACACGCATACAATGCTCTTACAGTTTCAGCAAAACTCTTAGGATGGAAGCTTACCCGCATAGACTCACTCAGTGAAGCAGAGATAGAAAAACTTTTTGGGCTCTCTCAAAAAGAGCGCTTTTTTGAAGATGAGATAGCAGATATGCTTTTTATTGTCTCGAAAGAGTCGTGTAATCCTTTACACGACTTCACATCACTCTTGGAAGATTTGCCACAGCAATATGAGGGCATAGCAAACAAACTCAGCCCCTCAATGCATGAATGGGAGATTATTCCTCGTGTTGCAGCTGCTACATCTGAGCGCTCAAAAGCTCTGCCGCTTATCCATCAAGCGTGCAGAGTCAAACGAGAACCTACCAAGGAGGCAAAAGAGGTCATACTCAAACGCAGAAGTATTCATGTGATGGATAAAGAGAAGTCACATATCTCAGCAGAGCAGTTTCACACCCTTCTAAACGCAGCGACATGTTCACAAGATGGCAGAGTAAACGTAGCGCATCTACTTTTGTTTGTCCATCGCGTAGCCGAGTACAAACAAGGGCTTTACATACTTGTGAGAGAAGAATCTGCTCTACATGAGCTGCAAAAAGAGTTCAAAGAAGATTTTTTATGGCAAATGACATCATATAAAAACCTCTACCTGCTCGAAATAGCAGACTACACAGAAGCCTCAAAAATCATCAGCTGCAATCAAGCCATAGCAAGTGACGGAGCCTTCTCATTTGGAATGCTCTGCAGATACGCAGAGGAGCTTTTAGAGTGTGATGCTCACAGGTACAAAGAGCTCTACTGGGAGTGTGGAGCCATAGGACAACAACTCTATCTTGAAGCAACATCACTTGGGCTTTCAGGAACAGGAATAGGCTGTTTTTTAGATGATTTAGTGCATAAACGGATATTAGGGATGAAAAATAACAGCTATCAGTCACTCTACCATTTTACAGTTGGACGGGGATATATAGACAATCGCATCCAAACGCAGCAAGCATACAAAAGAGGCTAATAAGCCTCTTTTTATTTAATTCTCTCTAAAATAGCATCAACAGTAAAGCCGAATTTTTCAAAGAGTTGTCCAGCAGGTGCTGATGCACCAAAAGTGTCCATACCTATTACTTCATCTGCAAAACGGTACCACTCAAGTCCTCGTGCAGCTTCTATGGCTACTTTTTTCGTATCAGGAATAATCATTTCATCAATGTAAGATTGCTCTTGCTCTATGAAAAGGTCATAACATGGAACACTTACAACATTAGCAGGAACACCTTTTTCATTCAGTGCCTCTTTTGTTTTAAGTGCTAGTTCTACTTCACTTCCTGATGCCATAAGTGTGATGACTGCGTTTGCATCACTTGCAAGGAGGTATCCACCACGAGATGCTTCACCTTTAACCGCCTTTGGAAGGAGTGCCAAAGATTGACGAGAACATACAAATGCAGATGGAGATTTACTCATCTCAAGCGCTGTTTTCCACGCCTCTACATTTTCAGCACCATCAGCTGGACGCCATACATAAAAATTAGGAAGTGCACGAAACTGTGAAAGGTGTTCTATTGGTTGATGTGTTGGTCCATCTTCTCCTACACCGATGCTGTCATGTGTCCATACAAAGAACTGTTGAATACCTGCAAGTGCGGCAATACGCGTTGCAGGTTTGAGGTAGTCTGAGAAGACAAAGAACGTAGATGTAAATGGTTTCAATGGTCCATAAAGAGCCATTGCGTTTGCAATGGAAGCCATAGCATGTTCACGAATACCAAAGTAGATATTACGCCCTTTTGGATATGTTCCCATGTCATTGAGGTAAGTTTTGTTCGACGGAGAAAGGTCAGCTGAGCCACCCAAGAAACTTGGCACTGCACGCGCGATTGCGTTTAAGATTTTTCCATTTGTATTTCTTGTTGCATCGGCTTTATCAAACTCTGGCCACTGGATTCTTGAAAAATCAGGATTTTCGAGTGCTTTTAATGCCTCATTTTGTTCCATTAACGGCACTGTCTTTTGTCTGTGAATCCACTCACGCTCTAGTAAATCGCCCTCTTCAACAGCACATCTGAATCGTGCAAGTACATCATCATCAACAAAGAATTTTTTCTCAGGATCAAATCCTACCGCTTTTTTCCCTTCAGCAATTACCTCTTCACCAAGTGGTGCACCATGAGCATGATGAGAACCTTCTAATTTTCCAGCACCTTTTGCAATAATAGTATTGGCAATAATAAGTGTCGGTCTTGTATTTGCTTTTGCAGTTGTAAGTGTCGCATCAATATCATCATAATCATGACCATCACACTCTAAAACATCCCAGCCTTGCGCTTCAAATCTCTCTGTAATGTTCTCACTAATACTCAAATCAGTTGTTCCCTCGATGGTAATACGATTTGAATCATAAATCAAGATTAAATTATCAAGTTTGTTATGTCCTGCAATAGAACATGCTTCATAAGAGAGTCCTTCTTCAAGGTCACCATCACCACATAAACAGTAAACATTATGATCAATTAAATCAGCTGTATCGGAGTTTACTTGGGCCCCAGTAAATTTTGAAGCCATAGAAAAACCAACTGCGTTTGCCACACCTTGACCAAGTGGTCCTGTTGTGATTTCTATGCCTGCAGTATGTCCATACTCAGGATGTCCCGGAGTTTTTGAATCGAGTTGGCGAAACTCTTTCAAGTCTTCAAGTTCTAGTCCATATCCCCAAAGATAGTACAAAGAGTAGATAAGCCCTGTCGCATGCCCACCTGAAAATACAAGTCTGTCACGATTAAGCCATGCAGGGTTTTTAGGATTGTGGTTTAAGTGTTCACTTAAAACAACCGCAATATCTGCAAGTCCCATCGGTGCACCCGGATGGCCTGAATTTGCCTTTTGAACCATATCGGCTGCTAAAAATCTAATAGTGTCTGCCATCTTTTTGCGCATTACGTTATTCTTCATGTTGTTTTCTTCCTTTAAGTAGACTGCTTAGTGGGCTTTTTGGAGAGGCTCAGACCATAGGGAGGATTTGCCCTCGGAAAAAAGCTCACTAAGCAGTCGGTTTCTCATTTATTTGTGTCTGTTTATATATTTGGTTAATAGAGGTGACAATTCACTTTGTAAACTCTCATCAAAATTATCCATCTCTTGTAGTAATCTTTGTGCTAAAGCATTTGCCTCTTGCATTGCACGCTCGTAACCCAAAATAGTTACAAAACTATTTTTGTCTTCATCATTATGTGTCAGTTTACCAGCTTCTTGGCTTGATTGTGTCACATCTAAAATATCATCTTGTATTTGAAAGAGCAGCCCTAAATCAATCCCAAAATCATACAGTTTTTGTGCAACATCCTCACGCCCAACAATTATAGCACCCATTTTCAGTGAAGCGGCTATAAGTTTTGCAGTTTTATTTGTATGTAAAATCTTAATATCTTCGATTTGTAGCGGTCTGTTTTCAAAATAACAATCAATGGCTTGCCCGAGAACCATACCATTTAAACCGCCATTTGTTGCGAGTTCTCTTATAAGTTTGACTCTTGTCTCATCTGAGAATGGAGCATTTGAAAGCACTTCAAATGAATAGGTGTTTAGTGCATCTCCCACTAAAATAGCAGTTACTTCATCAAAAACTACATGTAAAGTAGGATTCCCACGGCGAAGTGGAGAGTCATCCATGGCAGGCAAATCATCATGAATAAGTGAATATGTATGTAAAAGTTCTATCGCATAGGCAGCGTAACGGGCAGAGTCGAGCATTAAAGGGTTGTAAGCATTAACAACACCCAGTAAAAGTGCAGGACGGAAACGCTTGCCGCCAGCTTTAAGCATATTTTGCAAGGCATCCTCATAATGGGGATGGATGCTCTTTGATGTTGGTAAATTTTCTAGTAAAAATTGCTCGAAGTTTTGCATGTGAAATTTTAGTCTTTTTCTACTTAATATTTACAAAAAATTGGAACTTATTGCGTTCAAAAAGCAATGAAGAGTAGTCTTTATATTTTTCTATATACAGACGCAGTTGTTCTTGGTTATTTACTGCGACTGCGTTTACTTCTCTAAGCCTGTCACCGACTTTTAAGCCATAATTTTTAAAGCTTCCATTAAGGCGTGTAATATGAAGAGTTTTATCAAAATATATCCCTTTTTGTTCTAAAAAAGTATCACTAAGATAACCACCGCCATATCTCTCATTAGCTTTTACCTTAAATGTTATAAATTTCGCATCTCTTTTAATCTTTACACTATGTTTTGAGCCAATATCTGAAAAAAGAATCTTTCGCATAAGCTCTGCAGCGTTGCCTGTTTTCTTAGCATCGTATAATATTATACAATCTCCCTTTTTAAAAGGATTGTTTTTCATAAAAGGATCACTAGCAGTGACAATAACAAAACCCTTTTTATCATTTTTTACACGAATGCCAATATCCCCATAAAAAACATTTTTTCTATTCACAAATCGCTCTAAATACGCTTTTTCTATCACACCATCAGATGTCACCACTCCTTCTAAGGTGCAGCAACTATTTAAAATAAGTGCTGCTTTAAATAAAGAAGCACTATATTTTCCAAAAGAATCAAGCCCTATCTGTTTTTTTATAAATTTGCCTGCTTTTGCTTCATCTGCAT
>Ga0256831_1000560_pt1 | contig 19274 bp, 24 predicted proteins | sample 132544metaG_FD_189087 | JGI IMG/M metagenome (GOLD analysis project Ga0256831, IMG submission 189087) | Hydrothermal vent microbial communities from Lau Basin, Pacific Ocean - 132-544 | ecosystem: Environmental > Aquatic > Marine > Hydrothermal vents | place: Pacific Ocean: Lau Basin | collected... | reverse complement strand
AGATTACATTATAGTTTATTCCACTGTAACAGTTTTCGCTAGATTTCTCGGCTTATCGGGATCATATCCTTTATTTACTGCAATATAGTAGCTTAATAGTTGCATAAACGGTGTATGTGTAAATGGAACAAGCAATTTATCCGCGGTAGATGTCTCTATTCTTATATCCAGTTTACATCCACTACATGTACTCGCGGACAATACACCGATCGTCAGGGCCCCCCGGCTCTTCATCTCCTCAATGTTCCCCATAAGGAGACCGATAAGCCTAGGATCATTGGGTATAATAAAGATAACAGGAAATCCCTCCTCAACCAGAGCTATCGGGCCATGCTTAGACTCCCCGGCAGGATACGCCTCGGCATGTATATACCCTATTTCTTTCACTTTGAGAGCCCCCTCCATAGCCACAGGAACACCTATTCCTCTGCTCAGAACATAGATTGAATGAGCACCACTGATCTTCTCAGCCAGTCTCTCTGCTACAGGCTTCGACTTCTCTATTGCCTGGCGCGTTAGTCCCGGTGTTTTCTCCGCTTCTCCTAATAGTTTGGAGGCTTCTGCCCAGGTTATCTTGCCTGTTGCGAGGGCGTGGTGGACTGATAGCCAGTATAGGGCTAGTGCTTGTGATGTGAAGGTCTTCGTCGCGGCCACGCCTATCTCGGGCCCTGCCCTCGTGTATATTGTTACGTCGCTTTCCCGGGGTATGCTGCTCTCGATGATATTTGATACAGCGATCACTCTGGCTCCCTGCTTCTTTGCTTCTCTGACGGCGTTGAGTGTGTCCATTGTCTCGCCGCTCTGGCTCACGGCGATGACTGCGTCTCCCTCGTTGATCGTCTTTGTATAGAGCTCGTACTCGCTGGCGATGAATGGATGTACTAGTGTACCGGAGAGTATACTTGTTAGGAGAGCGTAGTAGAGGCCTGCGTGATAGCTTGTCCCGGCGGCTGTAACGTAGATCTTCTCCGCGTCGAGCAGTATGTCTACGGCTTTCTCTACTGCTCTATCCTTCCTGATCCCCGCCAATGTGTTGTGGAGCGCTACCGGCTGCTCCATGATCTCTTTGAGCATGTAGTGGGGATAACCCGATTTCGTTGCATCCTCAACGCTCCACTCGACGACAACGATATATTTTCTCCAATCAACTGGTTCCCCATGCCCATTGTATAGCTTGATCTCTCTGGGCGATATGTAGCCGTGCCACCCATCTCTAAGAACGATTATCCGGCGTGTAAGCTCTATCAAAGCAGCTATATCGCTGGCGACCGCGTTGAAGCCGTCGCCGAGACCTATTACGAGGGGGTTCTTGTTCTTTGCATAGAAGATCCTGTCCGGCTCGTGCACGCTTATCATTGCAAAAGCATAGCTTCCACGCACAGCATCGATAGCCTTCTTGAATGCATCCATAACATCCCCCGACTCGAGGAAAAATTCCTCGACGAGATGCGGTAGCACCTCAGTATCCGTATCACTCCTGAAAACATGTCCTTTCTCCTCCAAGAACCTGCGTAGCTCTGCATGGTTCTCGAGAATACCGTTGTGTACCACGGCGAACCAGTTCCTACAATCGGTGTGCGGATGCGCATTGTTGTCGCTTGGTATGCCATGGGTTGCCCAGCGTGTATGCCCTATCATACAATATGATCTTATCTCTTCGAAGCCCAGCCTACGGGAGACCTCTTCAATCTTTCCCCGCGCCTTACGGACCACTATAGTGTTGCCTACAATGCCGGCTACACCGGCCGAGTCGTAGCCCCTGTACTCAAGCCGTAGGAGAGCCCTAACTATGAGGCTCGCCACGCCGCGTGGGAGGTTGTGGGGCATTGCTGTTATACCGATTATTCCGCACAAAATAGTGCACCATTGGGAGCGCTGTGTGGATTCTTATTGTCTCCTTCATATGGATGTCAAGAGGGGTAGAAATTTATATCTCCTACCTATATCGTTTTTCCATGGGGTGGATTACATGAATAAAGGTATAATTATTGTTGCAATCCTGGTCATAGTGTCCATAATTATAGGTTACTATTACTACGCGATAAACACGGTTCAGCAGGGAAAAACAATAACAATATTCTGTGCTGGAAGCCTCACAATACCATTAGAGAAACTCGCCAAAACATATACGCAGCAAACAAAGGTCAACGTACAGATAGTGCCCAGCGGGAGCTTAATGGTTATTAGAAAAGTAGCAGAGCTGCACGAAAACCCCGACATAGTAGCCGTTGCAGATTACAGGCTAATAAAATACTATCTATACCCCAACTACACTAAATGGTACATAGCGTTCGCGTCAAACCAAGTAGTACTCGTCTTCACAAAGCACTCCAAGTACGCGGAGGAACTAGAGAAGAACCCCTCCAAATGGTACGAGGTACTCGCAAGGCCAGGCGTTAAATGGGGGTTCTCCAACCCCAACGACGACCCATGCGGCTACAGGGCCGTGGGGATCATAGGTCTAGCTACGCTCTACTACCACAACAAGACAATAATCGACACGCTCATCGTCAAAAACACGAACATAAGGTACAAGATAAGCAACGATAAGATCGAGATATATGTTCCGGAGAACCTGACCGTCCGTAACAACCTGGTGATAAGGCCTAAGAGTGTAGACCTAATAAGTCTGCTAGAATCGGGACAGCTAGACTATGCGTTCGAATACAAGAGCGTCGCTGTCCAGCACAACCTCAGCTATATCGAGCTGCCACCACAGCTCAACCTCGGTGACTCGTCCCAGGCAAGCTTCTACGCTAAATCAATAGTTTACGTAATGGCTGGCACGAGCCAGGAAAAACCAATAGTGATGGCCCCGATCCTCTATGGTGTAACCATACTCGATAACGCGAAGCATTACCAAGAAGCACTAAAATACGTAGAAATGCTACTAGGGAGCACAGGTAGAGAAATATTCAGCCGGTGCGGCCAGAAGATATTGGATCACCCACTAGTCTACGGAAACCCGCCAGAGGAGATAAAGCGTATTGCTGGCTAGCATCGAGAAAACACTACTGGTGTTTGCGGGAGTACTAACAATAGCTCTTTTCATCATAGTCGCCCCCATCCTGTCTCTATACATCATAGTCCCCCCACAGGAATACGCGGTGTTTTTCGGTTCGAACGCACAGATATTCGTGGTGGCCCGCAAAGCACTAATGACAAGCATAACGGCGGCCACAGCCGCAACACTATCTCTCCTAGCACTAGGCATACCGAGCGCCTACGTATTGGCACGTGCAGAGTTCCCCGGCAAAAGAGTGATCGAAGCCATAATCGACATACCATTACTCATACCCCACATAGTCGTCGGCATAATCCTCCTCCTAACATTTGGTCCACGAGGACCCATAAACCTCCACATAATGGACACGTTCAACGGCGTAGTCCTAGCAATGATGTATGTAAGCCTGCCGATAATGTTCGACACACTCAAAATAGGCTTCAAAACAATTGATGAAGAACTAGAACTGGTGGCGAGAAGCCTGGGCGCATCCAAGATAAAAGCGTTCACAACCATAACATTGCCACTCATAAAACGCAACATATTGGCGGGAAGCCTCTTAACATGGGCCAGGGCAATGAGCGAGGTAGGCTCGATCCTAATAATCGCCTACTACCCAAAGACAATAAACATAGTAATACTCGAGGCGTTCCAGACATACGGGCTAAAGTATGCGGCCATACTCTCAGCTGTCCTTATAACAATCTCCTTAACAGTATTTATAGCTCTAAGAATGGTGTATAGAGAATGATCAAAATAGAGAACCTTCATGTAATTCTCGGCGGCTTCAAGCTAGAAATACCACGGCTAGAAGTCAGAAGCGGGGAATACATGGTCATCATGGGGCCCAGTGGAGTTGGAAAAACAGTACTACTACATACTATCGCAGGCTTCATTCGCCCGGCCAAGGGAAGAATAGTGATCGATGGGCGTGACGTCACCCGTGAACCGCCAGAGAAAAGAGGAGCGGTCCTCGTACCCCAGAACTATGCGTTGTGGCCTCATCTAAGCGTCTACGACAATATAGCCTATGGGCTAAGGCTCAGAGGGATAAGCGAGAAAGAGATAATGTCAAGAATAGAGAAAATCTCCGAGATACTCGGGATAAAGCATCTCCTTAAGCGAAAACCAGCGACGCTAAGCGGTGGAGAAAAACAACGGGTTGCCCTGGCGAGAGCCCTGATAGTGAATCCCAGGATACTCCTTCTCGATGAACCCCTCTCAAGCCTAGACCCTGGGATCAGGTGGAGGTCTATGGAGTTCCTGAAAAAGCTACATAAAACACTTTCTTTCACCACAATACATGTGACACACGACATAATAGAAACCATGTACCTTGGCGAGAAAATAGGGTATATGAGGGAAGGGGTACTCATAGGAGTATATGAACCCGGAGAATTCTTAAATACTGAGTACGCAAAGCCCTACATTGAGATCATATCAAAAATACTCGGAAAGAAGGCGTACGGTCATGTCTAGTGGAAAGATAGTCATAAAGATAACTGGAAAATTCTTCGACAACTTCGACCCAGCACTAGCGGCGAAGCTTATATCGGTTATAAAGCAGGTCTCGGAAGAATATAGAGTCGCCGTGGTCGCAGGCGGCGGTAACCTAGCCCGCCAATATATAAGCAGAGCAGAAAACATAGGAGTCAACAACTATTATGCGCTTGACATGATAGGAATAGCTGTATCAAGACTCAACGCCCTCCTAATAGCAGAAGCACTATATCCTCTAGCACCGGAGGCAATACCCAGAACTCCCTGGGAAACACGAGAGAAACTAGAAACACATAGAGTAGTGGTTCTTGGGGGATACATACCCGGACAATCAACGGCAGCCGTAGCCGTTGAAACGGCTGAAGCCATAGGCTCGAATAAAGTAATCGATCTATCAGCAATAGATATGGTGTACGATAAAGACCCGCAAAAACATCCAGACGCTAAGCCATTGTCCAGGGTGAAAGCAACAGAGCTCCTAAACCTTATGGAGCAGAGGATATTGCCGGGCCACTATCAGCTCCTAGATAGACATGCAATTGATATCATGATTAGAAGCAAGATAACAGTCTACATAACACACTACGGTAATCCCGAACACGTTCTCGAGATAGTCCAGGGCAGAAACCCGGGAACAATGATTATTCCTGATTAGAGATCTTATTGAGTACTCTGCGGAACCAATACGTTAACATACGTGTGTCGTACCTTGTAGGTCGGGTCCTCCTAAGTACTCTTGCCATAACCATGTAAACTCTCCGCCTCTTCTCCTCATCACCTATAACACGTTCAGTTATCTCCCCAATGATCCTCTCGAGCAATAATAGTTCATCCGGAGAAGCCTGCGGCGGGACGTTAGTAGCTTGCATACTACGGATCTTCCAGAGCTCCCACAAAAAGATAGCTACGGACTGGCTCAGATTAAGCACGGGGTACTCTGGATTAGCCGGGATAGTCACGAGGTAGTCTGCTTGTTTGAGTTCCTCCCTCGTTAACCCTGTGCTTTCACGGCCAAAGATGAGTGCGAGAGACTCTACAGGTTTCTCCCTAAGTATTTCTATAAACGTCATAATGTCTATAGCCTGCCTTAATGCGTCGCCCCTACTATACCCCTTAGCCGTAGTTGCAACACTTAGATCAACCCCTTCTAATGCTTTGCCGAGATCATCAATTATCACTGCACGCCGCAGGAAATCCTTTGCTTTGGCGCTATATATGAGGGCTTCATCGAGATCGGCTCGTGGATTAACAAGAAATAGTTCGTCAACGCTAAAATTGACGCAAGTACGGGCTATAAATCCGAGATTTACAGGCCCTTCAACCCCTACTAATACAACCCTGATCCTCAACAAGCACCGCCTCTACAGCGAAAATATCCTCGAAAAACACATGTTTCCGTAACTCTCTAATTATCTTAAATCCGTTCCTTGCAATAAGCTCGGCTACCTCTTTTCTACCTGTAAGAGAAGAATAGACAAAAAACATGCGACCCCCATATTTAAGAACACTGCTTGCATCAGAGATTATATCTGCTATAGTCTCATAGCCTCTCCTACCTCCAACAAGCCCCACGTCATATAGATCCCTTGGTTCGCCGGGCAGATATGGTGGATTAAAAACTATTAGGTCGGCGCATCTCTCCTTAACAGGTTTTAATGATAATGAGTTAAACACAACTCCTTTACCAAGAAGATCATTTAGTTCAAGATTATGTAGTGTATTCATACATGCTTTATCGCTGACATCAACAAATATAATTCGTCTGCATTTACCGCTAGCAAGCAAGTATGTTCCCAGTACACCTGTGCCAGCACATGTCTCAATACATGTATCGTGAACGCCATCATGCTTTTCTAGAAGCTCGAGGAGAAGCCAAGTATCATCGGAGGGCTCATAAACACCCCTGTATATGCTTATCTTCCCCCATCCCAGATCTAGCATGTACCTTTCCACAGTCTTGCCAGCTCCTCTATTTGTCTTGGAGACAACTGGTATACCCTTGTAGCCTCCTCCACACCAACAGCATTAAGTATATTTTCATCGCATATCCCGAGTTCCTTACATATAACCTTACGGGCTTTCTTACGCCTCATAATGAATAATCTCCGGCTAACCTCCTCGATACATGGCGGTAATTCAGAAAATTTCCTTCTCCTCAAAAGCACGATCATTTGGGAAGAAACATCTGGTTTCGGGTAAAAACAAGAAGGTGGATATACCGGTCCAGGCCTCGTATCGAACACTAGTTTTACAAGAACAGTTATTCTACCATATCGGGGAGAGCCTGGCTCGGAACATAATCTTTCAACAACATCTTTTTGCAATACTAGAATGGCAACCTCAACACTATCCGATTTCGTAGTCTTTACCAAGATATCGGAGGAAATGTGGTAAGGCGTATTTGAAACCAATGCACTTGTGTTCCACTCTAGATCCAAAGCATCGCCAATGATCAGTATTGCAGGATCTTGGATAAACTGAGACGCTATCATCGCAAGTATGGGATCGATCTCTACATGAACGGTAGCCTTGAAACGCCGTGATAGAAAGTATGAGAGAGTACCAAGACCAGCCCCTATTTCGAGCATTGTGGGTGGCGAGTATTGCTCTAGATGATAAAGGATATCCCGGACGAGCCCAGTACACACAACAAAATTCTGGCTGAACCTTCTACGTGGCCGAACACCATGTTCCCGGAGAACCCTAAGCGTCCATCTTAATAATCCCTTATTATGCATTGGTGGGGCCGACAATAGATGAAACACCGCATAAATAATGAATTGTCGAGCTCTACTCGAAAGAACATGATCAAATGGTTTGTAGGGTTAAAGGAGTTCTTCGTAATATAGGCGCTCCAAGTATCCAAGATATAGTGTGCTCGGTTGTTTTCTCGGTGGTTTAACGAATAGATAGTATTTCTCGTTTCCCATTAACTCACTAATTATCCGTTCGGTGAGAGTTTTAACTGGATCTACTTTTGTGCGTTCTTTAATATCTTTGAAGCTTTCAAACGGTTTTCTCTTACGCTCTTCTAGGATATGGCGCATGGTCTTTTTACCTATTCCTGGGAGCAATTCAAGTGCGTGAAGACGTATATTGACGGGTTGTGAGAGATTAAAGAACGCCACGAATAACCTCTCATTATCTATTATGATTCTCTTAATAGCTTCGGGTAGATTTGTACGTGCCACGCTCGTTAGATCATCATATGTTATCGTGATGGGACGCCTTATCTTAGAATGTGGATCCAGCTCTACTTTTTCAAGAATATCTATCCTGACAGCGGGGAGGGGCTCCGCTTCGATGAGCGTGAAGAACTTGGTACCCACTGCTTGGACGAGGGGCTTATTCCTATGTTCCGGATGCCTATCTGTGGGATTACCGAACTCCATGTAGTCAATTATGTATACGGCTGGCTCATCTATCCGCGCCCTACTTTCCAGTGGACCGAATCGATGATGCCGTGCTGGCCTCCTATAAGGACGCAATCCGATCAACCCTAGAGCCTTGTCATAAAATATTGTTTATTTAAATCCCACTAATAATGTTCCTTTATCCAGGATAAAATAGGCCATCCTCTATTGTTCTTCCTTACAGTAGGGCTTCACGGTCTCAAGGATTTCCTGTACCTCGTCTGTCTCAAACACTTTGTCTTCCAGCTCGAGGAGTATTCTTGTCTCATCAATTGTCTGTGGACAGATGTTTATGAGCATAACTATTGTTTCGTCCTTTAAGCCATAGTTGCGTAGTTTCTTCTTAAGTGCAATAGCTACGTCAGGCTCCATCTTGGAAGATATGGAGAGATACCGCAGTGTTTTTACTAGGAGCGGTGATACGCTTCCCTCTTTTTCCTCGATAATTCCTACTATCTTTTTTAATATCTTTAATGCCTCGGGATTTGAGAGATGTTCTTCATTTAAAACCTCTACCTCTAGTTCTTGAGCCAAATATATCACCAGTCATAATTTCATTACGACTAAAACAATTATTTCACGATTTATGGAGCTGGCCTGAGGTGTTCCGGACGGACAAATAATATTTTTCTCTTATTACCGACATATACTTCGACTATGTAAGCCTTCCCCCTCTTCCCGATAACTGTTCCTGTCTTTCCATGGTATCTCCGGTGAGGCATACCATAGTGTATTGCCGGGTTTACTTTTATGTGTACTTTATCGCCAGGCCTATACTCATGTAAAAGCATACTCAGAGGGGGTACTGCGCCTCGTTCTCTAATATGTTTCTTGAATACTTTCCTGGTTCTGTGTCTGTATCCTCTGGGCGCCCTAACCATTGATGCTACACCTTTGTCTTTTCTCGGATTTAATTCACTGGATAGGATGGATTATATAGGTGTCTAAATAAGGATTTCTGATACTATGTTTTTGTCATTCTTGCTCTACGACAAGTACATCAAGTTCAAGAGGATATGCCTGTACACCTAAGACTTCAGAAATACTAGGGGTTGTTCTGCCTTGATCTCCGTGTACAAGTTCCTTCACATATAGTCCGCCATCGCAGTATATGAGGGCTTCAAACATATTATCAACTAGTTGTCTTGTTTTCACGAAATATACTTTTCTTCTACGCAGGTGCTCCTTTTTCCTACGAAGTATTCTGAGGGGAGTTAGTTGTCTTATCTCTCTATTGGTAAAATACTTCTCGATCTCGTCGAGTTGCTGTCTATTAACAGGATTCTCCGTCATGATCAGTACTTTGTAGAGTTTTTTCTTCTTAGAAGCTTCTCCCTTCAAATACGCTATTCTTGACCTCGATGATTCGCCATGGATTACTGCCTCGATGAGTGTTCCTTTGAGTAGATCGTTCACTAAATCTAAATCAACATACCTAAACCGGGGATTCTTTATCTCTATGACTAGAGGCCTGCCTGTTCCCAGCATTCTCGCGTCAACATCTTCTCTACCACTTGCATGAATAACAACTTCTTCAGCGTCAAAGATTTCTTTTAGCCTGTCATTGAAGAATTCTTGAAGGCTGTATGGATATAGCTTTACGCCCTCGCGCGTCGTCCATATAGTATGCGATATGTTCCGCCCACGCTTCCAGTATTTTCCCTCAAAAAGCAATGGATTGATCTCGAGTCTTAGACCCAGTGTTTCATAGTCTATTACAACTACTGCTTCGGGTTTATCGAAATCGGGCTCTAGGCCATAAAACTTCATTATTCTTTTCCCGACTTCCCTCTTGATCTCATTCTTTATAGATTCCGAGTACTCGAGGCCGCTGAAGCTGGACACTTCTATTTCACGCAAAACGATTTCTTGGGGTATGCTTACACCGACGAGGAATCTGTAAACATTAACTTTTTTGAGGAGGGCAGCAGCTTTCCCCGCTAGTTCATCGTAGAGCTTCTCGCTGATTTTCCCACCACATATATAGCATGGTGCCTCAGCTATTTTTTCGCCATAGAGTTTTTCATAGAGCGAGCTTATGGGTTTGCCTGAATTGATTGCAAGACTTCGTAGATATTCCTTGTCTATCTTGCCACTCCGATAATCGTCGTATAGCTTCATGTTAAGAAATACCTTTATAGCATGGCCTCGCTCCTTGTTCGTCATCTCTATTCCTTTCTTAGCGAACTGTCTTCCGAGACAATGATCGCATAGTGGGTACCGCTCAAGTATTTTCTGAGCCGTTAATACGATATCGTAGAGGCTCTCTCCACTCAATTTTTCCTCTCCTCCTAACCCAGCTACCATAAGCTAGGTCTAGAATATAATTTGAAGCTATTGTGAAATACAGTTGATTAGCGGATGCCGGTAATCTAAAGACGAATGAATTTTCGAACCTGGTGGGAGTATCTAATGTATTGATAACTATTGTTTGTGGAGGTATTGAACCTAGTCTTGTGAGCTGGATACCACTATGCATATTTGCAGTCCTCAGGGTTTTTGGCACTATTAAGAGCTCGGCTCCACCTATAAATCCAGCTATTATGTCGGACGGTAGAAGATGTACTCCGGGATATAGCTTGTTTTTACATAGAATAGATTCAAGGAAACGAGTTAGGCTCTTGTCTTGTGGATGGAAGTGTCTAAGACGATATCCATTAAGGAGTATTGACATGGGCGTCGAGTACAGTATTACAAGGGTATCTATTCTGATGCCGTAGCTTACGGTTAATGCGTAGAGTGCGAGGATTTTTAACCTGTTGATTTCTTTGCATGGATCACGTGTTTCGAACACAAATATTCTTTTGGGAGAATATGGTGTTAAGATCTTGGATAGTGTCAAGGTTTAAAGCCTAACTGTAGTCTCTCGAGAATGTTCTTTCTCTTTCTCAATTGTCTTGCAAGTCTTTTCATGGCCTGATATTGTTTCAATAACTCCTTAACATCTTCAGGCCTAACGCCGGCTCCGAGGGCTATTCTCCTTATTCGTCTCCTATCTATTATCTCGGGCTTATCTAGCTCCTCGTAGGTCATGGAATTAATTATCGCGATCCATTTCTTTATTCTCTCCTCGGCTTTACCTGCTTCAAACTCTAGTGGAAGCTTCATGCTTAGCCCAGGGATCATCTGAAGTATTTTGCTTAGCGGCCCCATTTTTCTTAGACTGATAAGTTGTTTATAGATTATCCTCATATTAAGTTTTCCTGATACGAAGTCCTCGATATCCTTCTCAGTAAATTCTACCTGTATCCTTTTCACTCTCTCAACAAGAGCCTCTAGGTCACCCATTCCTAAGATGCGCGCAACGAATTTCGGTGGCTTAAAGACTTCTAGCTCGTCAAGTTTCTCGCCAGTACCTACGAACTTGATTGTTGCCCCGGTTACTGCTACTGCTGATAAGGCTCCACCGCCCTTAGCTGTGCCGTCCAGCTTGGTTATAATGATTGAGCCTATTGGCGTTGCTTCGTGGAATTTTTTAGCTATATTGTATGCCTGTTGGCCTATCGCTGCATCTATCACTAGGACGACCTCGTCAGGATTAATGGTCTTACTGATCTGGTTCATCTCTGCGAGTAGGTCTTCTTCGCGGTGATGCCTGCCAGCTGTGTCGACAATGATTATATCGAAGCCTTTGTCCACGAAGTACTTAACTCCGTTTCTCGCGATTGCTACCGAGTTCTTGTTTCCGGGCTCGCCATATACCGGGACCCCGGCTTTTTCGGCGAGTTGTTTTAACTGCTCATATGCGGCTGGCCTATATGTATCGGCTGCTACTAGTCCGACCCTATATCCGTCTAGCTTATAGTAGTATGCGAGTTTTCCGGCCGTCGTTGTTTTTCCGCTGCCCTGAAGTCCGACTAGGAGGATTACCCATGGCTTTTTCTTAGGTTTGACTTGAGGCTTCTTTTCTCCTCCGAATAGCTTTGTTAGTTCTTCATATACTATCGTTACGAACCATTCACGCCTCGTAATACCTGGTGGAGGCTCTTCTTTTAGGGCTCTCTCCCTGATCTTCCTGGTAAGCTCCGCGACGATCCTTATGTTAACGTCGGCGCGGATGAGTTCTTTCTGTAGCTCTTTGATGAACTCCTTGACAGCTTTCTCATAGTCGCCTTTTCCTCTTAGAAAGGATGCTAGTGCTTTCCGTACACCCTCCAATACCATTTCATCATACCTCGTGAACCATACTGGGATAGAGGAGTGTCTCACAGGTTTATATAGTGTGTTTGGTGCGGGGGGTGGGATTTGAACCCACGCCGGCCTACGCCAGCGGATCTCCCCCTAGGTGGTAAGCCGTTGTCTTGAGTCCGCCCCCTTCGACCAGGCTCGGGCACCCCCGCACCATACTATGGTAATTCGGTAAGGGGATTTATATTTAAGGTAGTTCCTAATGCCTTCATAGGCGGTGATTATATGGAGTTAGCCTATAGCGTTAATCCTGGAATAGAGGATATCGTTGCCGAGGAAGTTGTTGCGGAAATGGGTGGCACTACGAGCTACCATATGATGTCAGGCTACGTGTTCCATAAGCCTGCGAGCTTCAATGAATATGCGATAATGAGGCTTAGAAGCATAAATAGAGCCTACATACTGCTGTGGCGTGGTAAAGTTGGAGAGAAACCGGATGATCTAATAAGGATTAGAGATAGGCTAGTGGATGAAATGGAAGGTTTAGAAGAATACATCACACCTAGCACGAGTTTCGCTGTATCAGCTGAGAGAGTTGGAACACATGAGTTCACATCAATGGATATTGCCAGAATAATCGGTGATGTAGTGATAAGATACATTGAGAGGATCCATGGGAAAAGACCGCCTGTGGATCTACGTAAGCCTCACGTCGTTGTTTTCGCGTTTCAGCGTTTCGACGAATTACTAGTAGGTGTTTCACTCACAGGTACAAGGAGCATGCATAGGCGGGGATATAGAGTATATGATCACCCAGCAGCTCTTAAGCCCACATTAGCCTACGCCATGCTAAGACTATCGGGTACTAGAGACCACGACGTCATAATCGATCCTATGTGTGGTGGAGGGACCATTCCCATAGAGGCTGCCCTCATCCATGAGGACGCTGAGATAAAAGGTCTTGATAAGAACCCTCACCATATAATGGGTGCTAGACTAAATGCTCTTGCCGCAGGTGTCAGTAACAGGGTATTCTTCGGAGTATGGGATGCACGTAGACTCCACGAGCTCTCGGTAGAGTTTGACCATATAATTTCCAATCCACCCTACGGGATAAGATATGGTAGTCCTTCAACTGTTCGTAGGCTCTATAAGGACTTCTTAGCATCCGCATCGAGATGTCTGAGCAATCGAGGAAGAATAACAATAATTACGACCGAATATAACTTCGTAAACAAAGTTATTGATGAACTAGGGCTTATCAGAGTGCATGAACGAACAGTACACCATGGAAGTCTATATCCACATATTATCGTCCTCGAGAAAAGAAGTAGCTAGACATAGTTTTACCGAGATAGAGAATATTTATAAAATATCTCCAAACTCTAACACATTAGAGCTGAATGTAGATAGAGAAGTGGTGAAATATGCCCCTAAGACCAGCACGATGCTATACACACTTCAGCGGTCCACCTTACACGAGGAAAGAGTATATACCGGGAGTGCCACAGCCCAAGATCGTCAAGTTTGAAATGGGGAATGTTCACGGCGATTATGATTACGTTGCAGAACTTGTAATGATCGAGGCTGGACAGATAAGACATAATGCATTAGAAGCAGCGCGTGTAATGGCGAACAAATATCTCAGCACAAATGTGGGCGAAAACAACTACTTCCTAAAAGTAAGGGTTTATCCTCACCATGTATTGAGAGAAAACAAGATGATGGCGTTCGCTGGTGCAGACCGTCTACAGGATGGAATGAGACAGGCATTCGGAAAGCCAATAGGAACTGCAGCAAGAGTATATCCAGGAACAGTGGTAATGGAGGTACGCATAAAGAAAGAACATGTTGAACACGCCAAAGAAGCATTAAGGAGAGCAGCCTCTAAACTACCATTACCAGCAAGGATTAGATTCAAACCATTAAAACCAGGTCTAAAACCAGTCTGATTTTACAATCACAAATATGATAATGGATTAAAGAATACGCCCTATTCAGTACTCTATTCTATAATTCCAGTGATTTTCGTCATCTGGGCCGGACAACCTAGATAATTATGCCTCAAGTAAGAATCAAATAGTGATGAGTATGGTAAAAATTAGTGATCTCTATGAGCTAGATCTGAATATGCTAGGGAAATTTATCATTGAGAACAATGTGAAGAGACTATTACTACAAGCTCCGGATGGGCTTAAATCCCTCCTACATGAACTTGTTTTGTTTATGAAGAAAAATTTCCCGGAGGTCAAACTAATAATTTCGGGCGAGCCATGGTATGGTTCTTGCATGCTTAGAACCGATGAAATTGATACTATGGACGTAGACGCTGTTGTACACGTTGGTCATAATAGATATCCTTGGCTATACAAGGATCTCCCGATCCCAGTACTGTATATGCCGGCTTATTATTCCGGAGAACCCTCGGATAAGTTGGTCGATGAAATAATACAAACTATATATAGTAAGAACATAGGACTGGTTGCAAGCATACAATATATACGTTATCTTAGCAGATTAGCAGATCACCTTAATCGAAAAGGCTATGTTATACATATCGGTGAGCCATCGAATCCGTGGATGGAGAAGGGACAAGTGCTTGGATGTGAATATAGTGCCGCTCTAAATATACGTGGAAAGACCAAGATATTTATCGTCGTTTCTGGGGGGAAATTCCATGCTCTAGGCTTATCATTGATTTTGAGAAACCATCTTGTCTATGGACTCGATCCTCATAGGGAACGTATATGGAATGCGTCTAAATACTCTGAAAAAATTCTGAAGATTAGATACTACAAAATATATGAATATTGAAGAGAGATATCCAGAGAATAGCCTTAATAACATCGCCAACACTCGGTCAATACAGGTTATCACTTTTGAATTATCTAGAAAGTCTTCTCAATAAGCACAATGTTCAGTACCTTGTTTTCTCAGTTTCAATGGTAGATAAGGACAGGATAGCATCAATTGATAACGCGTTTAGTCCTGACGCGTTTGTCATAACGAGCTGCCCTAGGCTCCCAATAGATGATTTATCCGATTATCATAAACCGGTAATAACACCTGGAGAACTTATAATGGTGCTCAAAAAAGAGCTTAGCGAATACATGTTTCCTTGGTGAGATCTCGGAGAAACTGTATACGTCGAAATATTATTTCTTCATACTATCTCCTCTGTGGATGGGGTGATACGGTCTGGGCAGGTATTCGACTCCGGGCCTGTACTGCAGTGCTTGTGGATATAGCTCCATAAGCTCATAGACCTCGGGCGGTATCTCGTCTTTGACCGGCAGGCCTAGTTCTTTAGCTTCTTCGAAGGTTATTGGGTAGTCATGGGTATAGTATCCCTCGGTAAGCTTCTTAGCTATTTCTTCGGCTTTCTCGTCGGGCATTCTACCCTTAAGGATCTTCTTGATAAAGTCCTGCATTTCTCTCAGTGCTTTCTCAGCAATATCGGCATATATCAGGATCTCATCGCTCGCTTTTTCTCCCTTTATCTTCGCGATCTTTATCAGACTCGGAGCGGGGAACGTGCCTTTCGGTGTAGGTAGCTGTGGATCGAGAGGGCCGAGAACTGCATGGCGATCTAACAGTATTTCGTCAGCAGCCAGAGCTATAAGCGTTCCACCGCTCATAGCATAGTGGGGGACTATTACTATCTTTTTTGCTGGATGACTTCTCAGAGCCATTGCTATCTGGGAAGCCGCTAGAACTAGTCCTCCAGGCGTATGTAGTATTAGTGCTATTGGTTGTTCGGGCGGAGTAGTTCTTATAGCCCGTATGATGGCCTCGGAATCCTCTATGTCTATGAACCTATAAACAGGAATGCCCAAGAACCCTATCTTCTCCTGCCTATGTATCATCGTGATAACGCGCCATCCATACTTTCTCTCAAGAGCCCGGATCACGCGTAGCCTTGCGCTCAACAATGCCTTATACTGGAGCTGTGGATGAATTAACACATAGAGTAGTAGGAGCCAAAACAATAAACTAATAATGTCTCCGAAGCCATCCAATTTCGTTACACCCAAATTTTTCCTAATGGTGACTGATTAATATGCTTTATAACACTAGACTGAATAAAAGAAACCTTGAATCGGTTCTTGAGCAGATACCAGGTTTTAGTACACCTAAGAGATCTTTAGAACAATATGTAACGCCTTCTAACCTAGCAGCGGAGATCCTATGGTTAGCGTACATGCACGGCGACATATCTGGAAAGACAATTGCAGATCTAGGATGTGGGACTCTGAGACTGGCGATAGGTGCTTTGATTCTAGGAGCTAAAAGGGTATTAGCTATCGATATTGACTGTAGTGTTTTAACCAGTGCATTAAGAATAAATGAAAATTTCTTGAAAATATTCGGTCATAAGATCATCATGGTGTGCTCTGATGTCAGGGAAGCCTATACGAATCATGTGGACACAGTCATTATGAATCCCCCATTCGGTGTCTATCGGAAGAACCGGGGACTAGACATAATCTTTCTAAAGAAAGCATTCGAAATAGCCAATTCTGTCTACTCTATCCATAAGTATAGTCCTGGGCTTCATAGACTAGTCCAAGTATTATCCGACAGTTATGGTTTCAGGATAATCGATGAGAAAATAAGGGATCTAATGATACCTATGATTTTCAAAACACATACCAGACGCATATATAGGGTTAAAGCTGTTATCTACATATTCAGGAAATCATAGTTCCCAGACAAGGATTCGAAGAAATATGGTGGAACGGTATGGAGAAACCAAGACAAGGTATGCCTGTAACTCCCGGCGATTATCTTGGTGTGGAGGAAGAATACTTTCCAGGCTATGGAGCATACATCGACGATGAAGGGAACATTAGGTCTCAGCTTGTTGGGAGAGTATTAATAGATATTGTCAAAAGGACGATTGAAGTAAGACAAGTCAGGGGTAAGCCGATCATACCAAGGCCCGGTGATGTTGTACTAGGTATTGTTGAGACGGTATCTAATGACCTAGCATTTATCAGGATATACAATATCGAGAACAAGCCCTCGCGTTCCACAGATTTCACTGGTGTACTGCATATATCACAGGTGAGCAACGAATATGTTGAAACAATGTATGATGTGTTGCGACTGGGAGATGTTGTAAGAGCTAAGGTATTGAATAGTCTGCAACCATTCCAGTTAAATACTAAACACCCATCTTTCGGAGTAGTAGTTGCTTTCTGTAGCAAATGTGGAGAAATACTAAAGCTGAAAGATGACAGACTTATTTGCCCTGTCTGTGGAAGCGTCGAGAAGCGGAAGATAAGCTCTAAGTATTTCTTCAGGTGGTAAATTGCCCCTTCTTAAGAGGAGCTTCTATATCAAATGTCATGGTGATGAATGCCTTAAACTAGTCGAGCTGATCCGTGATAAGGCACCAGCGGTTGAAACGATGAACATAACAATAGAGCAGTCCGGACTTAGGATAGACATGTATGGATATAAATCAGATGTACGCAATGCTTGGATCTATATAAAAAGACTAGTATCCGCATATAAATCTGCCATTGTTGAAAAGAGGGGATTAAGAGAAATAAGTATCGATTTCCTTGTCGAAAAAGTTGGACGTACATTTCCTCCGCGGCTCCTAGAGTTTATTGTCAGGAAGAAAGGTCATAAAGCCCGTGTTGAGGGAGATAGGATAATCACGGATGCTGATCTAGATGAAATCATCGATACAATTAAGAGAATAGTAGAAGTACTAGATAAAATACACTTCAGTGTGAAAGGTACCGCGTGTAAGTACTTCATTGTGGCCTCAGCCCTCATGGCCAATAAGAGCTACCAAGCAATTATTGAGGAGGGTTTACGAGCCCATATACTCGACAAGGATGAAGATAGAAGAATTATACTCAAGAAAGAGTGGCGTTCAGCCGTAGATCAGATCCTTAAAGTCCTAGACAGTGCGAATAATATAAAAGACAATAACTACGCCCTATAATATTTTGAACGTACTCATTATTGGTGGAACGCCATGAACGTAGAGGTAAAGCGCGTTACGGATAACGAAATAATAATCATTATTGAGGGCGAAGACGATACCATAGGCAACTTGATAGCAAAATCAGCTGTCCAACACCCTAACGTTGTCTATGCAACATACAGAATACCTCATCCTCTCGAGAGAAAAGTCGAAATAATAATAAGTGTAGATAAGAATGCCGATCTTGGAAGTACTATCTCGGAGATAATTCAGAATATCAAAGAGCAACTAGAGGAGTTCAAAAAGAAAATCGATGAAGCTTTATGAAAACCGAGTCAAGGCTATTAGTCATCAGCCATTGTAGAGACTATATTATAGGAATCGTTTATCGAAGAAACAGTGTTGAGGAAATATATTTTGAGAAAAACACAAAGGTTCTACCTGGAAGATTCACAGATAAACTAAAGACAAGAGATGAGATTACATACTGTATTTCATGTGATTCCTTATTAGACCCAGTAAATTGTAAACACAGAATATTTGCTAGTGCCTCGGATAATCTTGAGATCCTGCTAGAGAGATGCCGAGATCACGATTCAATCTGTGAGGTTATCAAGAGTACTATGATAAAACGTTAAAACACTAGTACTTCTGCGTCATTAGCAGAGAATACTGCTAATAAACCGGTAAGATACATTACATTACTTCAAACAAGAAGTAGCAGGCATAAGGGCTGATAGAATTGCCGAGATTTTGTCCAAAATGTGGGGGCTTGATGAAGCCTGTCAGGAAAAAAGATGGTGTCTATCTAGTTTGTATGAGATGCGGGTATGCCGCTAAGGCATCAACAGCTGATCTCAAGGGATACAGGATCTCTAGGAAAATAATGCATACTGAAAAAGAAAAAACCATCGTGATAACCGAAGAAGATCGTCTGAGAGGCCTCCCTATTACAAAAGAAGTAACTTGTCCAAAATGTGGGTTTCACGAAGCGTATTATTGGATGATACAAACCAGGGCGGCTGACGAGCCTCCCACGAGATTCTATAGATGTAGAAGATGCGGCTATGTATGGAGGGAGTATGAATAATGTGTAGTGCTCCACCACAAACATGTGTAGATGTTAGCGAGATATTCGCTATGCTGAGGCAACTCGAGGATATGCTTAGCGAGGCATATTTTGTAACGCCACAACATATTGCATCGAGGCCTCTTATTTATAGATCATTACTGCTTGTTCGTTCTCTAATGAAAGAATATTGTCAGAGCAGGTCTTAGAGAATCT
>Ga0256831_1000559_pt1 | contig 19282 bp, 15 predicted proteins | sample 132544metaG_FD_189087 | JGI IMG/M metagenome (GOLD analysis project Ga0256831, IMG submission 189087) | Hydrothermal vent microbial communities from Lau Basin, Pacific Ocean - 132-544 | ecosystem: Environmental > Aquatic > Marine > Hydrothermal vents | place: Pacific Ocean: Lau Basin | collected... | reverse complement strand
TTTTTATTCAGCTATTTCTCTCTATTTTTGCACCGCTCTGAAAAAAGAAAAATGGGAAGAATTTTAGCCATCGATTACGGAAGAAAACGAGTTGGGATAGCAGTTACCGACCCGGGACAAATTATTGCCAACCGGTTAACAACTGTTCCAACCCATACCATCTGGGAGTTTTTAAAAGACTATTTCCAGAGCGAAAAGGTAGAGGCGGTAGTAGTTGGCTATCCGAAACAGATGAACAATGAAGCATCGGAATCTGTTCGGTATATTAATCCTTTTCTGAAAAAATTTCAAAAAATATATCCCGAGTTGAAACTGGAAATTTTAGACGAACGATTTACTTCTAAAATTGCGTTTCAGACCATGATTGACGGAGGCATTAAAAAGCAAAAACGACGCGATAAAGCAATGGTTGATGCCATTAGTGCAACCATTATTTTGCAAAGTTATTTAGAACAAAAACGTAACAATATTTAATAATGAAATATCCCATAACCATTTATGGCGACCCGCTTTTAAGGAAAAAAGCAAAAGAGATTGACAAAGATAATCCGAAGTTAAAAGAGATTATTGAAAATATGTGGGAAACCATGTACTACTCCGACGGAGTTGGATTGGCTGCTCCGCAAGTTGGTATGTCTATTCGGCTGTTTATAATTGATGCCTCGTCGGGTGCCGACGAAGAGCCTGAATTAAAAGGATTTAAAAAAGTATTTATAAATGCCGAAATTCTTGAAACTGCCGGCGAAGAGTGGGTGATGAACGAAGGTTGCCTGAGTTTGCCCGAAATTCGTGAAGATGTTACACGAAAAGATGAAGTAAGAATTCGCTATTTCGATGAAAACTTTGTTCAGCACGAGGAGACATTTAAAGGTTTTGCCGGCCGGGTAATTCAACACGAATACGACCATTTGGAAGGTGTTCTGTTTATCGACTATCTGTCGCCATTGCGTAAACGATTGCTTAAAAGTAAATTAAATGCCATTGCTTCTGGGAAGGTTCACCCGCACTATCGTATAAAAATTCCGGCAAAAAAATAGCGTAACTTTTTTTTCCTGTTTTCGTTAATCTCAAAACATCTTCGAGCAACAAAAACAGTGAAAAACATAGTTCAACAGATTCCCTTTTTAAGGCCGGTTTTTGCTTTAATAACCGGCATTATTACTGCTACAATAATTCAAATTCCAATATCGGTTTTACTCCCTGTTCTTTTGGCTGTTTTACTTGCATTGGTATTTATCAATCGACATTTTAAATTCCAATTCTCGCACATTTTTGGTTTTGGAGTGTTTTTTCTCTTTTTTCTTTTTGGCTTCACTGTTTTTAAACTCACTAACAAAAAACCGGTTTTTTACGAAAAGGGAATATTTACAGCAACCGTTTTGGAACAACCTCAACAAAAAACAAAGTCGCTAAAAGCGGTGCTAAAATTAACGGAGGTAAAAGCCGACAGTTCGGTATTTCGCACCAGCGAAAAGCTTTTGGCTTATTTCGAAAAGAATAGTAAAGCAAAAAAGTTAAAACCGGGCGACAAACTGGTTTTCTCAACTCCTCCCAAACCCGTAAAAAACTTTGGCAACCCGTTTGAATTCGACTACAAGAAATATCTCGAGCGAAAGAAAATATACCGAACAGTTTATCTTTCCGATAAAAATTGGAGTTACATACAAGCCATTTCAACGAACTCGTTAAAAACAGCGGCAGAACAATTCAGAGAAAATCTTCTAAAAATATACAGAGCACAAAAATTCACGCCAAACGAGCTCGAAATTCTTTCGGCATTAACACTCGGCTATAAACGCAGCCTCGACCCTGAAACCAAGCGAATTTTCTCTTCTGTCGGAGCCATGCATGTTTTAGCCGTTTCGGGGTTACATGTTGGTATTGTACTGTGGGTAATAACTCTCGTTTTTGGTTTTCTGAGAAGAGAAAAATTTGGAAAGATAATTTTTGTAGTTATTGCCATTGGCTTCCTTTGGGCTTTCGCTTTTATTACAGGGCTTTCGCCATCGGTTATGCGCGCCACAACCATGTTCTCAATTTTTATTATTGGCGAAAACATTAGCCGAAAACCAAACAGCTATAATTCACTTGCTGCATCGGCATTTTTTCTGTTACTAATTAACCCAAACAATTTATTCGACATTGGGTTCCAACTCTCCTACTCTGCCGTTTTCGGTATTATTTTTCTGCAACCCAGGCTTTTTAAGTTGCTTCGTATAAAAAATAAAATAGGCCGTTTTTTTTGGACATTGATTACTGTTTCAATGGCTGCACAAGTTACTACGTTTCCAATTACTACGTTCTATTTCAATCAGTTCCCAACTTATTTTATTATTACAAACATTATAATTATTCCGGCTGCAATGGTTCTAATTCCGTTGGCAATGGCACTACTTGTTTTCTCGAATATTACCTTTGCCGCAACAGTTTTTTCAACAGCAATTCAGTTTATAATAAGATGGAGTTATCTGTTGCTTGCTCAAATTGAGCAGTTTCCACTTTCGGTATGTAAAATTTCGGTGCGACCTTTAGAACTTATTCTTATCGTAGTTGCTATTTTCAACTTCTTTCTGTTTATCAGTTCGCACCGGCCGGGTTCATTAAAAGCGACCCTGCTTTTTGTGCTTCTTCTCTTAATCGCATCAAATGCGTTAATTGCCACTCAAAATAATAAAACAGAAATAATACAATTTACCCGCCCCCATTTTTTTCAACTAATAAAAGGAAGAAACAATATAATTATAACCGAAAACCGAAAAGATAACCTGTCCAGAATGATTCAACTAACAAATAACACCTGCAATTGGCTTAAACTCAAACCTCCGCGAATAGTATCGATAAACGACACGGTTAAAAACCGTTACCTGTTTTCAGAAAATGGAATTGTAATTTTTGAGGGAAAAACAATTCTGTTCGACAAAAATATTACGAATAAAAAACAGAAGATTTCCCCCAACTATATCTGCAACTCAACTCAAGCCAAATAACTTTTCAACAGACCTTTACTATGAGCTTTTAAAGAAAAATGGTAACTTTAAACATTAATTCCTTCGATAATAAGAGAAAATAATTTAATGTTTTGAATGGCATATCAAAGTTAATACTTTAATTTGCCGCACTATTTATTCATAAAAACGAGCTTAATAATAAATAGTTTGAAACGAAGTTAATGAACGATTTTTAGAACTTTAAGTTTATACGAAGATGAAAGTTATTATTGCAGGTGCCGGAGAAGTGGGCACACACTTGGCGCGAATGTTAACAAACGAAAACCACGATATTATTCTTCTCGACGACTCAACAGATAAATTAGCAAAAATAAGTAACGATGTTGACTTACTTTCCATTCAGGGTTCGGCACACTCTTTTCACGATTTAAAAAAAACCGGTCTATCGAAAGCCGACCTTTTTATCGCCGTTACTCCGTTCGAGGAGCGCAATGTACTGGCCTGTTCCATGGCATCGTATTTAGGAGCACATCGTACAATTGCACGAATAAACAACTCGGAATACCTGAAAGATAATTACAAAGAGAAGCTAAAAGACATGGGGATTGACGAGTTAATTTACCCCGAAAGTTTAGCAGCAAAAGAGATAATTGCAGCAGTAAAACAGACCGGCACGCGCCAAATGATTGAGTTTTCGAGCGGAAAACTAATTCTACTCGGAATTAAAGTGCGCGAAGATGCATCGATTTTAAATAAAACGTTCGAGCAGATTGCCAGCGAAAACGAACACATTTTGGTTGTTGCCATTAACCGGAACAACATTACAATTATACCTAAAGGAAGCGACTCGATTGAAGCAGGCGACATTGTGTTTTTTATTACTACTCGTGCCGAACAGCAACATGTTTTCGATTTAACCAATAAAAAGCTTTTTGGTGTTAAAAACATTATGTTTTTAGGTGGAAGCCGGATTGCACAAAAAGCAGTTGAAAAATTAGGCGACCAATACAATATAAAAATTATTGAAAGCAGTTTGGAAAAATGCGAACAAATTGCCGACAAATACGCAAATGCATTGGTAATTAATGGCGATGGAAGAGACCTGAATCTTTTAAAAGAGGAAGGAATAAACAAAATGGATGCAATTGTTGCAACAACGGGCAATTCCGAAACAAACATTTTAAGTTGCCACCTTGCAAAATCGTTTGGTGTACGTCGAACAGTTGCCGAAGTTGAAAACCTCGCATTTATGGGGTTAGCCGAGCAGATGGACATTGGCACAATTATTAATAAAAAACTAAATGCGGCCAGCTACATCTACCGGTTTACACTAAATGCAGCCATTTCGAAAGTAAAATGTTTAACTGCCTCCGACGCTGAGGTATTTGAATTTATTGTGAAACCCGATGCAAAAATTACCGAAAAAGAAATTAAAGATTTAAACTTCCCGGAAGAGGCTAAAATTGGAGGCGTTATTCGGGGAGAAAACGCCTTTATTGCAAACGGATTAACACAGATAAAAGAGGGTGATAAAGTGGTCGTTTTCACACTTCCTTCAGGAATTAAAAAGATTGAGAAATTTTTTAAGTAGTTTAGCTCACCATTTTCAGATAAATGAATGTTAAGATTATAATTCGGGTTCTTGGATTTTTAATTTTGGTTGAAGGCGTTGCCATGTTGCTCGCCCTTGCCGTTTCTCTTATCTATGGAGAAAACGACTCAACAGCCATTGCAATCTCTTCGGGCATCTCAATTCTCCTGGGTGGAGTTATTGCTTTGCTCACCCAAAAAGCAAAAAAAGATATTGGCAAACGAGAGGGTTTTATAATTGTTGCTTTTGTTTGGGTTATATTCTCTTTCTTCGGAACACTCCCTTATGTATTAAGCGGTTCTATTCCGAACTTTACAAATGCATTTTTCGAGACCATGTCGGGGTTTACAACAACCGGCTCATCTATTCTTTCCGATATTGAAATCTTACCTCACGGAATTCTGTTTTGGCGAAGTATGTCGCAGTGGCTTGGAGGAATGGGAATAATTGTTCTGTCGCTGGCCATTTTGCCGGTATTCGGAATTGGGGGAATGCAGTTGTATGTTGCCGAAGTTCCCGGTCCTGCCCCCGACAAAATAAGCCCCCGTATCAGGCAGACAGCCAAAACATTATGGATTATTTATCTTGGATTTACAATTGCCGAAACGCTGCTTCTACTGATTGGAGGCATGTCGTTGTTCGATGCTGTTTGTCATTCGTTTACAACCATGGCAACCGGAGGATTTTCAACAAAACAAGCAAGTATTGCACACTGGTCGTCGCCCTTTATTCAGTATGTAATTATTGTTTTTATGTTTCTTGCCGGAACAAATTTTACCATCTCGTACCTCGCTATTAAAGGCCGATTTAAAACAGTGTTTAAAGACGAAGAATTTAAGTATTACGGCATTTTTGTATTGCTGTTTACCGGTTTAATTTTTGCAGGATTATTAATAACTACACAATTGGGTGTTGAACATGCTTTTCGCGACGCACTCTTTCAGGTGGTTTCAATTATAACCACAACCGGTTTTGCAACAGCCGATTATCTGCTTTGGGCTCCAATTTTAATTATTCTTTTATTTACACTCTTCTTTTTTGGAGGTTCGGCAGGTTCAACCGGTGGAAGTATTAAAATAATGCGAATTGTTTTGCTTCTAAAAAACAGTTATTACGAGTTACGCCGGATGATTCACCCCCATGCAATTATTCCGGTAAAGTTTAATAACAGATCTGTCGATTCGAAAATTATTACAAATGTACTTGCCTTCTTTATGCTCTATTTTATCATTTTTGGTGTAAGTACAATTATTTTCACACTTATGGAGCCCGATTTAGAATCGGCAATGGGTGCTGTTGCAACAAGTTTAGGAAACATTGGCCCGGGGTTAGGAAATGTTGGTCCGGCTGAAAACTTCCTCCATGTTAGCCCGGCAGGAAAATGGTTTTTATCATTCTTAATGCTTCTCGGTCGGTTAGAACTGTTTACTATTTTGGTGCTTTTCTCCCCTTCATTCTGGAAAAAATAAGACATTTAAACAACACAGGCTCAAAATACTAACGTTTCTTTTTATCCGGAATAATCAACTCCTGATTCACCATAATTACATTTTTATCAGCAATATGATTTGCCTCCACAAGGTCGCGAACCGTTACACCATATTTTTTTGCAATTACCCATAAACTTTCGCCTTTCTTTACTATGTGCGTTTTAATTTCTTGCACTGTAACAGAATCGGCAGCAACAGCTTTCTCCTTTTCAGAAACAATATAATCCGTAGTATAATTGCTCTGTGGTAACGAATCGTGCACTTTCTTCTTCGAGGCACAACTAAAAACTAAAGTTCCTGCGACAATTTATAGAATATAATATTTCATGTGTTTAAAATTTAGAATCAAGATACATGAACCAAGACACAAGACAAAAAAGCTGTACATTAACTTAATCATGCTCCTGTGTGAGAAATCCTTTATCATGATGGTTTCATCTCGTATATTTTATTTATTAAAAGCACATATAAAATACAAACTATTCTGCGAATAATCAATACCAACAATCATCTATTCAGAGAAATACCGGGAGGAAATATATTTAGAAGAAGATTACTCTTTTCCGTTGAGGAAACACCTAAAAGGCAAAACCGATGCCGACTGCTCTTCGAGCTTTACCAACAAATCTTTTTTCATAAACTGTAATTCATCGGCATCAAATTCATCGCACAGTTTTGTTAGGGTAATATAAATATCGAGTGTTTGAATAAAACCGCTATTTGTAGATTTTCCGGTTTGCAATCCTTTTTTTATTTCAACCGATTTTAAAAGTTTCCCAAAATGTTCGACACAGAGTGCCTTAATATCTTCGTTGGTAACAACACGCCCACGCGAAAGAAGAGCCTTGCGATACGCATTTACGCGTTCCTCCGAATTCAGCTCTTCGCGCCCGCCAACAGTCGAAGTTATGGTTATTAAACTATCGGGCCAAAGGTCGCTTCCATCATACGAAAAAAGCTTTTTGCCACTTTTTATTTTGTTCGCAAAAGTTCCGTTTGTAGTCCAGAACTCAACAAAAAGAGTTTCGTTGTCGGGGTGTGCTTTTAACAACAGGTACGATATCTCCTTTTTCACAATATTACTTCGTTCGAGGCGCTGTTCGAGGCGGGTAATTGTTTGGTTCAACTCTTTTAATTCTGAAGAGATCATATCGGCACCAATTATTGAAAATGCAGCACTCTCATCGCGCAACAGTTCGAGTAAATAACTTATAATTTCAGCAGCATTTCTCGAATCGAACCGCCCCACACCTCCGTGGCGAATAATATAGGTTCCGTTTTCAACTTTATTAATTCCGGCAAACGATTTTGCGGTAAACAACTTTCCTTTACTGTCGGTTACCCGTTTCATATCGAAAAAAATCTCGTCGGTTACCAACGGAACAATATTTACAAAATCGCGCGAAGTTTGTGTAAATTCGTTTAAATGACGATTGAAAACCGGGAAGCAGTTTATTGAGCAAAAAAGGTCTTCAAACACTTCGGGCGGCAGTACCTGCGGAAACTTTACTTTTATCCAGAGTAAATCGTTTTCAATACCTTCAATATCTTTAGGAGAGAAAACATTGGCAAACGAGTCTGGCAATTTGCTCTGTTTTTTCAGTTCCGACAAATTCATCGTCCCTCCGGAAATGGTTTGAAATCTCTTCTGATAAAACCGTTTAATGTGCCGCGTAACTTTAGCTGTAATATTTAATTCATTTTGTAAGAGCGAATCAAGCGGATTCATTTCCGAAGAGCTGTCATTTCCAAATCCCTGAACAAAACGAACGGGTTGATTATTTATGGTCCACTCCCCTTTTGTAAGCGAATTGTAGAAACTGTTTTCATACACCTCATTCCTAAGATCGAAACAAACCGACATTCCTTCCAATGTTTCAAGATTATCGTCTATTTCGAGAGCAAGCCATATTTCGGAAGGTGCTAACATTTTGTTTGGTCGAGCCATTGCAAGAGTCTCTTTATAACCCTCTTCCTGAAACTCAAAGAACTTTGCTCCCGACACAAGATATTTTATCTGGCCATTAAACAGTTTATAATTTCCTGCCGGAGTAAAAAACAGCGGCTTTTCCTCATCCGCACCATCATTTTGAGAAACTACTCGTTTGTTTGTAAAAAACTGATAGTTTGAATGAATCGTAAAAACAGGATCGACCGATTTTGCTCTGATTAGTGCATGAGCAGGAAACGGCCCGGTAATGGGGTCGGGAGTAAGAAGTTGAACCAGTTTTTCGAGCACCCTCGACTCGATTGTGTTAATATCGTTCGACAACTTAGCTAGTTCGCTGGCAAGTGCGCCAAGAATCATACTTACAAACGGGTCGAATGAACTCTCGGATTGCGTATCCTGAAACCCCCAAATACGGGAGGCGTTCTTTATCATTCGGGCACTTATTTTTTCTTTACTCTCCTGCATATTGGTTTAATAGTATGATAACGGGCCAATAAAAAACTGATCGGTATACGAAAAAGGTTCATTGGTTAAAACCAATGTTCCTTCAACTTGCAATTGAATTCTGCTCTTTATTCGCCGCTTAAGTATTTTATTCTCAATCTGTTCAATTCGCACCTCAACATTTACGTTGGTTAAACGGGGTTCGTGTTGCTGAATAGTTTTACGAATTGATGCTTTTAACTCGTCGCGATAACTTTGTGTGTTAACAATGTTCTCAAAATCGTGCTCCCATATTTCACAGCCAAAAGTCTCGTCGTGTTTACATTCGCCATAATAAGTAATTGCAATTAAATGTACCATTGCAGCAACCGATTCAGCCAAATTTATTTTTGGATGCTCCTTCTTCCGGGTAATCCTTTTTAGTTGTAATGGTAGTTTATAATAATTTACAATCATTCTCAGGTAGTTAAAAACATCTATATTACCGATGCAAAACCCAATACAGGTACTACACCCGTTTCATTCAACTCAAAGCTATGTTCCGACTCGGCAATTACAACTTTCGATTTAACCTCAAGACCGGCGGGAACAAAATAGCTGTAAAAGCAATTTAAGAAGTTAGAAACAGTGCCATTCTCCACATACTCATCAACCGTAGTATTTTTTAGCGGCCCAATGGTAAACTCAATTGTTTTTCCCATATCGGGCACATCTTCTCCACAAACGAAATTAACACCGAGGCTTCCCAATCCCAACAGGTTATTTTGCGCTCTTTTTGCAGGTTTCTTATCGTTTTGTGTTCCATTTAAACTATTTGCAACCATTTTTACGGTTACGGTCTCTTCTAAAATAGACTCTAATGCTTTTGCAGTAAGAGTAAGATTTCCGGCAATTTGATATATGAGATGGAGTAACAATACCATTCGCGACACATATTTCCGACTAAGTTTTCTATCGAGGTTCCAAAATTCGGGATAAATGTCGTCGAAAAGATTTTCGCTAAAATTCGATAGAATTTTTCGCTCTTCGAGCTCGGCTTTTACGCGTTGAAGAAAAATTTCGTTTTCAAAAGGGAGAAAGAAATTCCTTACCTCCTTCTCCTGCTCTTTCAGTTTTTTCGATTCTTCTGAAATATTGGATTGCTCGTTTAACGAACTTTCAGTTTTATCGTGAAATAATCCTTCGGGAAGAGAATCGTATACTCCGTCGCGATTAAGATAAATAGCAGCTACCTCTTGCCCGTTTTCGAACTTAATTTTATTGAAACTCTCTATATCGCGAGCGTACTTTCTTTTAAATAAACCTTTGTTTATGGCTAAGAAATCGTCGGGTTTTAGTCCGTTATCCAACAAATCGCCAACCAACGCTTCTGCTTTTATATCGTAGAAAATGTTTTTTACAATTGCTGATATTTTTTCATTACTAACCATAAAAAAGCAACAATTACTGACTAATTCCTAACTCTTTCATTCGTCTTTTTAATTTTCTTTCGGTTTTTCCAAGTTCTTTAGCTGCTGCTTTTACATTTCCGTTGTGTTTTGTTAATGCTTTGTTTATTAAATCTATCTCTTTCTCTCGAATCGTCATCTCCTTCTCTTCAGCTTTTGGTTTTTCAACTGCAGCAGCTACCTCTTTCTTTTTTAGCATTGCATTTGTATTCTGCATACAATCGTCAAGTTGCGCCTGCAAATCTTTTTTCTCGGCCCAGGTACTAAACACGTTGCTGTATAAAAAAATTGCTTTCCCGTACAACCGGGCTCTTAATGTATCGTTTTTTATTGTTCGAACCGAGTTTTCCATCTCATTGGTTATTTCGGAAAAGCGCAATTGCAATTTATCGCGCAACACTTCATCCTCTTCCTCTTTAAATGTATTAAAGAGCGATACAGCCGAATCGGCCTGAAGAAGAAAAGCTTTTGCAAAATTGTCAATGTTGTTTAATCGTACCGCCATACTATCACATTCTGCCCGACGCAACGCATTCTCCTTTTCAGGCATACGAAACGCATAATACATTGGTATAGAAATAATAATAACAGCTAATATGAAAAATGCGAGCATTTTAAGAAATGCTTCTGTCCGTTCTTGTTTATTAAGTGCATCCATGAATAAAAAAATTTATATTTTAAAACTATTTATTAATCAACCAGAAAACTATTTCCCGGTTTCGATTTTTGCTCTTTTACAAAAATATGACGGTCTTTTTTCTTTCCTATAAAATCGAGATTACTTAAAACATTAAACACTCTCGAGATTGCATTTACAAAAGGTGCCATGGTTTCTATCGATTTATTGATATCGTCGTGGTCGTACTTGTACTCTACAGCACGAATCAACAACTCTTCGAACTCGCCCTGTTTAAGTGTACTCCAATCCTGAATATAGTTTAAAAGCTCCTCTCTTTCGGCCGACGACTGTTTGTTTATGGAGTTGTTTATTGTACGTGCCAACGTGGCCATCTGTTCGAAAATATATACAGGAGGATTGTATTGGGCTATTCTCCTGAATTCAACCATATGAACACTTAAAAAGTTGAGTATTGAATTTGACACATCGCCAACAGTTCCGGCAATGCTTGTATTTTGTTTTTTATCTTTTATGCCGTGCAGAATATCAACAATATCAATTTCAATTTGTCCCATCACTTTTATCAACTGTGCATGGTACTCAACAAGTTTAGGATGGCTAAAAATGGTTTGACAAGGAGGAATATAACTATCGTCGATTTCGGGTTTATTATCTACAAAATGAAGTTTCCCGATAATTAGCGAATTCTCGTTGTACACGGTATCTTTTTCCTCTTCGGCATGAACAGATAAGCTGTACTTGGGCAAAACATTGGGCAACCGGGGAGGATTTTCGTCGGGAGCAGGAACTCCGAACGGAACTCGCTCAAAAGGATTAACAGAAAGGGCAATGTAATAATTTTGCTCTACCGATTGATTTGCACTAATAGTTACCTGTGGCATTGCTTCCAACAAATCGTTCTCGGTAAAATAGTTGTTTCGTATCTCTATTCTGCCACCACCGCGTGTAACTGCCCTGCAATCTAAAACTTTTACATGAATATAATTCTGATTATCGATATCGACAATAATACTTACCGGTGCAGTTGTTACTCCGCGTTGTAAAAGCAAGCCATAATTATAAGGCGTAATAAACGACAAATATGCATTACGCACCTGCTGGACTATACTGTAGTCGGTTGCAATGAAATGATCTTTATTGATTTTCATTCCATCAATCCAATTTACAGGTAAATCTATTCTGTTGTTATTCATTTTATTTTTCAATTACTCGTTTGCAAATAATTACGGAATTCTCTTCAATTAAATTAAAGCTATTTGTCTCTTCGGGATCGATGTAGCGAATTGGACGAAACATCCGCGGCTTAAAATAAAAAATCCAACCTACCGTTTTTTTCTCTTCATTCAGGTACTCAATTTTTTCATCCGGGTTTCTGTCGTTATAATCGTTAATAAAGTAGTAAAATAGTTTACCAAAGGTCATCTCTTTTGGTGCTTTTGCTCTGAATGACGTTACATTTTTATCGCTGCTTTTCTTTTTAAACTCGAACCCGACAACAAGAGGAGATTCCATTTCGCGGTCTAAAGGATCTTCGACATGCTCATGCAAAGGATAATGCCATTTTCTTAATATTTTAACCGGTATGTCGAGGTAGCGCGAATAGACACCATAAAAAATATGAGGCAGAATAAACATAAACAGCGAAGTGAGGTTAGCTCCTACAAATGTTGAATAGTGTGAAATTTGAAAAACAATCAATAAAAAAACTCCTCCTAAAAGTGCTGTCGATAACGAAAAAAGAAAACCTGTCCAATAGCTGCTTTCCCTACCCCACTTCAATAGTTTACGGAATAAAACAACATTTAAAACGCCAAACAAAAGCATCCACACATTTAATAAATAGAAAGCCATTGAGATTGATAAAGAGAGAATACTCTTATTCATTAAAAAACCGCCACTTCCAACAAATAAGGCAGTTACCAATAAATAAAGGAGAGAGATAAAAACCGTTCCTTTTAGTTTTTTACTTTTTAACACAAAGCTGAAAGCTACAACGGCTACGATCAAAAATATAATAATGAGAAATCGATTATTCATACTGAATTAATTTTATTACACAACTTAAATTCACGGCACGTATAAAAATACGCGAAAATTGCGTATTTGTCAACTAAATTCTCTTGATTCTTACATATTAAATTCTGTTCAATATCTTAATGTCTGCTTAATAAAGCTTTATCGCTTTAAAACAACTCATATTAACATCTATTGCTGCCTGCTTTATAAATTGCCAAAGAAACAATTATGCCTAATTTACAAAAATTAAATATTGTTTTTGAAACCCAATTTGATAAGATTCTCGTAATTTATATGAAATTGCTATCTTTCAAAAAAAATACGAGATGAAACTTTTTGGCTATTTTCTATTTTTAATAATTTTTACCACTTCCTGTTCGCTTTTTGGAATTGGAGAAAAGAATAAAAAGCCGGAAATAACGCTAGAATTTGGCGGCGATTTTTCGATGATAAAAAAGATGGAAGATGCCGGCGGACTTTATAAAGAAGACGGGATTGTAAAAGAGGGATTTGAAATTTTTCAGGAAAACGGTTACCGTTGGGCAAGGTTACGAATTTTACATTCGCCCAATGGAGTCGGCCCGGCTTGCAACAGTTTAAAATACACCATTGAATCGGCAAAACAAGCTAAAAAATACGGTTTTAAAATTCTGCTCAACATTCAATACTCCGATATGCCAACAAATCCCGGACACCAAACGTTACCGGCTGCATGGAAAAATATCTCATTCGACAATTTGCAAGACAGCATTTATAACTACACAAAAAAAGTTATTGAAAATATGGGTAGTGCCGGTGTGCTCCCCGACATGGTACAAGTTGGCAACGAAATTAACAACGGAATGCTTTGGCCGTTTGGGAAACTGTGGTTCGAGTCGGGCATCACAAACTGGAACAACTTATCGGCACTGTTAACAGCAGGAATAAATGGTGTTAAAGCGGCCCAAAACGGTGCCGAAATTCCAATTATGATTCACGCAGCCAACGGTGGCGATGTAGACGCATCGTACAATTTTTACAAAAATATTATCGACCAGGGTGTTCATTTCGATGTAATTGGATTAAGTTACTACCCGTGGTGGCATGGAACTTTTATCGAGCTCGAGTCGAACATTCTTTTTCTTTCAACACAGTTTAGTCAGGATTTCTCGATTGTTGAAACTGCATATTATTCAAACGGCTGGTATCCCGAACCATCGGAGTGGTTTACTGAACCATTTAAACCAACCGAGCGGGGACAAAACAGTTTTCTTATTGCATTGGCAAACATTCTAAAAGAGCATCCCCGCGTAAAAACCATTTTTTATTGTCAACCCGACATTATCGATATTCCACAAACAAAAGTTGAATACAACGGACGAAGTTTATTTGCCCCAAGTGGCGATGCATTTATGGGCATTTCGGCATGGAAAGAGATTGAATAAATTTATGGGCGAGTACTAGAAGTTCACTATTTTCGCACAACGAAGAAATCAATACTCACTTTTTTTTACCTTTGGCTCTCAATTTTTTTACAATGAACAAAACCATTTTATCAATTATTTCGGGGAACCTGAACATTAGCTTGACGCAAGTTGCAAACACTATAAAATTGCTTAACGACGGTGCTACTATTCCGTTTATTTCGCGCTACCGGAAAGAACAAACCGGCAGTATCGACGAGGTGCAGATTCAACAAATAAAAGAGCAAAACGAAAAGTTTTCAGAGCTCGAGAAACGTAAAGAGACCATTTTAAAGACCATTAACGAGCAGGGAAATCTCACTGCTGAATTAAAATTAAGAATCGAGAATTGTTTCGACACAATTGAGCTTGAAGACATTTACCTTCCGTACAAACCCAAACGCCGGACTAAAGCAACCATAGCACGCGAAAACGGACTCGAACCACTTGCAAGAATTATTATAAAACAGTTTGAACGCGACCCTGAAACCAAAGCAATTTCGTTTATAACCGAAAATATAAAAACCACCAGCGAAGCACTTTCGGGAGCACGCGACATTATTGCTGAATGGATAAACGAAAACGAAAAAGCACGAAATATTGTCCGTCGCCATTTTGAGAAAGAAGCTGTGGTTTCGGCAAAAATTATAAAAGGGAAAGAGGAGGAAGCTGCAAAATATCGCGACTATTTCGACTGGAGCGAACCGCTAAAAAAATGCCCTTCACACCGGTTGCTTGCCATTCGGAGAGGAGAAAACGAAGGATTTCTACGTGTCTCCATTTCACCCGATACAGAGCGCACCCTCGAAAACCTAAATCGCTTTTTTGTTCGAGGAAACACAGCAAGTTCAAACCAAGTTTCAATGGCCATAAAAGAGAGTTTTAAACGCTTAATGCAACCTGCCATTGAAACTGAATTTGCCAACCTCTCGAAAGAGAAAGCCGATACCGAATCGATTAATGTTTTCGCCGAAAACCTGCGTCAACTTTTACTTGCTCCGCCACTGGGGCCAAAACGTACACTTGCCATCGACCCCGGTTACCGCAGCGGTTGCAAAGTAGTTTGCCTCGACGAGCAGGGGAATCTTCTTCACAACGAAAATATATACCCACACAAACCACAGGAAGAGCGAAAAATGGCTGCAAAGAAACTGTCGTCGATGGTTGAAATGTATAAAATTGATGCCATTGCAATAGGCAACGGAACAGCAAGCCGCGAGACCGAATATTTTGTAAAAAAATTACACTTTAACCGCGAAATCAGGGTTTATATTGTTAGCGAAGACGGAGCGTCGGTTTATTCGGCTTCGTCGGTTGCCCGGCAAGAATTCCCACAATACGATGTTACGGTGCGGGGCGCAATTTCAATTGGCCGGCGTTTAATGGACCCGCTTGCCGAACTGGTAAAAATAGACCCGAAAAGTATTGGAGTTGGGCAGTACCAACACGATGTTGACCAGAAGAGATTAAAAAGCAGTCTCGACTCGGTGGTTGAATTAAGCGTGAATTCGGTGGGAGTTAATTTAAATACCGCCAGCAAACACCTGCTAACCTATATTTCGGGACTGGGGCCGCAACTAGCCGAAAACATAGTAACCTACCGTAAAGAGGTGGGTGGTTTTACCTCGCGCGAAGAGCTTAAAAAAGTACCCCGGATGGGACAAAAAGCATTTGAACTGGCGGCAGGTTTTTTACGAATCCCCGATGCTGAAAATCCTCTCGACAACTCCGCTGTTCATCCCGAATCGTATAAAGTGGTGATGCAAATTGCAAAAGATTTAAACTGCCGGATTAGCGATTTAATAAGAAACGAAGAGTTGGTTTCGAAAATCGATTTTCAGAAATATGTAACGGAAACAGTTGGTATGCCCACTTTAACCGACATAAAAAACGAACTGTTAAAACCCGGCCGCGACCCGCGTAAACCAATAAAAGTTTTTGAGTTTGCCGACGGAATTTATAAAATTGAAGATTTGCAGACGGGAATGGAGTTGCCCGGAATTGTTAATAACATCACAAAATTCGGTGCGTTTGTCGATATAGGAATAAAAGAGTCGGGGCTAATTCATGTTTCCGAAATGGCCGACCGTTTTATCTCCGACCCCAACGAAATTGTAAAACTGCACGAACACATTAAAGTTCGCGTTAAAGAGGTTGATATTCAACGAAAAAGGATTCAACTGTCGCTAAAAGGGGTAAAACAAAATTAGCCTTATAATAGCGTTATAAAAAAAATAAAAAAAGCAACTATGAAATCAATTAGCGCAATGATTAGTATTGCTTTTTTATTTTCCCTGGATGCAACCTCTTATTCAATTTCTTCCAAATTATATGGAGTTTCCTGATATACATAATAGTTCAGCCAGTTGGCAAAAAGCAAATTTGCTGTTGAACGCCAGCGCATTACAGGCTTATTCTCCGGATTATTCTGAGGATAATAGTTTTCGGGAATTTCAACAGGCAGGTTTTTAGCTTTGTCGCGTTTGTATTCGCTATCGAGTGTGTGGCGTGCATACTCGGCATGCCCGGTAATAAAAAGCTGCCGGCCATTTTTAGCTTTTACCATTGTAACGCCGGCACTGGCAGAAGTTGCAATAATTTCGAGCGCATTAACCTTGGTTAAATCCGCTTCTCTTATTTCGGTATGGCGTGAGTGTGGCACATAAAAAACATCGTCGAAACCTCTAAAAATGGGCAGTTTTGGATTCGACAATTTATGCTCGAACACACCAAACATTTTTTTATCGAGCTGGTATTTCGGAACTTTATAATAGTGGTACAGAGCTGCTTGTGCCGCCCAACAAATAAACAGTGTTGAAGTTACATTGTGCTCTGCCCAATCGAAAATCTGCTTCAGCTCTTCCCAATAGCTTACCTCGCTATATTCCAGTTTTTCGACCGGAGCACCGGTAATTATCATCCCATCGTATTTGTTATTTTTTAACTCGTCAACCGTTCGGTAAAAAGCTTTCATATGTTCCGCCGGCGTATTTTTGGGCGTATGACTCTTTATTTTCAGAAAATCGATTTCAATTTGCAAAGGTGAATTCGACAACAACCGTAACAAATCGGTTTCGGTAGTAATTTTTAGCGGCATTAAATTGAGAATAACAATTTTTAGCGGACGAATATCCTGATGAGACGCCTGCGTTTTATTCATCACAAAAATATTTTCGTTGCGAAGCAGTTTTACTGCCGGTAATTTATCCGGGATATTTAATGGCATAATTCAAAAAAAATAAGTCCTCTCCAACCTCCCCAAATGGGGAGGAGAGAAAGAAACGGGTTAATAAAATTTATTCCGAGAAAACAATCATAAGAAACCTCTTTTTATACTTTCTCAAGGGCCTGTTCGAAATCGGCAATAATATCGTCGATATGCTCGAGCCCCACACTTACACGCAATAATGTTGGAAATACTCCGGCTGCAATTTGTGCTTCGTCCGACATTTGCTGATGTGTTGTTGCCGCAGGTTGAATAATGAGTGTTTTAGCATCGCCAACATTGGCCAGATGGCTAACCAGTTTTAAATTGTTTACCACCCGGTTTGCCGACTCTTTATTGCCCGCAACATTAAACGACAGCACTCCTCCCGCACCTTTGGGAAGATACTTTTTTGCATTCGTAAACGACGGACTGCTCTCGAGACCGGGATAATTTACACTTTCAACTTTTTTATGTTTCTCTAACCATTTTGCCAGTGCCAGTGTATTTTCAACATGCCTCTCCATACGAATAGAAAGTGTCTCTAACCCTTGAATTAATAAAAACGAATTAAACGGACTAATTGCCGCACCATAATCGCGCAGCCCCTCAACACGTGCTTTGGTAATAAATGCAATATTTCCAAAAGAACTGTCGAAATTAAAAATATCCCAATATTTTAATCCGTGATATCCTTCGGAAGGTTCGGTAAATCCGGGAAATTTTCCATTGCCCCAGTTGTATGTTCCCGCATCGATAATTACACCACCAATGGTTGATCCGTGTCCGCCAATCCATTTTGTTGCCGACTCGACAACAATATCGGCACCGTGTTCGATGGGGCGAAAAAGATAACCGCCGCCGCCAAAGGTATTATCAACAATAAACGGAATATCGTATTTTTTGGCCAGCGCCGAAATGGCATCAAAATCGGGGACATTAAATCCGGGATTTCCTATTGTTTCGAGATAAATGACTTTGGTTTTTTCGTCGATTAACTTTTCGAACGAAGCGACATTTAAATCGGCAGCAAAACGTGCTTCAATTCCAAGTCGCTTAAACGATACGCTCAACTGATTGTAGGTACCGCCATATAAAAATGGCGATGCCACAACGTTGTCTCCCATATCGAGAATTGTATTGAATGCGAGAAACTGAGCCGCGTGCCCCGAGGCAACTGCCAACGCCCCTACTCCACCTTCGAGTGCTGCAATACGCTGCTCAAAAACATCGGAGGTGGGATTCATAATTCGTGTATAAATATTACCAAACTCTTTTAAAGAAAACAGATTGGCTGCATGATCGGCATCGTTAAAAACATACGAAGAAGTTTGGTAAATGGGCACAGCCCGCGAATTGGTTGTACTGTCGGGCTGATGACCTGCATGCAATTGCAGGGTTTCGAATTTTAAATTTTTTGTTGTCATCTTGTTTTATATTTTTTTTTGAGAGCTCCCTAAATCCGTCAATAGGGAATTAAAAAATCTCTCCTTAATTATTAGCTATTCATTTAATCTCACTCTTTTCTATTTTCTGCGGAACTTTTACCGAAAAAATGCATCGTAAATAACACGCACGCTTTTCTTTTTATCGGAGCTGTTTACAACAAGGTAACTCACCAAATCGGAAGCTCCAGAACCACTTAATGCCACGTTAATTTCGTTTTGTGCCACGGCACCAAATATTTTTGAAGAAACACCATAATTGTTTTGCATTCCGTGCCCTACAATTCCTATTAACGAAACTTGTTTATTCACAGTAATTGCCTGTACCGACGAAAAACCAAGTTGCTGAATTAATTCCAAAGCATTGTCGCCAACACGCTTACCAAGCACAATATTTATCGATGTTTGCGACGTAATAACCGATTTAATATTTATTCCGGCATCGTTTAATTTTGTTGTAACTTTTGCCAAAATCCCGGGTTTTAGTCCAACCCCCGGCCCGTCGAGTTTTAACAGCGAAATATCGTCGGTACTGGCAACGCATTTTACAATTTGTTTTTCAACAAAAGTCTCGGTATTAATTGTCGTTTTTACCGTTCCCTCCGAAGTTGAAGAATCGAGAACAACAATCGGGATATGTTTTAGCTCAAGCGGCTCTACGG
>Ga0256831_1000558_pt1 | contig 19313 bp, 16 predicted proteins | sample 132544metaG_FD_189087 | JGI IMG/M metagenome (GOLD analysis project Ga0256831, IMG submission 189087) | Hydrothermal vent microbial communities from Lau Basin, Pacific Ocean - 132-544 | ecosystem: Environmental > Aquatic > Marine > Hydrothermal vents | place: Pacific Ocean: Lau Basin | collected... | reverse complement strand
GAATTCTCCTTAATCTTTAAGTTCCTTTCTGGATAACACATAACAATGGATATTAAACAAGCTAAGAACTGAAATTTCCAACTTTTCTTATGCTACCATGCGGTAGCAACATAGAATAAAATTTTTTTCAGTCGGTTTGCCTAACTTCAGGGTATTGAGTGGCATTGAACGTTTAACAAAATTAAGAAACCAAAAGAAAATATTCACTACCAGTAATCGTGATGATGTGAAACAACACCAATTATTGGGCATTTTTTACATTCAAGGATTATTGATAATTTTCAAATCATTAATCCTGTATTTTGAATGGCTACATTACCCGATTTCATTAGTTTGCCTATAGACACATTTATTCACAAAGTTTCAGTTTGTTTTTACTTATCGTCGCATAATATGTTTGAGAAAGCAGTTCTTCCTTAGTTATCTTTATTCTATAGCGCCATCCTTCTAACGTATTGGAGCTAAACCACTGTGCGATAGGCATAGCCGAACCAATGTAGTCTATCTTTGGTTGCAGATAAACAGTCCCTGTTTTTAGTCTTGGAATAGCCATAGTTCTTGTAATTATTTGAACATTAAAGAAAGGATGAAGAGGAGAAATTTTAGCACTTTTTTCATCGAAGGTTATTTTAGGTATTTCACCTATACAAATAACATCTGTGGTATCAGGTCTTTGCAAAAGATATTTTTTAACATCATCTGTGCTCGGCGCAATATTACGAGCAAGAAAATAAAAAAAGCCCTGTTCTTTTTTTACTATATTTTTTTTCTGAGGGTATTGATCTGAATAAAGCGGTGTCTCTTGCTGAGATGAATTTTCTGCAATGATCATATCCAATAAATCAAGTGACTGTGGAAAGACAATAATAAGACCTAGTATGACCATAACGACAAGCAACATAATTCTTATTATTGTGTGTGTAAGTTTCATTTAACTGTCTGTTTAATTATATCATCCGGTACATCAAGTAACGGGCTCGTTATTAATTGCTATGTACTTATAGCGTATTTTTATCCTTTATACAAGAAGTCTACTAGAGTCGTTAAGCATTACTATAATTTAGGATTTTAAATGATGACCATAAGGTCTATGGACTATAGACTCATAAATAGTCACCATTTAAAACCATTGTTCTAAGCCGATTTATACATAGCTCTTAACACTTGGCTGGCTTTAATCATATTATTTAATGCCGGTTTCACCTCATCCCAATGGCGGGTTTTTAAACCACAATCGGGGTTTATCCATAAGCGCTGAGGTGGAATACGCTCACTGGCTTTTTGCATTAATGCCACGATTGATTCCACAGTTGGAATATTGGGCGAATGAATGTCATAAACACCTGGCCCTATTTCATTAGGGTATTGATAGTCATCAAACACATCTAATAATTCCATATCAGAGCGTGAGGTCTCTATTGTGATCACATCGGCATCCATATGGGCAATGGCTGCAATAATATCATTGAACTCTGAATAACACATATGGGTGTGAATCTGTGTGTCATCTTGAACACCATTAGCACTTATGCGAAAAGCATCTATTGCCCAGTCAAGATAGGTCTGCCACTGTTTTTTTCTCAATGGCAAGCCTTCTCTTAGAGCTGCTTCATCTATTTGAATAATCCCAATACCAGCACTTTCTAAATCCAGTACCTCATCTCGAATGGCTAAAGCCAGTTGTAAACAGGTTTGTGATCGTGCTTGATCATCACGCACAAAGGACCAATTCAACATAGTAACCGGCCCTGTTAACATGCCTTTCATTGGTTTGTCTGTTAAGGATTGTGCGTATTGAATCCACTCAGTCGTCATTGCCTTTGGACGAGAAATATCACCATAAATAATCGGTGGTTTTACACAACGTGAACCATACGACTGCACCCATGCAAAACGAGTAAACACATAGCCATTTAATTGTTCACCAAAGTATTCCACCATATCATTACGTTCTGCTTCACCATGAACAAATACATCTAAGCCTAGCGCTTCCTGCTCTTGTACCGACAGAGCAATTTCTTGATTCATTGCCTGCTGATATTCTGTATGAGTTAATTCACCTTGTCGATATTGTTTACGTATTGAGCGTATGTGTTTTGTCTGTGGAAATGAGCCAATTGTTGTTGTGGGATATAAAGGTAAATGAAAGCGTTTTTTCTGTAATAGTGCTCGTTGTTGATAGGGTGAATGACGCTTGCCCCATTCATCATTAATCGTATTAACACGGTTTTTCACCAAAGGATCATTAACCCGTTGTGAATGATGGCGAGAGTCAATGGCTTGTTGATTATCTCTAAGCACTTGCTTACATGCATCTCGTCCCTGCGTTAAGGCCTTGGCCAAGACATCTAATTCAGCCAGTTTTTGTATCGCAAAGGCTAACCATGATAACACCTCTTCATCTAAGATATTAGCACTGCCTTCTTGTTCACTAGCTAGATCAACGGGTACATGTAACAATGAACACGATGGTGCTAACCAAAGGCGTTCTTGTAAACGTTCATAAATAGGTTCTAAGTAGTCTAATAACTTATTCAGGTCTGTTTTCCAGATATTACGACCATTAATTACACCAAGAGACAGTATTTTATGAGCCGGTAACCAATCAATCAGCTTGCTTATTTCTGCTTCATTATCAATCGCATTAATATGCAAACCATTCACAGGCAAATCACAGACCAATTGTAAGTTTTCTTGCAACTCACCAAAGTATGTCGTTAGTAATAGTTTTATAGGGGCATGTTGTAATTGATAATAAGCGACACGTAATGCATGTTGCCATTCTGGTGTCAGTTCTGTTACTAGAATGGGTTCATCTATTTGCAACCACTCAATACCTGCTTCACCAAGATGGTGTAATAATTCGCCATAAACAGTCAGTAGCTCATCTAATAAGGCCAATTTATCCGATTCATCCTTTTCCTTACCTAACCATAAGTAGCTCACAGGCCCAAGAATAACAGGCTTAATGGTATGCCCATATTCTTTAGCTTCATAAATCTGTGCTAATAAATGTTCAGCATGTAAGGAAAATTGCGTATCTTTAGAAAATTCCGGCACAATATAATGATAATTGGTATCAAACCATTTGGTCATTTCACTGGCTGAAAGAGTTTCCTCATCCATATCATGCTCACCCGTACATGAGCAAGCATGACTAGAGCGACCACGAGCAATAGCAAAATACTGATCCAGTGGTGTTTGCTCAATGTCTTTATCCTGTACAAAACGTTGGGGGATATTACCCACAAGCAAGCTGGTGTCCAAGACGTGATCATAAAAAGAAAAGTCACCAACGGGTACAAAATCAAGCTGATGTTGAGCTTGCCAATGTGTTTGTCTCAGTTGTTGGCCAAGTATCTGTAAGTCATCCTCAGACGATTTAGCCTGCCAATAATTTTCCAAAGCAAATTTTAATTCTCTTTTTTTACCAATTCGGGGAAAGCCTAAATTATGTATGGTAGGCATTATCATTACTCCTGTTTTATCTATCAATATTTGTATTGACGCTATTATATTGATATTATTTATGAGCAATAGTGATTGTTTTTTAGTAAACAATGAGAATATTTCATCTATTGACTTTTAATAGCAAACTTAGAATAAAAAATAGGCCAATACTATGATTGAACACAGCCATTTAAAAATCATTCAAGCTCTGGATGCCAATGGCACACTAACAGAAGCAGCCAATGCCTTATGTTTAAGCCAGTCAGCCTTATCACATCAGATACGCTATCTGGAAAAAAAGATGGCCATAAAATTATGGGAAAAAGAAGGGCGAAATATTCGTTTAACTCAATCAGGTGAACTACTCTTACAGACGGCTCATCAGGTGTTACCTATCCTGTCTCAAACAGAAAAAACACTCTCCGCCTATGCAACTGGTTTACAAGGCAGTCTACGTATTGGTGTTGAATGTTATCCTTGCTATGAATGGCTCAGCAGTGTGATTGGTGAGTTTATGCAGGCTATGCCAGATATGGATATTGATATTATTAATAAGTTTCAATTTTCTGGATTAGAGGGCTTGAGCAACCACCATATTGATATTTTAGTCACTCCAGACTGGGTCAAAAAAGAGGGTCTTGAATACATTACTTTGGCAGAATATGAGCTGTGCTTATTAGTGGCTAAAAAACATCCTCTGGCCAATAAAAAATATCTTAAACCAGAACATCTAGTTCATGAAACATTACTTACTTTTCCCGTTGCTCATGAACGTCTGGATATTTTAAATCACTTTTTATGGCCTGCTCATCATGAGGTGAAAAAAATTCAGGATATAGAATCCTTAGACATTATATTAAAAATGACTGAGCTACAACGAGGGGTTTGTGTGTTACCTAAATGGTTAGCAGAGACAAAAAACCATGCCAAACAATTTGCTATACTCCCTCTGGGTTCGCAGGGTCTGCATCGAAAATTATTTTTAGCACTGCGGACAAAAGACCAGAACATCAATTATATCAAGACATTTATCCGTGTTGGCCAGACACTGGCTGATTTCTAATCTTTATTGTTTGTGAACTTGCCCTCTTCTTCCATACATTAAGCTTAAGATAAGCATCAATCACAAGACAAATAGCGAGAAAAATCAAGAAATCAGAACAAACAAAAGTAAAAAAATCTTAAACAAAAAGCTTGTTATTTCGAAAAAAATACATTATCTTGTGCCTTATGTTATTAGCACATACTATATAGTGATTACATACCTATATTTAATTATATAGCCAACACTGTCTATAAACAAACAGGGGAATCCGGTGACAATCCGGAACTGTCGCGCAACGGTGATAGAGAACACCTCTCTTCAGTCCGCATACCTGTCCAAGTTTGGTTTACAAAACCAAGCAATAAGCCGAGTCTCGCGTCAAGACTCCGGTGAGAAGTGTCCATTATTCCTATTGGCATTTCCCTCTGGAGCATGAATGACTTTTAAATTTTACTTATAATGTTTGCCATCAGAGGATTTTATGCCGACAACACAAGCAACGCCCAGTATTCCAAGCCCCACACTTGAGCCAGTTCACAGCAACAAAGAACTGCTCACTCAAAGTCAAATTCAGCCTCTCAACCAAGCAGAAGTTGTTGAACACAGCCATCATCATTCAGCACCAAGCTGCACAAGTTGCCGAGTCATACGTCGTAACGGTAAACTAACCTCTTTTGATCGTAGTAAAATTGTTGTGGCCTTAAGTAAGGCTTTTCTTGCCGTAGAGGGTCACAACGCTGCAGCTTCCAGCCGAGTTCATGATATTGTTGAAACCTTGGCAAGTGAAGTCATCAATGCCTTATTTCGACATCTGCCAGAAGAAGCAACCGTACATATTGAAAATATACAAGATCAGGTCGAACTAGCTCTCATGCGTAATGGTCAGCATAAAATTGCCCGTGCCTATGTACTTTATCGTGAGCAACAAGCACAAAAACGTGCGGCCAACCAGAGACACGAGGACAATTCTAAGGCCACACAACTTACCTTGTACGTTATTGATGCACAAGGCAAAAGAAAGCCTTTTAATCCAACCTTATTAAAAGCCATTTTAACTCAAGCAGCTAAAGGCTTGGTTCATATTGATTCTGAACAGATATTAAAAAGCACACTCAATGCCATTTATGATGGTATGAGTGAAGAGGATGTCTATCGTTCACTCATTTTAAATGCCCGCAGTCTGATTGATCAAGAACCCTCTTATAGTCAATTATCTGCTCATTTATTATTAGCCAGTTTGTGTCATGAAGCACTTAGCACCGTCTATGGCCAAAGCCATGAAAATGCCTATGCAGAGATGGCTGATACCTATCCTGATTATTTTGCTCAGTACATTCAATACGGTGTCACACATAATCTATTAGATGAGCAATTATTAGGCTATGATTTAGAGCGCCTTGGTCAAGCGCTCTTGCCAGAAAGAGATGATCAATTTGATTATTTGGGCTTACAAACACTCTATGATCGCTATTTTTTGCATCATGACAAACAACGCATTGAGTTACCCCAAGCATTTTTTATGCGGGTGGCTATGGGGCTGGCAATTAATGAAATTGATCGTGAAAAACATGCCATCGAATTTTATCAATTATTATCTTCCTTTGATTTTATGTGTTCCACGCCTACCTTATTTAATTCGGCAACCTTACGCCCACAATTATCATCCTGTTATCTCACTACCGTACCAGATGATCTGGGTGGTATTTTTTCATCCTTAAAAGACAATGCCTTATTATCAAAATTTGCCGGTGGTTTGGGCAATGACTGGACACCGGTTAGGGGATTGGGTGCCAAAATTAACGGTACCAATGGTGAGTCTCAAGGTGTAGTTCCCTTCTTAAAAGTAGCTAATGATACCGCTGTTGCAGTCAACCAAGGTGGCAAACGAAAAGGTGCCATGTGTGCTTATTTAGAAACTTGGCATATTGATATTGAAGAGTTTCTTGATTTGCGCAAAAACACCGGTGATGAGCGCCGCCGCACTCATGATATGAATACCGCCAATTGGGTGCCTGATCTCTTTATGAAGCGGGTCGCAGAAGAACAAGAATGGACACTTTTTTCCCCTGAAGAAGTTCCCGAACTGCATGAGCAATTTGGCCAAACGTTTGAAGAGACCTATCTTCACTATGAGAAAAAAGCAGCCAATGGAGAAATAAAATTATTTAAAACCATTCAGGCAATTGATCTCTGGCGAAAAATGTTAGGTATGCTGTTTGAGACAGGCCATCCGTGGATAGCCTTTAAAGATCCTTGTAATATCCGCTATACCAATCAACATATGGGGACAGTTCACAGCTCCAACTTATGTACAGAAATTACTCTGCATACCAATCATAATGAAGTTGCCGTGTGCAATCTAGGCTCAGTGAATCTAAATGCCCATATGACAGCTCAAGGCTTGGATCATATCAAGCTAGAAAAAACCATTAATACTGCCATGCGTATGCTGGATAATGTTATTGATTACAATTACTATTCCATTCCCCAAGCCCGTAATTCTAATTTACGTCATCGTCCTGTTGGCTTAGGTATTATGGGCTTTCAAGATGCCCTATACCAACAAAACATTGCCTATGGTAGCCAAGAAGCCGTTGACTTTGCTGATAGCTCTATGGAAGCGGTCAGCTATTTTGCCATCAAAGCATCCACTCAGCTCAGTGCTGAACGTGGTAGCTATTCTACCTTTAAAGGCTCTTTATGGGATCAAGGTATTTTACCTCTGGACTCAACTCATTTGTTAATTGAAGCGCGCCAGAATTATATTCAATGCGATACCTCAAGCACCTTAGACTGGGACAGCTTACGTCAAGACGTGCAACAAAAAGGTATGCGCAATAGTAATTGTCTCGCCATTGCCCCAACCGCTACCATCTCTAATATCTGTGGTGTTAGTCAATCCATTGAACCGATGTATCAAAATCTCTATGTTAAGTCCAATCTTTCTGGTGAGTTTACGGTAGTCAATGCCAGTCTGGTGCAACGTCTTAAAAAATTAAACTTATGGGATGAAGTGATGGTCAATGATCTCAAGTATTATGATGGTTCTTTATTAGCCATTGAGCGCATCCCTGATGAAATTAAATCACTTTATGCCACAGCATTTGAAATTGATACTCGTTGGTTAATTGAAGCTGCCTCACGACGACAAAAATGGCTTGATCAAGCACAAAGTTTAAATCTCTATATGGCCGAACCGTCTGGTAAAAAACTGGATCAACTCTACAAACTGGCTTGGGTTCGAGGTTTAAAAACCACCTATTATTTACGTTCAATGGGGGCTACTCATTTGGAAAAAAATACCAGTCAAACAGAACCAAATGAAGTAGCTGAATACGAAGCACCAAAAGTTTGCTCTATTCTTGATCCAGACTGTGACGCTTGTCAGTAACAAATAAAAAAGAGAAACACTATGTTAAATTGGGACGATCCACTGGCTGTTTGTAAGCAAACAAGCAATGATAAAGACATAAGCAATGCACTGCATGCAAAAAATATTCTGCAACCAAGCAAGCCAAACAAAATAGAAATACCCATAGAAGCCCCTATAAATTCAGGCATCGAACCCGTTCGGGCGGATGATAAACGAGTTGTTAATGGAAAAACTGATATTAATCAATTAGCTCCTTTTAAATACCCTTGGGCATGGGAGTTTTTTCTCAATGCCAATAAAAATCATTGGACACCTTTAGATATTAATATGTCTAAAGACGTTCATGACTATCAACATCGTATTACTCTGGAAGAAAAACACGTTTATGAGAATGTTCTTTCCTACTTAACCACGTCTGATATTCTTGCTATGAGAAATGTTGGCTTGGCTGTAATGGAAAAAATGACCGCTCCTGAGCTGCAAATTTATCAGGCACGACAAGTTTATGAAGAAGCACTACATACTTGGACATATCAGCATTGTATTGAATCCATTGGTTTGGAACAGGGAGAAATCTATAATCGTTATCGCGTTGTGCCACAAATTAATCAAAAAATTCAACTCGCCAATAGTAAAATCAATTCGGTCCTACGTGCCGATATTGATTTAAGTGATAAGGATGAACTAGAAAATTTTATTATGTCTTATACTTTTTTTGCCGGTATTTTTGAAGGCTGTTGGTTCTACAATGGTTTCAGTCCTATTTTTGCCTTACAACGCCGAGGCTTAATGACTGGTACGGCCGAGCAATTACAATACATTATGCGCGATGAAGTGTTGCATTGCGCTTTTGGCATACGCACAGTCAATCAAATTATTTTAGAGAATCAGGTAACACTTGACCCCAAAGCCATTCAGACTATGTGGCTAGAAGCAGAGGCTGCTGAAAGTGATTATGCTCATTATATTTTACGCGATCCTATTTTGGGTTATAACGCTGAGGATCATATTGAGCAATTTCGCTTTATTGCCAACCGTCGGGCACGGCAATTAAAACATGAAGAACCCTTTCCCGGTGCAGAGAACCGTTTGACTTGGCTGGATGAACAGGCCAATATGAGAAAAGAAAAGAATTTTTTTGAAACTCGAGTCACCGAATATCAGACAGGTGGTTCATTAAAGTGGGATTAATGGCCATAAAAAAACCCCAGTCTAAATTCAGGCTGGGGCTGTTTTGGCTTAAAGTCAGCTAAAAATTACTCAGCTTCAACAATAACCTTAACTATTGCATTCACATCTGTGTGCAAGTGAATAGCAATTTCATATTCACCTAACTCACGAATAGCGCCTTCTGGCATACGAACTTCACGTTTTTCAACGTCTGTTCCAGCAGCGGTTAATGCTTCTGCAATATCACCATTGGTAACAGAGCCAAACATACGACCTTCATCACCAGCTTTACGAACAATAACAATTTCTTTGTCGTTCAGTGTTTCAGCGCGTGAGGTTGCTGCACCTAACAAGTCAGCCGCAGCGGCTTCAAGCTCTGCGCGACGGCCTTCAAACATTTTAATGTTTGTTTCAGTTGCGGGTAATGCCTTACCTTGTGGGATCAGAAAGTTACGACCAAAGCCTGCTTTTACAGACACTTGATCGCCTAGCTGACCCAGCTTATTGATTTTTTCTAATAGAATAATGTTCATGTGAACTCTCTCTAAATTATCATACAGTCAATTAAACGAATGAGCGTTTAGTCGTGGCTGTCAGTGTATGGAAGTAAAGCCAGATAACGAGCGCGTTTAATGGCTGTTGATAGCTGACGTTGGTATTTAGCACTTGTACCAGTAATACGACTAGGTACAATTTTACCGTTTTCCATGACATAGTTCTTCAAAGTAGCTAAGTCTTTATAATCGATCTCAGTAATACCTTCAGCAGTAAAACGACAGTATTTTCTACGACGGAAATAGCGTGACATTTTTCTTTACCTTTTATTAATCTCTATTTAAATATATTTAAAGTGCTTCAATAATTATTCAGCAGCTTCAGCAGGTGCACTCTCGCTCTTATCAGCCGAATGATTCGGTTTTTCAGATGAGTGACTTGTTCTTTCAGATGAGCTATCTTCTTTCTCTTTTACCAGAGGAGAAGCATCTGTATAAGGCTTCTTCATAGAGATGATCAGGTTACGAAGAACCGCATCGTTAAAGCGAAATGCATGAGTTAATTCATCAATGTTTGCTGGTTCACACTCAACATTCATTAGTACATAATGCGCTTTATGGATTTTATTGATTGGATAAGCCAGTTGACGGCGACCCCAATCTTCCAAGCGGTGTACCGTGCCATTGTTGGTTTCAACAGTTGCACGGTAACGTTCTATCATAGCGGGTACTTGTTCACTTTGATCTGGGTGAACAAGAAATATAATTTCATAGTGTCTCATTTTAGACAAATCCTTACGGGTAATTAGCCTTAATAATGGATAATCAGCCTTCTGAATAGTAGTTCTAACACTCTGTGCTATAAGCACTTCGCTTTAAAATATTATCAAAAGGCAAGGAATTGACAAGCCTCATGGCTGTCAAAGGTGCGGTATTATATGACTTTTTGCTTGTAAGCACAAACAAAATTTAGAAGATTTTGATTATTTGTCTGACATTTCATCCAGTAAATTTTCTAACTCTACTTGAATTTCTTTCGGGTTGCACTTTCCTGATTGGGTATCATTTTCGGAGTCATCTATTGAAGAGGCACCCAGATCGAGATTCTCTAGAAAATCATCTACGCTGATCTGGACATCAATAGCATAGGATACCTTGCCTTTGTCTCGTTTAAAACGCTGAATACGAGCATTGCCTGCTTTATGGGCAATTTGACGCAATTCACGCTCTGAACCTGAAATCCGAATTTTAAGCATAACTCCAATTCCCCATTAATTAGGATGGTGGACAATACAAGGATAAAGCTAAATACAACAACTCAGAAACACAAACAGGACTAAAGTCCCAGTTCCAATAGTGACACACAGCAACCAATTAAACGTTAATTACTAAAGCGTCAGACCTAAACCTTATTCAAGTATTTCTCTGTCTCAGCGCTTCAAACAGAGTGATCCCCGTTGCAACAGAAACATTTAAGCTCTCAACATGACCCGTCATCGGTATAGTAACCAGTGAGTCACAATTCTCCCGAGTTAGACGTCTCATGCCTTTACCTTCGGTGCCCATAACAATTGCCAAAGCACCTCTAAGATCACTTTGATAAAGGCTAGTCTGCGTTTCACCCACGGTACCTACCACCCAAACTTGATAACTTTTAAGCAATTTTAAAGTTCGAGATAAGTTAGTCACTTGAATGAGAGGGACACTCTGATCAGCACCACAGGCAACTTTTCTAACGGTCGGTGTTAATGACACAGAACGATCTTTGGGAACAATAATCGCATGCACGCCCGCTGCATCGGCGGTACGCAAACAAGCCCCAAGATTATGTGGGTCTTGCACACCATCTAAAATAAGCAAAAAAGGAGGAACGTCTAATGTTTGCAGCAAATCATCTAAAAAACTTTCTGATTTTACTTTAGGTGCTTTGCTCTGAGCAATCACTCCTTGGTGATTGCCGCTGGTCATTTCATCCAGTTTTTTACGTGTTATTAGGGTTACCTTAACGGATTTTTTCTTGGCCAGATCAATCAGAGCATTAATACGATTATCTTTTCTGGCACGATCAACATACAGTAGTGAAACGGCCTGATCTTGCTCATGGCCATGTTTTACATCCGCACAATAATTTAATGCGGATTTAACTGCATGAATACCAAAGATCAATTCATCCATCGACGTCTTCTATTTTTACGTTTCTTTTTTGTTGGCTCTTTAGTCGTATTCTCTTTTTGAGTGGTATTGGCATTATGTGAGCGATGTGTTGTCTTAGTCTTCTTATCAGCGTGTTTTTTGCTTTTCTTATTAAAACCGCCTTTTTTATCGCTAGAAACATGGCCGGTATTTTTTAATACAAAGTCAATTTTACGCTCATCCAGATTGACAGCAGCGACTTTAATACTAATTTTGCCACCCAGTTGAAAGGATTTTCCAGTGCGTTCACCTTTCATCACATGATTCATTTTATCAAAGTGATAATAATCATCTTTTAATGCTGTGATATGGATCAGACCTTCAACATGAATATCATCTAAAATAACAAATAAGCCAAAACCAGTAACGGTGCTGATAATACCATCAAACTCTTCACCCACTTTATCCAGCATGTACTCACATTTGAGCCAATCTGTGGCATCTCGTGTTGCATCATCCGCACGGCGTTCAGTAATAGAACAATGCTGGCCTAGATCAGCCATTTGTTCTTGAGTATACTGATAAGTAGCTACTTTTTTGCCCCGTATAATATGCTTAATAGCACGATGTACCAATAAATCAGGGTAACGGCGTATCGGTGAAGTAAAGTGAGCATAGGCATCAAAAGACAGACCAAAATGCCCAACATTCTCTGCTTCATAAACCGCCTGAGACAAACTACGCAACATCACCGTCTGAAGTACCTGAAAATCAGGACGCTCTTTTATTGCATTGAGTAGTTTAGAGTAATCTTTAGCGCTCGGCTCATCACCGCCATCAAGGGTAAGGCCAAGAGGAGATAAAAACTCTTTTAATGCTTTGAGTTTTTCTTCACTTGGCCCTTTGTGGTTTCGATACAAAGCGGCAATTTTATTTTTGAGCAAAAAGTTAGCGGCACTGACATTGGCAGAGAGCATACACTCTTCAATGACTTTATGTGCTTCATTACGCACAACAGGGGCTATTTTTTCAATCTTTTTATCATCAGCAAAGACAATTTGTGTTTCAATGGTATCAAAGTCAATGGCACCACGCTGTGCACGTTTTTTAGCTAAGACTTTATATAACTGGTAGAGTTCATGCAAATGGGGTAATAAGTCTGCATATTGTTCACAGAGTTGTACATCCGCATCCAATACCATCGCAGCGTATTGGTTATAGGTTAAACGTGCATGAGAACGCATCAAAGCTTCGCTAAAACGGTGCTTTAGTACTTCACCATCGGCTGAAATAGTCATTTCACAGACCATGCTCAGACGATCCACTTCTGGATTTAAAGAGCACAAACCATTGGACAGTATTTCTGGCAACATGGGCACAACTCGTCCTGGGAAGTACACAGAGGTACCCCGACGTTTGGCTTCTGCATCCAGTGCCGTGCCACGTTCCACATAAGATGACACATCAGCAATGGCTACCCATAAACGCCAACCACCTTTATTGTTACCCGATTCAATACGTTGACAACACACGGCATCATCAAAATCTTTCGCATCTTCACCGTCAATAGTAACCAGTAAGTGATCACGAAAATCTTCACGACCTTGCTTACTTGACTGTGGCACTGAAGGCTCTAAATCAGCAATTTCAGACTCCAGCATCATGGGCCATTCATGGGGAATATCGTAACTGCGGATCGCCACATCAATTTCTTGACCCGGTTCCATGTGACCACCCAAATTTTGGATCACACGTCCTTTAGCACGTTGAAATTGAGTAGGATAATGAAGAATTTCCACCATCACCATTTGCCCGATTTCAGCACCATAGGTGTGCTCATCTGCGACCACAACATCTTGATTAATGCGTTTGTGATCGGGCACGACCATCAGTACACCATCACGATTTTCAAGCTGGCCAACAATGGTATTGGTATTCTGCTCGAGCACTTTAACCAAAGCACCTTCGCGACGCCCTTTTCTGTCAACACCAGCTAAGCGAACCTGAACCCGATCCCCATGAAAGACTCTGCGCATATCACGCATGCCTAAAAATAGGTCTCCACCACCATCTTCAGCTAAGACAAAACCAAAGCCATCTGGGTGAGCTGAAACAATGCCTTCTAGGACATCCATTTCAGAAATTAATTCATAATTTTTTTGTTTATTAAAAAAGACTTGTCCATCACGTTCCATTGCCCTTAAACGGCGTCTAAGCCCTTCCTTTCGCTCTGGATCATTTAATTTTAGTAACTTTTCTATTTGAAAGCGATTGATAGCATCGGGTTGTTCAGCGATAAGATCGAGAATAAATTCTCGGCTCGGAATGGGGTTTTCGTAGTTTTTCGCTTCGCGTTGCGCAAAGGGATCGTTATTTACAGCTTTTTTCTTTTTGCCCGCGTGTTTACCGGCATTTTTTACAGAGTGTTGACTCATATATTTCCTTGAGTGTTAATAATGGCTCAATCTCATTATTGCTACTGAGCCAGTATTATCAATCCATTTTATTCAAATGGATGTTTTAAAATAATCGTTTCATCACGATCAGGGCCAGTTGAAATAATATCAACCGGTGTGTTTGTTAGTTCTTCAATACGTTTTAAATAGGCTTTGGCATTATCGGGCAAGGCATCATAAGATTCAGCCCCAACAGTTGACTCAGACCAACCGGACATTTCTTCATAGACCGGTACACATTTTTCATACAGATCCGCACCAATAGGTGGGGTACTGATTGTTTTACCATCAAGATCATAGTGAGTACAAATTTTCAATGTCTCTAAACCGTCCAGCACATCCAGCTTGGTAATACACATACCGGTGACACTATTGATTTGATTGGAACGTTTCAATGAGACAATATCCAACCAACCACAACGGCGTTCACGACCTGTGGTGGCACCAAATTCATGGCCTTTCTCACCAAGGTATTGGCCAATATCATCAAATAATTCGGTTGGGAAAGGCCCAGAACCCACACGTGTTGTATAGGCTTTGGTGATCCCAAGAATATAATCAAAATACTTAGGCCCTACACCAGAGCCACTAGCAGCGCCTCCAGCGGTCGTATTTGATGAAGTCACATAAGGATAAGTACCGTGATCGATATCAAGTAATGCGCCTTGAGCACCTTCAAACAAGATACTTTTGCCATTTTCACGATAACGATGCAGTACATCCGTCACATCGGCAATCATAGGACGAATTTCATCAGCATAAGACAGTGCTTCGTCTAGTGTGCTCTGATAATCAACCGTATCGGCTTTATAATAATGTTCTAAAGCAAAGTTATGATAGTCCATCACTTCTTTTAGCTTACTGGCAAATAAGTCGGCATTAAGCAAATCACCCACACGTAAACCACGGCGAGAGACTTTATCTTCATAGGCCGGTCCAATACCACGACCGGTTGTACCAATGGCTTTTTTGCCACGGGCAATTTCTCGAGCCTGATCCAATGCCACATGATAAGGCATAATTAATGGGCAAGCTTCACTGATAAGCATTCTTTCTTTGGCATTAATGCCCTGCTCTGCCAATTCATTCAGTTCTTTAACCAAAGCATCCATAGCAAGTACCACACCATTGCCAATCAAGCATTGTACATTTTCTCTGAGAATACCTGAGGGGATCAGATGCAATACAGTTGTTTTGCCGTCAATAACCAGAGTATGACCGGCGTTATGGCCACCTTGAAAGCGAGAGACAGCAACTGCTTTATCGGTTAATAAATCAACAACCTTGCCCTTACCTTCATCACCCCATTGTGAACCGATGATGATGACATTTTTACCCATGTTGATACCCTCAATAAGTTGTCTTATGATCAATAGTTAAGATTATACTAAGACGTTGAATTAAAAATTTTATTATCACTGCTAACAATTATACTGCAACCACTTGCCATTCACCTGCCTGATGAGTCAATGTATGAGTACAGCCAAGCTCTTGAGCATTGCAATTAGAGTCTGATAACTCACATACAACACGATTACCAGCTCGGCGTAATGTTGCTATAGTATTTTGTAATGTTACATCATTGACTGCTGGAGCAAAAATAATTTCTTGATTTGGTTGCTCGTTAGATTGGCCATTCAAAGAAACCAAATGAGTCAGATCGGTGCTAAAGCCAGTGGCCGCTCTGGAACGCCCAAAGGTTTCACCAATACCATCGTAGCGTCCGCCTTTAGCAATTTCTTGTCCATGTCCTGGTAAGTAGGCGGAAAAAACCACACCCGTATGGTAGTTATAACCCCGTAGCTCAGATAAATCAAAATAAAGTGTCTGTTCCGGCACTCGTGCCAGTAAGCCTTGGGCAATGGCATCAAGATTATCTAACTCTTTTTGAATCGTATCCCCTGTAAGGCTATTGCGTGCACGCTCAATAATAGAAATATCACCATTGAGATCAATCAGTGACATAAATTGCTGCTTATATGTATCACTAATAGCTAATTTTTCTAAATAATGTGCTAACTCTGTTGCTGCTTTACGTTGCAAGAGATCAAAAAGGACGTCTTCTTCACGGCAACTGAGTTCTGCTTGTTGCGCCATACTACGGAAGATACCCACATGCCCCAAATCAATATGAAAATCTTTCAGTCCTACTGATTTAAGTGTTTCTATCATTAATAATAACACTTCAATATCACTGGCAGAACCTTCATGACCATATAATTCAATACCCACTTGCAAGGGGCTACGTGATTGTGAAAAGCCTTCTAATTTAGTTTTTAACACCTGACCAATATAGCAAAACCGTGACGGCTGATCAGTTTTAATGTGATGGGCATCAATACGAGCAATCTGAGGAGTCATATCGGCTCTTACCCCAAGAAGCTTACCCGATAGCTGATCCGTCAGGGTAAAGGTCATTAATTGTAAATCATGCCCCGTGCCCGTTAATAACGAGTCTAGAAAATCAATCATAGGTGGCTCAACTAAATCGTAGCCCCATGTCTGGTACAAATCCAATAAAGAACGGCGATGTAATTCAATGGTACGTGCTTGTGGTGATAGGACTTCCTGAATGCCTTCAGGTAATAACCAACGATCTTTATTTAACATAGATTTTATACTATCTCATTTTCTTATTTGCACAATTATCTGCACAATATCTTAAAAACTGTTTTAGCAATTTTCAATAACAACATTTTAAACAAAAATAGACATTCAGTGCTTGAGTACATAAACAGCAATGGCACCAATGACCATGGTAATGATCCCCGTAACACGTAATTGCTGCTCACTCATTTGTGAGGCATCAAACATCATTTGCTTAAATGATTTAGGACTGAGCACAGGCAATAGGCCTTCTAAAACTAACATCAATGCTGCTGCAATTAAAAGCTCATCCCACATAAACAAAAAATCCGGATTTTTACCAAATCCGGATTTTATACTATTTTACCTACAGATTGAACTACTTCTTAAATACATCCTTAAAAAAGCGGGATACTCAGCCAATATTATTGTACTGAGGCTTTTTTCTGGGTATTTTTAAAATAGCTGAAAAAGTCAGAATCGGGTTCAATAACCATGATATCTGAGGCATTACTAAAGGCATTTTGATACGCATTCAAGCTACGGTAAAAAGTAAAAAACTCGGTATTTTTACCATAAGCCAAGGCATAAATATCCGATGCCTTAGCATCACCCTCACCACGAATGGTTTCTGCTTGTTTAAATGCATCTGCCTTTAGAATCGTTACCTGACGATCGGCTTCTGAGGTGATTTTAGCGGCACTTTCATTACCCTGTGCTCTTAACTCTTTAGCAATCCGTGTCCGTTCAGTTTCCATTCTGCGGAAAATTTTATTACTGACTTTAGGTGGAAATTCAATCCGTTTGATACGCACATCAACAATGCGCACGCCAAATGATTTAACATCTTTATTCGCCAGCTTATTAATATCATCCATTATCACATGGCGCTCACCAGAGATAACCTCATACATATTGCGTTTACCAAATTCATTACGCAAACCTTCTTTAACGATGGTGGCAATACGTTCTTGAGCGATTGCCATATCACCACTCATAGATACATAAAAGGCCTTAACATCATCAATTTGCCATTGAATAAAGGAGTCAACCACAAGAATTTTCTTTTCTTCTGTCAGATAATCTTCTGGTTTGGCATCAAATGTTTGAATACGTTTATCAAATTTACGCACATTGGTAATAAAAGGCAGTTTAAACTGTAAGCCGGCATCATAATCGGCACGCTGAATTTTACCCCACTTAAATAAGATGGCTTTTTCTGTTTCATTAACCGTAAACACCGAAGCTGAACCAATAATGCCCAGCACTAAGATTGCAATTGCAATTAATAATTTCATTAACGTCTCTCCCTAATTGAAGGTCGGGCACGGGAGCTGTCCGTAGTAAACTTATCGGAACGATAGTTTGACTGCTGATTACCCTTTTGATAAGTCACTGCTTTTCCAGCACCACCTTGATTATCGTTAACCATAGGGATACTCATATTACCTCTCATCATTTTATCCAAAGGCAAATACAGCAGATTATTGCTTCCTTTGGTATCAATTAATACTTTATTGGATTTACTATAGACACTTTCCATAGCATCCAAATACAAACGATCACGAGTTACCTCTGGTGCTTTTTCGTATTCGGTTAAGACACTTAAGAAACGCGCTGTTTCACCTTCAGCTTCTGCAATGACTCGGCCGTTGTACGCCTTTGCCTGAGCAATCTGTTGGGCAGCAAAACCACGTGCTTTAGGGATCACATCATTGCTATACGCCTGAGCTTCATTAATGTAACGTTCTTTATCTTCTCGGGCGGCATTCACATCTTCAAAGGCATCTTGTACTTGTGCAGGTGCTTTGGCACTTTGCATGGTAAAACGAGTAATAATCAAGCCCGTTTTATAACGATCTAAAATTTCCTGCGCCAAGACACCAATTTTAGCCGCAATCTGACTTCGGCCTTCTGTTAAGATAAAGTCCATTTTATTTTTGCCGACAATTTCACGTACTGCACTTTCAGACACTTGTCTAAGTACCACACCTGGCTCTCTCACATTAAATAGAAAATCTTCAGCATTACTGACTTTATATTGCACAGCTACTTTAATATCAACAATGTTTTCATCTTTAGTCAACATATGAGCTTCATGGGTCGTACCACCGATATCCAAACTTCTGGAGCGACTGACATCGACTAATTGAAACGCTTGTATACCCGGAATATACCAGTGCAAACCGGCTTCTTCTGTTTTGTAAGCCTCGCCAAATTGCAAAATAACGGCTTTTTTACCTTGATCCACGGTATAGATACCAGAGAAGGCCCATATTCCGATAAAGATAACTACCATAAGGATCAGCAGAATAGTAGGCGGTTGACTGCCGACCAAACCATTACCACCCGAACCTGAATCACCATTACCGGAGCCACTGGCTTTCTTTTTAACACCACCAAAAAGTTTGCTCAGCTTATCATTAAGATTCTTAATTACTTCATCAAGATCGGGGGGTTCTTGATTATTATTATTTTTGTTTCCCCACGGGTCATTATCTTTTGGACCACCCGGTTCATTCCAAGCCATTTAATACTCCAGTTTTATACTTATTCTGTTTATTGGGATAGATACCCAGTTAGTCATTTTATAGAATCATTCGTTC
>Ga0256831_1000557_pt1 | contig 19331 bp, 20 predicted proteins | sample 132544metaG_FD_189087 | JGI IMG/M metagenome (GOLD analysis project Ga0256831, IMG submission 189087) | Hydrothermal vent microbial communities from Lau Basin, Pacific Ocean - 132-544 | ecosystem: Environmental > Aquatic > Marine > Hydrothermal vents | place: Pacific Ocean: Lau Basin | collected... | reverse complement strand
AGGAAGGCTGTGAATATCTTTACTCTTAAATTGGTTTTAAAGTGGGGAAAGAAAAAGAGGGCGAGGTTTCTGACAAACAGTATGAAGAGGATGGTTATTACTATAAGGATTAAAGCCATTAGAACGTGAAACAGAGGGTTGTTCAGGTAGAACTCTCCGGAAAAAGAGGAGAGGGCGGAGACCCCGAAGTAACCGACTATGAATATTCCTGATAGAAGAAGGAAAGCTAAGGCTAACTTCTTATACACCCACTATCTCTCTCAATTCTGTTACGAAGGGAGAGGCGGATTTCTTGGGGTTCCTCTCAAGTTCTTTTATTTTCTTAATGGCTTTAGGGAGTTTCTCTATCAGGTCGCAGGCTTTAAGGCTTTCTTGAGTTAGCTCCTCCGCTGCTATGTCTCCTGCGAGGGAGTGGAGAAATACGCCAAACTTCGCCGCATCCTCTTCGTCCACTCCCATTCCTATGAGAGCTCCCACCACTCCAGAGAGAACGTCTCCCGTTCCTGCCGTTGCCATTCCCGGGTTCCCTATGACGTTTACGTAGGTTTTTCCCTCTTTTGTTGCGACTACGGTTCTACCGCTTTTAAGGATCAAGGTTACTCCAAAGTGCTGTGAGAACTCAAGGGCAGCCTCACAGGGAGCAGATAGGATCTCTTCTTTGCTCTTCTTTGATATCCTTGAGAACTCTCCGACGTGGGGAGTAAGGATTGTTGGAACTTCCTTTAGCTTTAAAATTTCAGGGCTTTCAGAGAGAGCATTTATTCCGTCTGCATCTATAACCATGGGCAGGTTACACTCTTTTACAAACTCTCTGACAAACTCGTAAGTGTCGGGGTTGTTACCCAGTCCCATTCCTATAACAACTGCAGAGAATTTACCTTTTTCTACCGTTTCTAAAACTGACTCAAGTTCGCCGATTCCGAAGTAGCCCTTTCCGTCGTCCTTTATGGGAATTGACATTACTTCTGTTAGTTTTGTCTCAAATATCTCATTGAGGGACTCCGGAACTATTACCGTTGATAGGCCTGCTCCTGTTCTTAAAACGGCCTCTGCGGCCATTGAGGGAGCTCCCGTCTTCCCGACAGAACCTCCTATTACTGCAACGTGGCCGAAAGTGTACTTGTGGTCCATTATCTCCCGGGGTGGAAGGGTAAAAAGAATTTCGTCTGCTGTCAGAATAAACCTTTCAGGGCCTAAAAGAAACGGGACGTCTTCTGGTATTGAAATATCTACAACGAAAACTTTACCGCAGCTTTCACAGGCCGGCGGGAATACGTGGGCAACTTTTGGGAAGGCAAATGTGACTGTGTAATCTGCGACAACGTGTTTTCCTATAACTTTTCCAGTATCTGCCGAAAGACCGGAAGGTATATCTACCGAAACTACTGTTCTGTTTGACCTGTTTATCAGGTCAACAACGTCGGCATAAAACCCCTGTAGTGGTTTAGAAAGGCCTGTTCCAAAAAGGGCGTCTATAACTATTTCAGACTCCTTCAGGAGTTCGTAGAGCTCTATCAGCCTTTCCTGTGTATCTATAACGTGTACGGGAATGGGGAGTTTTGAGATTATTTCGTAGTTTTGCCTTGCATCTCCCTTCAGGTTTTCCGGCTGAGAAGTTAGAGCAACTGAAACCTCGTAGCCTAAGTTGTAGAGGTGTCTTGCAGCTGCAAGTCCGTCTCCTCCGTTGTTTCCCCTACCGCAGACGACCAGAACGGAGCTCCCCTTAACATACCTGTATACAACCTCTGCTACTCCCCTTGAGGCGTTCTCCATTAAAACAATTCCAGGAATACCTACAGTCTCAATTGTTTCCCTGTCTATCTGTGCCATCTCCCCGGCCTTTAAGAGCCTCATCTCTCCCTCCTGTTTACCTCTTCTGTGCCATCTCCCTTTCGTACTTTCTCTTTAGTTTCTTGTACTTCTCAAGTGCAAGTCTTTTCTGAAGGGGTGAGAGCCTGTCTATAAAAACAACACCGTTTAGGTGGTCTATCTCGTGCTGAAGAGCCCTGGCAAGGAGGTCTTCTCCCTCAATTTCAAAATCCTCTCCGTTCAGGTTCTGTGCCTTCACCTTTACGTAGGCAGCCCTCTTAACCTTCCTGTAGAGCCCTGGAAGTGAAAGGCAACCTTCCTCTTTTACGATTTCTCCTTCCTGTGCAACGATTTCAGGGTTTATCAAAACTATCTGTTCTTTCCCCTGCTTTTCGGTTCTTGAGTGGAGGTCTATCACAATAACCCTCTTTAGAACTCCCACCTGATTTGCTGCAAGTCCTACTCCACCCTTTTTGTACATCGTTTCAAACATGTCGTTTACAAGGTTTTTAATCTCCTCGTTGAACTCTTTAACCTCTTCTGCCTTTGTTTTCAGGACTTCGTTGGGGTAGATAACGATATCTCTCTCCATTTAACGTTCCTCCTCAAAAATTCCAGGCTCTTTAAAACGTCTTCGTAGCTTTTGTTTTCAAGGTTTAAAATATACTCCTGTTTCAGCTTTTCCATCTGGGCAAACACTTCCGGATAGTTTACCGTTCCCAACCCCATGGGAAGGTGGCTGTCTTGGATTCCTAAGTTGTCGTGGAGGTGGAACTCGTAAATTCTGTTTCCTAACATCTCAAACCACAACGAAACGGGAACCTCTGAAAACAGGTTCATGTGGCCAACGTCTAAACAGACCCCTGCATTCTCGGGAAGGTTTTCCACGAAGTTTTTGAGGTTTTTAGGGGTCCTGTCAAAAACGTTCTCAAGGGCTACCTTCCTGTTCCACTCTTCTGTAACTTCTTTGAAGGTTTCAAGGGCTCTCTCAAACCAGCTCTCGTAAAAAGGGTCAACTTTCTGAGGGTGGTAACCTGTGTGGAAGACGATAACTTCAGCGTTAAGAACTTTTGCTGCCGTTATGGTTTCAAAAAACCTGTCTCTTGTGGCTTTTAGAACATAGGGGTCAAGGGCTCCCGGGTTCAGGTCTATGAATGGGGCGTGAACGGTTATGGGAGCTCCCCCTGCAAGTCTCCTCAGTTTACCGAAATCTTTGAGTGTTAGGGAGTCTAACACCTCTGCCGTTAGCTGGAGCTCCACTCCTAAACCGACCTCTGCAAACTGTTCTATCAGCCGGGGGTTTTTCAGTATCTCTCTTCCGGGAACGTGGGCAACGAGCTTCATTTTCCTTCCTTTATCGTAAAATTTGAATCGTTTAAATTAAACTAATCTGGAGGAAAAGTGAAATCAACTGTGGCCGCCGTTTTACTTCTTTCACTTCTTCCTCTTCCTTCTTTCGGGTTTCAGCTTTCGGGGGAGACCGGTTTTTACGGGGTTAAACTTAAGGGAAACTACAGACGGGAGCTGGGGCTTGAGAAGTGGAGGGGGAGGAAAACCGGTTATTACTACCGTTTAAACATCGGCAAAACTTTTTCTCTGAGCAGGGGAACGGTCTTCAGGTTCTCTGTAACCTCTGGAACGACTAAAGTTCCCTGTGTAAACCTTTTTACCTCAAATAATGATTCCCTCTTCTCTGGGGGTTTTAAGACGTTTAACGTGGCAGAACTCTACCTGAGTAAAACAGGATTTCTCTTTAAAAACCTCAAGTTAAAACTTGGTAAGCAGACCTTTGAAATTCCTGCCCTTTTTAGAGACGACCTGTGGGGAGCGAGTTTTGACTACTCTTTCAAAGGCTATTCCCTCTTCTGGAACCAGATTGCTGGCTACGAGGGGAAGTTCCTGCTGCCTGAGAGGAAGAACGAAGACGACGTTGATATAGCCGTTTTTGGAGTTGAGAAAGGTGGCTTAACGTTTGGCGGCTACAGGATTATGGACGCTAAGGGTCCTTCTCCTGCTGTGTTTAAAAATGGTCTGTTCCTGAAGTTAAACGGCGAAAACTACGCGATTTCTGCTGTTTCTCAGAATGGGAACTACGGCGGTTGGGGAGAGCTCTCCTTAGGGCATCTGAAACTTATCGGCGGTTACTGGCAAAAAGGGATAACTACTTACGGCTACAGGGAAGACTTGAAGGGAGAGGGGCTCATTTTCAGGCCAACTTTGGGAAATTTGCGCTTTGGAAAGATCTCATACTCTTTCAGTTACCTGAATCTGCCGATTAACCTTTACGCTGCAAGGTTTGAAACTGCGTCTGGTAATCTGATAGGGAACGAGGCGGGAGGAGAGGTTGACTATCCGGTAAGGGGGGGAGCTCTCTTTTTGAAGGGTGCTCTTGGTAGTGATGGAACTTACGCATTTTTCGGCGGTTACAGGTGGGGGGTGAAAGTTCCCGAGAGCTACGGAGGTTTAAATGTTAAACTGAAAAACTACTTTGACGTTATTGGAGAGTACGCAGACTTCCCCGGTAAACCCTACCCTGCTCAGCTTGAGTATGAGGGCTGGGCCAAATACAAGCACGTGGGATTCTGGCACTCAACCTATAGGTTAACAGCCTATACAGATAGTTTCCGATTCAGAGTTTCAACGGGAAGGAACTCAAAGTTTGACTACCTTGTTTGGGGGAATACTTCAGACAACTTCCTCTACCAGAAGAGCCACGGGAAACTGTGGCACCTTGAGGAGCTCTATACGTTCGGAAGAAATTACAGTGTTGGTCTTCAGCCGGTTTCTGTTGAACCGCTATTTTCAGACTACCTTCCCGGTATTTCTTACAGGTTCAGAGGTTTAAAAACTTCCCTCTTCTATCACCGATTTAACGGCGGAAGGGGGAGTCAGGACCACGGAGTTGTCCTTCTTTCCTACAGGAGCTTTTCCTACGTTTCTGTTTTCAACGGGAGCTCCACCCAGTCGGCCCTCTCATTCTTCCTGAAACGGAAGAACTTCTCTTTTGGCGGCGTAAGGGAGTGGGGATACGGCCACAGCGGAGACTGGGGAGCAGTTTTTAGCGTGAAAGGTTCTCTCTTTGGAACGGAAATCTCTGCAGGATACAGAGTCTTTTCAGACTCCCTTTCAACCTTTAACCTGAGGGAGTTCTACAGAGACGTTGGCCTTGCGCTGAGGCCCGGAGAGAGAGGAGTGCGTTATGCTACAGCCTCTATTGAGAGGCCTTTAACCTTCTGGAACTTTTCCCGCTTCTCAACCAAAGTACGGCTGACCTACGACAGACTCTACAGGTTTTCGGGAAAGTACATTGCTCAGGAGTTTGGTCTTGGAATTGTTCTGAAGCCGGGAAAGAGGTGCAGTTTGGAGTTTCTCGGTGGTGTGGGGAGCTCCTCAATCAACTACACCGGCCTTCGGTTTAAGCTCAGTTGGTAGAATAAAAAACTACAAGTTCAGGAGATAAACGTTGAAGGTGAATAACGAACTTTTAAACCAGGTAGATTTTGATAAAGGAAACGGCCTTGTTCCTGTTGTGGTTCAGGATATTAACACAAAAGCCGTTCTTATGGTTGCCTACGCAGATAGAGAAGCCCTTGAGAAAACCCTTGAAACGGGCTATGCCCACTACTTCTCCCGCTCAAGGGGAAAACTGTGGAAAAAAGGTGAAACTTCTGGAAACGTTCAGAGAGTTAAAGAGGTTCTGCTTGACTGCGACGGCGACACTCTCCTTTACTTAGTTGAGCAGGAAGGAGTTGCCTGCCACACGGGAGAGTACAGCTGTTTCTTCAGGAAGATAGCGGAGGAGAGATGAATTTGGGTGAAGTTTTAGAGGAGCTCTACAGCGTTGTTGAGGAGAGAAAGAGGGAGCTCCCTGAAAACTCCTACACAGCCTCACTCTTTAAAGCCGGTGAAGACAGAATACTTCAAAAGGTTGGAGAAGAGGCGATAGAGTCAATACTTGCCCTTAAATCGGGCAGTCGTGAAGACGCCGTTTACGAAGTGTCTGACCTTCTCTACCACCTGACTGTTGCCCTTGTGAACAGCGGTATATCCTACGATGAGATAGCCGAGGAGTTAAAAAGGCGGATGAAATAGTGAGAGTGGAAAGATTAGATAAATACTTTAAACCGGAAGATCTGGGAAGGCTCCTGCAGAACTTCGTCTCCCACCTTGGGGCTGCTATTGGAATATTTGATGAAAGGGGCAATCTCAGGTTTGTGGATTTTATGTCTCCTTACTGCGAAGTTATCAGTTCAAGGGTTCCGGAAAGGTGCGAGGCAGACAGGAGAGAACGGTTTGAGAAAGCAAAAAAGCGCAGGAAACCGTTTCTCCATACCTGTTTTGCCGGAAAGCTCAACTTTGTTATTCCCCTGAAATTCTACTCCGGGAAGGACGAGTTCTTTATAGGCGTTGCAGGTGGCTGACAGGGGTTGGAGAGCCTCTCCCGGCGGGAGATAGAGAGGATTAAGAAACTTGCCGACGAAATAGGTGTTGATAGAGGTCTTCTTCTGAGGTTAGCAGAAGAGGACTATCAGTTTGGCTGTCAACGGTTGGGGTTCCCCATACCGAAAGTGGGCAGGAAAAGTGCCCTGCTTTTCCAGTGTGAGATGTTCCAGAGGGCCTTTCTGAGGCGTTTGAGACTGACGGAAAATTACCCGAAAGAACTTTTGAAGGTTCTCAGCCGGATTGAAGAGATTATAGGCTGGAACTTTGTAAAGCGGGTTTACAGCGGTGAAAGTGCCCTTGCCCAACCTCTTCTGGATGCCCTTAACGACTTAGTGGAGTCTTTTGAGTTTCTTGCAAAGAGGACAGTTCCCAAAAGGATTGCTTACTACGCCTTCAGAGATCCCCTAACAGAAGTTTTCAACCGCCACTTTCTTCAGGAGCAGCTCCACTTCCTCTCAAGGAACAGAGAGAACTTCCCCGTTGGAATTATCTACTTAGACCTGAATAACCTCAAAAGGGTTAACGATACCTACGGCCATAAGGTCGGAGACCTTTACATTCAGCAGTTTGCGTCTATACTCCGGTCTTCTGTAAGGAAGGGGGACCTTGTTTTTAGAATAGGGGGAGATGAGTTCTTAATCGTTGTTCCTAAAGCAAACGAGAGAATTCTGAACAGGATACTTCGCAGGATCGTTTTAAATACAGAGAGTGTTAATGTAGAGAGGGAACTCCCCGTTCCCATTTCCTTTTCGGCAGGCTGGAGCCTTTGGAGCTCCCCCGAGGAACCCTTTGAAGAGGCCCTTGATAGGGCAGACAGAATGATGTACTTAAATAAGTTCTCCGGTTAGCGGCAGACCATCGGTCCTAAGGGAGCTCCTCCTAACAGGTGGAAGTGTAGGTGGTATATCTCCTGACCCCCGTCTCTGTTACAGTTAACCAGAACCCTGTAGCCGCTTTCGGCTATTCCCAGCTCTTTTGCTATCTCTTTGATAACTGTAAATATGTGGCCTATAAGTTCCTTATGTTCCTCCTTTAAATCGTTGACTGTGGGAATGTGTTCTTTAGGAATCACAAGAACGTGAACCGGTGCCTGAGGGTTGATGTCGTGGAAGGCCATAACCTTTTCATCCTCGTAAACGACCTTTGCGGGAATTTCGCCCTTTACTATCTTACAGAAGATGCACATCTTTTCCCTCCTTTTGCGTATCTCTCCTGAAGTTTAACAAAGTCGGCAGCCGCAACTGCCGATATCTCGTAGCCCGATAGGTAGTAGAGCCAGTTGTTAACCGCTACAGACGAAACGGCAACAGTTTTACCGCCGTAGCTCATAAACCCGGTGAACCACTCACACCTTCCCTCGGGGTAGCTTCGCTCCGTAAGGGTTCCCGTTTTCCCACCAACTGTAAGACCGCTGTACTTTCTGAGGAGCCTGAAGTACCTCCTGTTTGCTACTGTTCCAATTTTTACGGTTAAAACCATCATCTTCTTAATCTCATCTGCCGTTTTTTCCTTTACTACTCGCCCAATGGGAACAGGTTTGAAGTCATACTCCTTTCCCGTTTTAAGGTCTATGACCTTTTCTACTATATGGGGTTTGACCATTACTCCGCCGTTTACTATTGTCTGGGCAATGAGTGCCTCGTGAAAGGGGCTGGTTACGGTATCACCAAGACCAGCTGCCATAAGGGCTAACTCGTAATCGTCAAGAGGTTCCCTTAAAACCCCCCAGGGGAAGTTGTAGCCTCTTCTGTTAAATCCGAACCGGTAGGCGTACTCCATGAGCTTTTTCTTTCCTATGAGCCTTCCCAGGTTCCCGAAAAACGGGTTGGCAGAAGTGGCAAAAGACTGGGAGAAGACCCTTTCAACTCTGTAGGGGCTGTTGAGCCAGACCGAGGGAGAGCAGGAGTCCCCTAATCCTCCACAGTTTAGCTCAGTTTTTGGGGTGGCAATTCCCGTATCTAAGGCCGCAGCTGCCGTTACAATTTTAAACGTTGAAGCTGTTGGGAATGAACGTTTAAAGAGAAGGTTTGGATATTTAAGGCTTGAAACTGCTGCTATAACGTCTCCGTTTTTTGGGTCTAAGGCCACGTAGGCACCATACTTTATTTTGAATCTCTTAAATTCGTTTTCAACCGCTTCCTGAAACTGGGGATCTACTGTGAAGATAATTCTGTAGTTTCCCGTGTTGTATACGAACTTGTTGTTCTCAAGCTTTGCCTTTCTAAAGAGTTGATACTGAAGTTTAAAATCGTTTTTTAGCTCTTTTACAAATTCCGGTTCTTTTTCTTCCTGTGTTTCTTCAATTTTTGCCTCTGCGTTCTCAACTTTTTCCTTCTGTGACGGAACGATGGCGTTAACAAAGCTTGCAAGTAGAAGGAAGAGCAGTGCCGAAATAAGTGGAACGGTAAAAAGTTTAACCTTTCTTCTCATATCTCCTCCGCTGCAGCATATAATATATGCACTATTTAAGGAGGTTCAGCTTGACCATTAGAGGAGTTCTTATAGAGGCGGCCTACAGAAGGTTGGGGAAAGTTTCCATCTCCCCCAACGGGCTTGACAGAATTTTGGAGAGGGTTAAGGGGCTGTGGCGGGAGCTCCCCCCCTCTGCCACCCCGGGCTCTGTTGGAGCAGTTGACGGCAGCAGGAACAGGAAGGAATTTTCAGGGTACGTTGTTTACGCAGTTGGAGCTGCATCTGTAACGTTTAACGGCGGCAAACCTTCAGGAGTTGAAATAGACGCTGATGTTGATCTTTTAAAGCCTTCAGAGTACTCAGATTCAAGGCTCAGAATACTGATGGGTATATTAGAGTTTAAGAGAGCTCTCGCTGTTCTTCCTGAAGTTTCACTTCTGATCCTTGACGGTTCTGTAATCGGAGCCCTCATAAGACCACCTTCCTTCTACCATGAAGTTTCCGGTAACGGTGAAATAAGAGAAGAAATGTGGAAACTCTTTGAGAAAATAGAGGAAATTTACTCAACAGACCGGATAAACGCCAAAGATTTCTACAACGAAATTCAGGGGAAGTTCTCCGGTAGGGACTACGCCGTTGCAGCGGGGTTCCTTGAGTATTTGGAGTACCTCTACACCATTTATCTCCTTCTGAAGGAGGTTAGGGAAAACGGAAAGTGCTTGGTGGCCGTATCTAAAAAGTCCGATTCAAGGCTCCACTTTCTTGATACTCTCCTTCCCGATGCCGCCGTTCTCAATTTTCTAAACCTCCCTCCGGGATACCTTGAGCCCAAGTACGGGAAGAGGGTAGATGAGGAGAAGAAGTTTAAGTACCCGGGGAAGTTTGACGATCTCCTGAGAACTTTTGAGTTTACAGTTTCGTTTGTAAAGCTGAAAGATCAGGTTAACAAAGTTGAGGTTTTAGAGCTTCCGGAAGGGGACGGAAGGTTTGAGGAGGTTTTGGGGTACCTGAACTTCTACTCTGTTTCCGGTTACCCTTATCCCCTTATTGAAGTTCACAAAAGCGTAAAGATAACTTCCGAAGACATTGAAGAGGTCATAAGAATTTTGAAACTGAGAGGAATTACCGGGAGGGAACCGTTAGGTGAGTAATCCCTTTACCGGTAAGGTTGCCCGGGAATACGACCGGTTTTTTGAAACCCCCTTCGGGGCTACTGTAAAAAGGTTAGAGGGGGAGCTCCTCCTCAGGGTTCTCTCAGATTTCAGGAGTGGGGAGCTCCTTGAGGTGGGCTGTGGAACCGGCGTCTGGATGGAGTTCTTAAGAGAGAACGGATTTGTTGAACCTGTAGGCCTTGATCTCTCAATGGATATGCTCCTACAGGCGAAGAAAAGGGGTCTGAAAAAGCTGGTCAACGGAACGGCGCTGCATCTTCCCTTTCCGGCCGACTCTTTTGACCTAACCTGCTTTATTACAAGCCTTGAGTTTATCTCCGACAGAAAGGGAGCTCTCCTTGAAGCAACAAGGGTTTCAAGGAAAGGTATTCTTGTTGCTTTCCTCAACAGGTACTCCCTTTTAAATCTGTACAGGTGGTTTAAATCTCTCTTTGGGAGCTCTGTCTATTCACCCTCTACCTTTATAACGAAAAGAGAGCTTGAAAAGCTTGCCCGTTACGTTAACGAGGTGGGTAGGAAGAGGTTAAAACTGGAAAAGTTCCTGACTACGCTTAATTTAACCCTCACCAACTTTGTTAAAGAGGAGTGGGAGAAGAGGTTGGGTTTCAACTCACCCTTTGGAGCTTTTGGGGTTGCCCTTTTTAAGGTGGAGAGATGGAGTTAGTAAGGGAGATAACGGTAGAAGAGGCCCTGAAGAAGGGATACAGATTTATAGACACCCGAACGGCCGAGGAGTTTGAAGAGTTCCACATTCCGGGGGCCTATAACGTTCCTCTTTTTACCGCTGAAGAGAGGAAGAGAGTTTCTAAAGTTTACTACGAGAAAGGAGAGAAAGAGGCAAGGCTCTACGCTTTAGAGTTAGTAGGCCCGAAACTCCACAGGATAGTAAGGAAAGTTAAAGAAATAAAGGAAAAAGAAGGTAAGGTTGTTGTCTACTGCTGGCGGGGAGGCCTGAGGAGCCTTGCCGTTGCAGCTATTTGCACCCTTGCCGGTGTTAACGTTCCAAGGCTCGTTGGTGGTTATAGGGCTTTTCGCCGGTACATACTGGAAAGAATGGCTGAAATCCTTAAAGATAAAAAAATCCTGGTTCTCTACGGGCCTACAGGGTGTGGTAAAACACGGATAATCAGAATTCTGAAAGATAAAGGCTATCCGGTTATAGACCTTGAAGGACTTGCAGGCCATAGAGGTTCTGTTTTTGGAGGGATCGGGCTGAACCAGCCTTCTCAGAAGATGTTTGATGCCTTTCTGTGGCAGGAACTTGAAAGGTTAAAAGACTCTCCCTGTATTTTGGTTGAAGGGGAAAGCAGAAAAATAGGGAAGCTGTTTATACCAGAACCCTTCTGGGAGGCCATGCAGAGGGGAGATAAGATCTACATTGAACTTCCTTTAAGAGAGAGAGTTCGTATTTCTATGGAAGACTACGGTGTAGATAGGTTTTCTCCAGAGGTTTATTTGGAAGCTCTTTCAAGGATAAGGAAAATTTTAGGAGACGAGAAGTACAGGGAGATAAAAAAACTTATAGAGGAGAGGAAATACCCCGAAGCAGTTTTAGAGCTAATGGTCAACTACTACGACAAGCTCTACGCCAGATCAACACCTTCAGAAGTCAAACCTTTCAAGGTAGAAACCTTAGATGAAGCTGTTTCTACCGTTGAGAACTATTTAACCTCTGTCTGTGGGTAAACCCACCTTTCTGGCTTATAGGCGCAAACTCTTGGAAAGACTTTTCTGTGAATTCTTTTCCTTATCTCCCTGGCAAGCTTTTTATCTTCTCTGTAGGTTTGGTCAAAGCCGACCCTTAGCGTGTAGAAGTTTCCAATCTTCTCCACCCTTACGTAGGGAAAACCTTTAAGCTCCTTGGCCAATTTTATAAGCCTTTGAGCAGATACGTCTGTTGCCACCTGGACGCAGTAGTATTTTCCGGTTCTAAGAAGTTCTTTTTTCTCGGCACTTTTCTCTTCATTAGCAGTTTTTACAGTTTTTGATTTTTCAGTCAAACTGTTAGTTGTGGTGGTTTTTCCTTTTGTGTTTATTTTCCTTTTATCCGTTTTTTTCTCCACTTTGGCTTCAACTTTCGGATGGGGTGATTTTAGAAAATTACCACTACTGTTCTTTTTATCGGATTTATTGTTGTTTTTATTTTCGTTGATGGCCAATTCAACTCCGTTGGCCTGGGTTTTCTTCATTCCGTTTGTTTCAGAGTACTTCACCGTTAGTCCGGTATTCTCTCTGTAGAACAGAGTTCTGGCTCCTAATAAGATGATCCCGGTTAAACCTACAAACCCAACCAGGTACATTACCCTTTTGAGCCTCTTTTTTAGAGTGAGGTTCCTCTGGAATGAGAGGAGCTCCCTCCTTACCTCACTGTCCTGAGTGTAGTTCATAAATTCGCTGGGAATAGAGATTATCCTTCTCCATAGGTACTCTCTTATGAGGAACTTGAGCAGTTTCTCCTGGTCCTTTGACAGGTTCTCAAACCTACAGAAAAGGGTACCGTTCTCTGGGGCGCAACGGAGCTTTACCTCGGGAATCACCAGTTCGTTGTAAGCGTCGTAGGGGAAAATAAAATCGGCAGTAATGTTTTCTTCAGATTCTAAAAAAGGGACGTTCTCTATAACTGCCCCTGCAATCCCCCACTTTATTACTTTGAATCGTTTATCTCCAACTTTGATGTACGCAGGTATGTTAAAAAGGTTCCTGCTTTCCCCCATCTTATCTCCTTTGTTTTACTCAATTTTACAGCTACTTTTTCGTACTGGCTTAAATTGAATTAAAGAACAGGATTAACATAACTGAATTTTATCAGGAGGGAGAGATGCCGAAAACAGTTGCTGAGTACTGGGAACCTTTAGAAGGCGGTAAAGTAAAGTGTGTTTTGTGCCCGAGGGAATGTGTAATTCCCGACGGTGGAAGAGGGTTCTGTCTGGTAAGGGTTAATGAAGGTGGAACCCTTTATACGACCATCTACTCCGAGATCACCTCTGCCAACTACGACCCTGTTGAGAAAAAACCCTTGTACCACTTTTATCCTGGCTCTGTAATCTTCTCAATCGGCACTAACGGCTGCAACCTTGACTGTAAGTCGTGTCAGAACTGGGAAATTTCCAGAAGAGATACTCCTCACCTGAGACAGGTTTTCACTCCAGAGATGGCTGTTGAGTACGCAAAACGCTACGGTTCAATAGGAATAGCCTACACCTACAACGATCCAATCATCTGGTTTGAGTACGTTAAAGACACGGCAGAGAAGATAAAAGAGGCAGGGCTTAAGAACGTAATGGTTACAAACGGGAATATAAACCCTGACGCTCTGAGGGAGCTCCTTCCCCTCATAGACGCCTTCAACGTAGACCTGAAAGGTATGGACAGGCAGTACTACCTGAAGTTTTCATCCTTTCCCAACCCCAACGTGTGGCAGGTGTGTGAGGAGATAAAGAAGGCTGGAAAACACCTTGAACTTACAAAACTCATAGTTCCCGGATTTGAGGAGTTTACTCCGGAAAACTTTGAACGGTACGCAAAGTGGATAGCTGAGAACTTAGGGAAAGACGTGCCCCTCCACTACTCACGGTTCTTCCCGGCCTACAAGCTCTTAAATACTCCCCCAACGCCCGTTGAAGTTATAGATATGGCCTACGATGTTAGTAAAGAGTACCTATGGTACGTTTACGTAGGGAACGTAATTGAACCTGAGAGGGAGTCTACCTACTGTCCGCAGTGTGGGGAGCTCCTTGTGAAGCGGGCCGGCTACAACGTTGAAGTTCTTTTTACTCCAGATGGGAAGTGTCCTAAGTGTGGAAGGCCTGTTGATTTTGTCTTCTGATAAAGTGATAAACTAAAAGTGAACCGTGTAGGAGGGAGAGATGAGAGTTTTCAGTCCGGCTTTCGGGAACGGGGAGTTTATTCCCATTAAATATACCTGCGACGGAGAGGATATCTCACCACCCCTTCTCTTTTTGGACCCACCGGAGGAGACCCAGAGTTTTGCCCTCTTGGTTGATGACCCCGATGCTCCAGGTGGAGTTTTTACCCACTGGATCATCTACGATATACCGGTAACGTTTGAAGGATTGCCGGAGGACGTTCCGCCGGTTCCAGAGCTTGAGTACGGAATTAAACAGGGGCTAAACGACTTTGGCAGAGTTGGTTACGGTGGTCCCTGTCCTCCACCCGGTAATCCCCACAGGTACTTCTTCCTCCTTTTTGCCTTAGATGTTCCGTCTCTAAGCCTTCCCCCTGGAGTCAGGAAATCTCAGTTCCTTAAAGCTATTGAAGGGCATATATTGGCCCAGGATGAGCTTGTAGGACTTTACGGCAGGTAATAAATTCCCACCCCATGGAAAACCTGTTTATACCCATAGGTGGCGGGAACGAAATAGGAGCCAGCTGTTACCTATACATAGTTTCCGGGAAGAAAATTCTGATTGATTCAGGGATAAGGTTCTCTAAGAGGGAGCCTTACCCCGACTTTAATTTCCTGAAGGCCTTAGCTCCTGAGCTTGATGCGATAGTTATTACCCACGCCCACGTTGACCACTGCGGAAGCCTTCACCTGCTGTCAAACCTCTACCCCGATACACCCATCTATACAACCCACGAAACGGCCCAGCTTCTGGCCCTTATGGTTGAAGATGCCATAAAGGTTCGCTACATATCCGTCAGGAACTCACCTGAGGAGTGGAGAGAATATAGGCTCCTTGATGAAGCTCTTTCAAGGATTGAAAGAAGGGAGTTCTTTGACAGGATAGAGATAGAAGACGTTGAAATAGTTCTCTACCCGGCAGGCCACGTTTTGGGGGCTTCATCTGTTGCCATCTACTACGGAGATGGTTCAATGGTTTTTCACTCTGGAGATATTTCCCTCTCTCTTCAAAGGACGGTTGGTAGGGCGGAGCTCCCTTCGGAAAAGGCCACCCTTTTAACTCTTGAAAGTACCTACTACTACTCAGAGAGGCGTTTTAAGAGAGGAGATGATGAGAGGGAGCTCCTTGAAACCGTAAGGAGAACCGTGGAGAGAGGCGGAAAAGTTCTCATTCCCGCCTTTGCCCTTGGAAGGGCGCAGGAGATACTCCTTCTCCTTTCAGATGGAATGAGAAACGGGAGTATCCCCCCTATAACCGTTTACGTAGACGGCCTTGCCCGTGATGTTTCAACCATCTATGAAAACCTTTTAAGGAAAACCCTTTTCAACTACTACGTTCAGCCGGCTCCAACTTATCAGGGACTTTCATTTGAAGAGGCCTGCAGGGAGAACCTGAGGGAGGCCGACTGCATACTCTCAACCTCCGGAATGCTTGTTGAGGGAACGCCCTCTTACGTCTACAGCAAACTCCTCTCTAAAGACAGTAAAAGCTCTATCATTTTCAGTGGCTACATGGCAGAAGAGAGTTTCGGTTACAGGCTCCTTTCAAGCAGGGAGCTCCTTTCAGCATTCCGGTGCCAGATTGAGAAGCACCACCTCTCTGCCCACTCAGACAGAAAGGAACTTGAGGAAATTCTTGATACATTAACCCCTGAGAAAACCGTTTTTATCCACGGCTATCCAACTTCCGAAGCTGTGAAGTATCACGCATTAAACAGAGAGGTTATAAGGTTTTGAGAGTTTACTTCGGATATCCCCTCTCTTACAGCGAGGAAGGGGGTTTTAAACTGAAGGACAACTTCCTCTCGGAGATAAACGTTGACTACTCTTCCGTTCCTGTTGAGGTAAAGAAGAAACTCCTCTCACTCCTTGAGAACCTTGATAGGAAGGACTACCTCTTTATAGGGGACGTTTTCTACGACGGCATAGACGTTCTGGAGTTTGCTCTCTATCCTCTTGAACCCCATACATTTGAAGAAGTCGTTTTACCCGGTTACGTTTACGGAAAATCTACTTTCCTCGTAAGAAATCTCTTTAAGAACTCTTTTGGAAAGAAGGTATCTGTTTTCTACGACTTTAACTTCTTCAGTGATAAAACAGTGGTCATCAACGTTGGGTACACCCAGACTTCCCTCTCTATGGGTGGGGAGCTCCTCTTTAAACTCCCCTTTGGTGAGTTTCACCTTGTAGATACCCTTGGAAACTACCTGTTTAACAGATTCATTGGAGAGTCTGGGGTATCAAACGCCACTCTGAGAAAAGAGGGAATCAGGGGAGAAATTTTAGACCTGTGCAGGAGCTGTGCCGCCCGCCTCCTGTTTGGTAGAACGGACAGGATAAATATTCCCCAATTCAGCTACAGCAGGATAGTTCCAGAGCATGAACTGACCCTTGCCCTAACACCTGTTATAGGAAGCGCAGGTTTTGGAGAGCTTATCACCTCACCTTCTGACTTTTCTTCCTCGGTAGTCTTTGCCCTCTACAGCTACGAGGAAATTTTGAGGGAGAGGTTTAGGCTTGATAGAGTGGTTGTTATTGGAAGGTTGAGGTGGCCTTTTATCAGAGCTCTGTCAAGGATCTTTCCCATTCCTGTTGAAGAGTTTTCCGGCGAAGAGTTTGTCTCTCTTCCCCCAGTTAACAAAAAGTTTAGAGTTCCCGTTAAGCTCTTTTCTTCCGATAGAACGGTTCTGAGAGCTCTTCCTTTAGATGCCGATGCTGAAGAGATCTCTATTAGAGCTCTCAGGAGCTACTTTAACAGAAAAGACCCTAAGGGTGTGAAGGTTTTAGAGGAGCTCCTCAAGAAGGACCTTAGTGAGAGAGAGCTTACCTCATTCATTTACGAGCTTCTTACCATAATGAGGAGAGTTTCCGTAAGGAACAGAGTTGAGATTGCCTACCTCAACGCTGCCATATACGGGCTCAGTCAGGTTGACATTCCAGAACACCTGTTTGAAAAAGTTGAGAGCGAGCTTTCCAACAAGGCTTTTAACTGGAACCTTCCCTTTGAGACCAAACTTAACATCCTCTACTTCTGCCACAGGTACAGGGGGAAACTTCAGAACTCCCCCCTTTCGGTTTTCCCGCCTCTGATGCTTACCTACATAAGGGAGAAAAAGGTAACGGAGGGAGAAAAGAACTTTGTGAGAACCGTTGCTGAGGGTTTCTTTAATCCTGCTTCTCAAACTTGACCGTTATTGAAATGTAAGCAACGAGAGAAACGTCTATTACGGAAGTTGCAGTTGCAGATAGACAGAGGGGGAGGAGTAAGAACTTTCCCGTTTTCAGGTAGAGTAGAGACAGTAAAACTCCCAACAGGGGAAATGGGAGGAGCTCCCTGAACTTTCCATTTTTAAACCAGAAGAATAGGAATGCAGAAAGCAGGTTCAGAGTTAAACACCTTACCGATAGAAGTTTAAACTGAACGTTGGGAAGGATGTTGTAGTAAAGGAGAGGAGCCTGGGCAATTAAAGTTATGAAGAGTAGTGAAATTGATATCTGAAGAATGTACTTTTCAATTAACTGAGGGAGCTCCCTCTTCTCCAAAAGAAAATCTCCTCTCTTTTTCCTCTACTCCCTCTCCAAATTCAACAAGCTCGTAGAGCTTCTCTCCGTATATTCTCTTAACGAGGGCTGCGTTCAGTGCGTGGCCTGTTCTGAAGGCGGTTATCTTTGCAAGGAGGGGGTATCCTAAGATGTAGAGGTCTCCAATAAGGTCAAGGGTTTTGTGGGCTACAAATTCGTTCTCAAGCCTTAAGCCCCCTTCGTTTAAAATCCCGTAGTCGTCTATAACTATGGCGTTTTCAAGGCTTCCACCCTTTGCAAGGCCTGCAGCCCTTAAGGCTTCAACTTCCTGGTAGAAACAGAAGGTTCTGGCTTTTGCTATTTCCTTGAAATTTTTAAGGGTATGGGTGTATACCATCCTCTGATGGCGGACCTTTTTGTAGGTGTGGTTGAACGAGATTGTGTTGTCTATTTCAAGTCTGTCAGAGGGTTCGGCCAGAATTCTCTTCCCTTCAAACTCAACTAAAACTTCTTTTTTCAGAACTGCGTATCTCCTCTTTTTAGAGAGTTCTCTGACTCCGGTTTCCTCAAAGAGGTAGATGTAGGGGGCGGAGCTCCCGTCCAGAATCGGCAGCTCTTCAGAGTCAAGGTAAACGAACAGGTTGTCTATTCCAAAGGCTGAAAGGGCTGCCATAAGGTGTTCTACCGTCTGGACGTTTATTTTGCCATCTGAAAGGTTAGTTGCGTAGAAGAGGCGGCTTAAGTGTTCTGGAGAGGCTTTTATGGAAGGAGAGCCTTTAACGTCGGTTCTCACGAAAACTATTCCCGTATCTGCCGGTGCGGGAACCAGTCTGACGTTTACCTTCTTTCCTGTGTGAAGACCGATACCGCTGAAAGAGATCTCTTTTGCAAGGGTTCTCTGGTAAACCTGCATTGACTCTCCTGCTCAGTTTTTACTCACACTGGAATTATATTCTGAATGTCCGTTGTTTTTCCCTTTTGCGGGAATAGGGAAGTGCAAATTTGCAATTAAGCCTTAACAACCTCTTTTTTCTCAACGGTTCCACAAAGACCACACACACTACACCCCGGGAAACAGGTAGGGGTGGCCCTCCTCTGGTAGGTGAACTGGTACTCTCTCCAAAGGTACTCCCGGTTTATGCCGCTCTCCACAATGTCCCACGGGAATATTTCCTCTTTCTCCCTCTCTCTGGTGTAGAGCTCCTCAAAGGGCAGCCCCATCTCCTTCAGAACTTTCCTGAATGGAACCTTCTCAATGGCACTTATCACAGCCGCTTCTCCCACTCTTGTGTCGCCCCTTGATACTATAGCCTGAAGAACAGCGTCTCTAACGTTTTCGTGGGTGAGCCTCACCCCTTTTACCTTCCTGAGCTCTTTCCTCAGTAGTTTCAGCTTCTTCTCTATTAGCGATTTCGGGTTTAGTCCGTACCACTGGAACGGCGTAAACGGCTTTGCTATTACCGGGTTAACGCTCAGGTGTATCTCTCCCCTTACCCCTTTCTCCTTCCAGAACCTTCTGGCAATTTCAGAGAACTTCCCGGTCATTTCTGCTATGGCCTTTATATCTTCCTCTGTCTCCCCCGGAAGGCCTATCAGGAAGTAGAGCTTTAAGTTCTCCGCTCCGCTCTCAAGGGCTTTTTCTGCAAAGGAGAAGTACTTTTCGTCTGGGACTTTTTTGTTTATGGCGAACCGGAGCTCCTCCCTTCCCGCCTCCGGTGCTATCGTTACGGTTTTCTGGCCAGACTCCCTGATAATCTCAAAGATGGCAGGAGAGGGAGAAGAGGCCTTAAGAGAGGAAAAAGAGGCCTTAACGCCGTATTTTCTGAGAATCTGATGGAGCTCCTCCATCTTTGAGTAGTCGGTTACCCCTGCTCCTATCAGTCCTACTCTGTCAACGTATTTAGATGCAAGGGCTATCTCTTTTTCAACAACCTCTAAACTCTTCTCCCTGTAGGGAAGCCCCATGTAGGTTGCAACGCAAAACCGGCACTTCTCTATACAGCCCCTGTTGAGCTCAATCAGGAACATGTCTTTAAAGGCGGCGTCTCCTGTAAGGAAGCAGGAGTGGGAAGGAGTTACGGCAAAGCTTTTAGACCTGAAAATCCTCT
>Ga0256831_1000556_pt1 | contig 19342 bp, 18 predicted proteins | sample 132544metaG_FD_189087 | JGI IMG/M metagenome (GOLD analysis project Ga0256831, IMG submission 189087) | Hydrothermal vent microbial communities from Lau Basin, Pacific Ocean - 132-544 | ecosystem: Environmental > Aquatic > Marine > Hydrothermal vents | place: Pacific Ocean: Lau Basin | collected... | reverse complement strand
GTCACGCCAGCGGTCGGAGAGTACTGTAGTGCTAGATCTCCCTGCTCCTCGAGTATTCTGCTCGTGATATCTTTTAGCCTCTCGTCGAAGACTCTTGGGTCTGGAAGGCCGCCTGCGAGGCTTATAATATCTCTGCCCTCCGTGAGTTTTAGGAGCTCTCTTATTTCTGATGCTCGGAAGAGTGCTGTTCTCTTGGAGGCGAATCTACTATATCCATCCATTAGAATCCCCGCGGTTACTACTGGTGGGGGATGATAAAGAATCCCTACTACTAGCCTTGTATGTGCCTAATGGTGGGATTGCTACCAGAGGGTCTTTGTGAGGCCTAGCCTGCTATCGGTGTCTCGTATAGCTTTGCCAGGGTCTTCCTCGAGCCTGAACATTGCTTTGAGGGCGTCTATGTTCTCGGGTACTACTATTGACTCTTGGTGAACTGCCTGTGTTAAGACTAGCTCTCCTTTGTCGATGTGTATGGAGTCCTCGAAGACTACCAGCTCCGGTATATCATATCTCTGTCTTACCTCTCTTGCGGCCTCGACAAGCTCCGCGGTTGATTTAATACCCGTTGTCCCGCTTGGTACTAGCATTATCCTCGGGGCTCCCCGTAGGGCCTCGATTACTTTTTCTCTGCTGGGGGCTGTTTCGAGTACCATATAGAGGCTGTGGACGTGCATGAGGGTAGTGGGGACTACTAGCGCGCTGGTCCATATGTCGAGCCATGGGAGTACTGTGTTAACGTCCCTAGCGTGGTGGCTTGGCAGCTTGGGCGGGTTGAGGACTATAGCGTTAACTGGCCCCCTCTTGACCTCTTTGGGGTCTGCTGCCCTCCTCACTATTGTCGCCCGAACCTTTCTGACACCGAAGTGCTCGTGAAGGGTGCAAATGATTCTCAGAAGCCCTGTGGTATTGCATGAGACTACTCTGACGCTTTCGGCGTCGAACGCCTTCTTGTAGTTGCACAGGCTGCTGAATGATACTTGAGCCACGTCGGGCTTCTCTCCGCCCTGGTACACGGCCTTTACTCCGTGTTTTTCGTATAGAGGCTTATACTTGGCTCCGGTGCCGCCGGGGGTGGCGTCCACTATTACGTCGACACGGTTTAGAAGGTCTTCTATTGTCCCGGCTACCTTTATCCCGGCCTCCTCGAACCTAGTAGCATCCTCGCTAGCGGGCGTGTAAATATTGAAACCCTTCGAGGCCGCCTGAAATGCTGCATAGTCGGGGGTCCTCTTCACTACTCCCTCTAGGCTAAATTCCGGGAAGAGTGTGATCGCTGACGCGATTCTCTTGCCTATTGTCCCAAAACCGTTAACTCCTACTCGCACCTTCATGCTGGTCACCTTTTGAAGAACTTGTCGTAAGAGTAGGCTAAAGCTTCTAATGCGGGGAGCTTCTTCCCAGCTAAGAAGTAGAGGAGCGCTCCACCACCGGTGCTTATGTGGCCCACCTTTTTCCGGTATTCTTCTGGAAGCTCTGCGAGTATTGCGTTGAAGTGGCCTCCTCCGAAGACGGTGAACGCTCCTGTTCTTAGCGCTTGGAGGACGAGTTCTCGTGTACCCTTCCTAAAGCGTGGATCTTCTATTACTCCGGCGGGACCCCTCATGACTATTATCTTAGCGTTGCTCATCTTCCAGGAGTAATATTCGAGCGTTGAGGGTCCTATGTCCTTGGGGGCGCCTGTTATGTTGTTGGCGTCTACTAGCTCTACTCCTCCGTCGATCTCCGAGTAGAAGTCGATTGGTGTACGTATTGGAGCACCGCTTGCTATGAGTTCTCGGGCTAGGTGAATTGTCTCTTCGTCTACTTTTTTCTGAAGGATCTCCTTGGCCTTCCCGATTCTTGCCCCGGAGACCATTAGGAAGAGGAGGCCGACTAGCCCCGTGGTTAGTATTTCGTCGGCCACGCCCTCCCTTACTAGGTGGCTTATTACCTTGACAGTATCCTTTACTTTGGCGCCTCCTAGCACGAATACCTTTGGCCTCTCTTCTCTACTAGTAATTCTGTCCAGTATTCTCACTTCCTTCTCCATGACCCTGCCAGCTACGCCAGGTATGATGAGTGGGAAACCTACAATGCTAGCCTGACTCCTGTGAGCTGTTGCAAAGGCGTCATTAACGTAGTAGTCGAAGAGGCCTGCTAGTGTCTGAACCATTATGGATCTAGCATGTGTCTCCGGGTCTGCTTCAATGTAGTCCTCTGATAGGATACGAGTGTTGTCTAGAAGTAGGAGCTCTCCCTGGCCTAGCTCATTTATTCTCTTGATGGCTGCTGGGCCTATTATGTCAGGGATATAGTCTACATCTCTTCCCAGGAGTTTGCTCAATAGCTTAGCATGCTTGTCTAGGCGAACGAAGTCCTTCCCGGTGGGCCGGCCTTGGTGGCTTATGATGACGACAGCTGCTCCGCTTTCGACTAGGTTTTTCACGGTTTCCACGTGAGCCCTGAATCTAGTGTCATCTATTATCTCGCCGGTCTTGGGGTCTATTGGGGAGTTTATGTCTATTCTCAGTATGACTTTTTTCGAGCCTACATTGATGTCATCGAGAGTGGCTATTTTCCTATCAAGGTAGTTTATAGCCACAACCCTCCCCGTGATTGGAGTCGTGAAGCGGAAAATTAAGGCTTAGATGGCTTAGCACTTGGATGTATGGAGCGGGTGTGGAGATAGTGAGCGAGAGTGTCAGAGTGTCATGGCTGGGTCACTCTTATTTTCTACTCGAGGGCGCTGATCTCCGCATCGCTATCGATCCCCACGATGGGGGTAGCCTGAATCTTCCCGAGTTTAGAGTTGAGGCCGACTACCTTCTAGTAACGCATAACCACTATGATCATAATGCTGTCGAGATGGTTGATTCCGGGAACATTGTTAAGTGGAGGCGGGGAGTCTTTAGGCTCGGCGAAGAGATTACTGTTAAAGGAGTACCCTCGTATCATGATAAGGTACAGGGAGAGCTCCGCGGGCCTAATACCATATATATCCTAGACTTCGGAGACCTCACAATCGCCCACTTCGGGGACCTAGGGCACCTTCCTGACAGCGATTTGCTCTCACTGATAGGGCGTGTCGACGTCGCCCTAATCCCTGTCGGCGGGGTGTATACTATTGACGCTGTAGAGGCCTGGGAACTCGTGCAACTGCTTAAGCCGAGCCTCGTTATTCCAATGCATTATTGGACGCCCTATTCGACTCTTCCCCTCGATCCGCTCGACCGCTTCCTTGATACTGCTAAGGCTAGGAGGCTCCGCCTCGATTCCAGAAGTATAGAGGTCCGGCGAGACGAGTTGCCTGATAAGCCTACTATTGTTGTAATGCCTCCTCCGACCCGTTCCTTAGATTAGCTGTGGCGCCGGGGGCGGGATTCGAACCCGCGCCCCCCAAACGGGGGAACGGGTCTCCAGCCCGTCCCCTTGGTCCGCTCGGGCACCCCGGCGCCCAGGCCTCTCCAGTGTTATCCCTTTAATGAAAGGAGGCATTAAAGCGCTTTAGGAGTATTAGACCCCTCGAGGATAGATTGGCAGGGACCGTGGGGGTTTCCTTGAGATTATGCTCTCATTTGCTTGATTTCTATTCTTACGTCTCTTGGTATTTGGATTCTCATTAGGCGTCTTAGAACCCTCTCATCTGCGGCAATATCGATTATCCTCTTGTGTATCCTCATCTCCCAGTGCTCCCAGTACTTGCTTCCCTCTCCGTGCGGTAGCCTAAATATTGGTACTTCGAGGCGTTTAGTTGGCAATGGTATCGGGCCTCTCATAGGCGCGCCTGTCTTCATGGCGATTTCCTTGATTTGCTCTACGACTTGCTGGAGGCTTTTTGGGCTGGTGCTCCATAGATAGATCCTTATCTTGAATGCCATTTCTCCTCTCCACCCCAGCAGGGTGAGGCGAGTCTAGCTGGGTTATAAAGTAATGGGGTCGGAGGAGATTTAATATATTATAGAGGATTTATTAAAATAAGGGATTAGGGGTTTTACTTAGCCCTAATCTCTACCTTTGCAGGCTTGACGTCGGTGATTATGCCGATGCCTATTGTCCTGTTCATGTCTCTCATTGCGAACCTTCCTAGCGGCGGGAAGTCGCTGAACTTCTCTACTACCATCGGCTTGATCGGTTTGAACCTCACTATTGCCACGTCACCGGGCTTCAAGAACTGCGGCTTCTCTTCGATCACCTTACCGGTCCTGGGGTCGAGCTTTGCTAGTATTTCGACCATCCTGGCGCTCACGCTAGCGGTGTGGGCGTGGATTACTGGCGTGTAGCCGGGGGCGATTGCGCTCGGGTGCCATATTACGAAGATCCTCGCTGTAAACTCTTCAGCCACGGTCGGCGGGTTGTCGAGGTGGCCTGCAACGTCTCCTCTCCTTATGTCGTTCTTTCCAACGCCCCTAACCGCGAAGCCGATGTTGTCTCCGGGCTCCGCTTTCTCCAGGTCCTGGTAGTGCATCTGGATGCTTCTTACTTCGCCGACTACTCCCGGTGGCATGAAGACTACCTTGTCTCCTACTCTTAGTACTCCTGTCTCTACTCTGCCTACTGGCACCGTACCAGCGCCGGGGATTGAGTAGACGTTCTGTATGGGTATCCTGAGGGGCTTGTCAACGGGCTTTGCCGGTGGTTTCAGGTTGTCTAGGGCCTCTACTAGGGTTGGCCCCTTGTACCATGGCATGTTGGGGCTTCTCTCGATCAGGTTGTCTCCCTTCCAGGCGCTTACGGGTATGAATGGTATCTCGTCGACCTTGAAGCCTAGACCCTTCATGAACTTCTTGAGTATAGCTACTATCTGCTCATACCTCTTCTGGTCGTAGTTCACGTCAGGGGCGTCCATCTTGTTAACTGCCACTATAATCTGTTCGATGCCCATCGTCTTAGCTAGAAGCAGGTGCTCTCTAGTCTGGCCCTCTGGGCTCATTCCAGCCTCGAACTCTCCCTTCCTAGCCGATACTACGAGTATCGCCGCGTCGGCCTGGCTCGCACCAGTAATCATGTTCTTCACGAAGTCCCTGTGCCCTGGAGCGTCGATTATTGTGAACACGTAGTTCTTCGTCTCGAACTTCATGAATGTTAGGTCGATGGTGATACCTCTGTCACGCTCCTCCTTCATCTTGTCGAGTATCCATGCGAACTTGAAGCTCTCCTTACCCTTTGCCTTAGCCTGCTCCTCTAGCTCCTTGAGCTTCTTATCCTCAATTAAGCCGAGCCTGTATAGCAGGTGGCCTACTAGGGTGCTCTTACCATGGTCTACGTGGCCGATTACGACCAGGTTTAAGTGAGGCTTCTCTGGCATTTCCTACACCACCCCATCGTGTCCTGACTAGCCGGGAGTAAACGGTGTAGGAAGGAGTTAAAAAGGCACCGTTCCAGGCTGCGGTGGCCCTCTGGGAGGAATAATAGAATATAGCGAGGATCTAGGAGGCTCCTCTACCTAGAGCTGAGAGCGATCCTCTCGATCTCCTCCTTCTGCCGGATGGCATGGCTCTGCGGGTCTCCCCTACTAGCAAGGATTATCTCTCTGGCGAGACACTCCTCTATAGGCTTAGGGTTATTGAAAGCACATTGCCTCGCGCCCTCAGCCAGGAATCTTAGGGCTAGGTCTACGCGTCTCTGGGGGGCGACGTCTACTGAGACCCTGTAAGTTATACCACCGTAGACTATCCTAGTGGTCTCCTCTCTCGGGGCAGCGTTTTCTATAGCTCTAACTAGAACTTGGAGCGGGTTCTCGCCGGTCTCAAGGTAAATTATATCGAAAGCTGTTTTAACGATGTTATAGGCTAGATGCTTCTTGCCACCGTTCCTGCCAGGCCTCATGAGCTGGTTCATGAGCCTCTCGACAATAGGGACTTCGCTCTTAGCGAACCTCCTGTGCTCGTGCCTCCCGCCGGTATGCGGGATCCACACCGGGCGTAGGCTTATGTAACGCTTCAGCCCCGGATCTCTTACCTCTACCTCTACCCAGCTCCACTTTCCGAAGAGCCTTATCGAGTCAGCTCTTACCTCTATGTCCTCTGGCAGCACCGTTTCTTCAGGCACTATACTGGGCACCCCTCGAATCCTACCCTTTCACTAAGGGCCTTATAAGCTTCCACTAGCCCCCTATGGTGGTTCCCATAGATGTTTAAGCCCTGCTTGACCCCACCGTGTCCTACCGGGCGAGGTAGAAGCCTATTGGCAGAGGCGTATAGAGTAGTTGATGTAGCGCCAATCTACCAGCTCGTTTACAATGAAGAAGGCGACTATCCTCCTGTCGCTGCCAGGTATCCGATTGGGCTACGCCTCTACCTTGAAAACGGTGAAATGTTCGAGATGTACTATGTACCGCCGGAAGTAATCGAAGCACTCGAGATGATCCGCAACGGTAACCCTCCCCCCAGAAGGCAGAGCCTCTTCTCCCTACTAGCCTTCCACGACGAGTTCAAGGACCTGATGGACAAGAGCCTTGACAAGGTGGTCATAGACGAGTTCGACGAGAACACAGGGGTTTACACTGCAACGGTCCATTTCGAGAGCGACGGCCTCCATTTAACAGTGAAAATGATCCCGAGCCACGCTCTCTTTCTAGCGATGATAACTGATAAACCAGTATACGTCTCAGAGGAACTCTTAGAGGTAGCATTAGAGGAAGAAGAGGATAACGAGGGCGAGGAAAGCGAGGACTTTTACTAACCCCCTTAGGCTATAGTTTACCTCCTGGGCTTCTGCTTCTTCCCAAGCCATAGGGCTTTCAGAGATACTCCATTCACCATTACGACCCTATACCTGACTCCCGGGATGTCACCCATGGATCGGCCCCTGGGGCCTCCGATGCCTTCGATTATAACCTCGTCGTGCTCGTCGATATACAATATTCCTCCGTCTCTCGGGACGAACGCTGTGACAACCTTCTTGTTCTTGACCAGCTGAACCCTAACGCACTTTCGGAGAGCAGAGTTTGGCTGCCTGGCCTCGACTCCAACTTTCTCTAGAACAATGCCACGCGCCATGGGTGCGCCTTCGAGGGGGTCGTATTTCTTCTTCAAGCCTAGCATTCTTCTCTTGAACTCTCTCTGGCTCCACCTGAACTTCATTCTCTTCCTTCTCAGCTTCCTTGCAGCAAACAGGCCTACAGGCGATTTCTTACCGGTCATGCCTCCCGCATCCCCGGCTACTGGCTGGTCTCCGTGGTTTTTAAGCTATGCCTGGCTTCTGACCCGCCTCATTTAATAACCACGCTGTTTACCCCGAAGAGTTTCTGGAGCACTAGCCTGGCCCTCTTTATATTCCTGCCTTCCCGGCCTATGGCTCTGCCTTTATCCTCTTCGGCAACCTTAACTATGACTGTCTTGGAGTCCCCCCGCTTGACGATGTCCACTCCCAGGATTTTCACTGAGGGGAATAGGTTCCTCACCATACCCTCTATATCGTCGGCATACGCTACTATCTCTATGTTCTTCTTGAGGAGCGCCCGCAGGAGTTTCACATTCTTGCCGCCTTTTCCTATCGCTTTACCTACGTCGGTGTCCTTGACTAGGAAGATAAGCTTGTTATTCTCCTCATCCATTATACACCTGATTCCTAGTGCTCCCGTTAGCTCTTCGAGAATAGAGAGGTAACGTAGCTCTTCGGGTGTTATCCGCTCCTCGCTCATCGGCTTTCTCCCTTCACAACCGTTACTCTATTAGGCTGAGTATCTTTGAGGTTCCCTCGTCTATTACTCCTATCATGGAGGCGACGAAGGGCTTTCCTAGGGCGCTGCCGAGGTCTACACTGGTGCCTTCATACTCTATAATTGGTATGTTTCCGAGCTTCGCGTAGTATTTGACTCGAGCTTTTGTTTCTGGCGGGGTGTTCTTCGCCATTATGACTAATTTTAATTTACCTGTTTTTAATAGTTTAAGTGTCTGCCTTGTTCCTATCACATACTTGCCGGTACGTATGAGGTTTCGCAGCTCCTTCTCTATTGAGAGCGACATTTGCTGGCACCTCCTCTACCCTTTCGGCTGGGCTGGTTCCCCGGGTGTATCTACTTCTCACGGGTTTTTAACCATACTACGACTCCAGTGCCGACGGGCGGTGGCTGGCCTATTATCGACTTCTCGGAGACTCCCCGGAAGTTCTCGACTTCTCCTGTGGCTGCAGCGTCGTAGAGGTTCTTAACGGTCATTTCGAAGACCGCCCTGGCTAGTACGCTCTCCTTCTCGCCGGCGATGCCGAGCCTTCCAATCTGCCTTATTTTCCCAGTAAATGTCATCATGTCTGCTACTAGCATTACGTGTCTTATGTCAACGTCTAGTCCAGCGTCTTTCAGCACCTTCATTATCTCGTTTATTATAGCGTTTCTGGCCGCTTCTATTCCCAGGACTTGTGCTATCTCGTGTATGTTGTTAGTTGTAGTTCTCCTGTGGTCAACGCCTCTTACGCGGAGTACTTCTGCTAGGTTGCTTCCTTCTGTTACAATATAGTACTCCTTGACTTTCTCCCCGTTTACTTCCTTCTCTTCTGCTTGTATCACGGCTCTCTTTATTCCCTTGATGCCCTTGAGGTATACTTTCTTTATCTTGTTCTCTACTTCCTTGTAGGCCATAGGATCAAAGTAGTATTCTGGAGGTAGGACTCTCTCGGAAGCTAATAGTCTAATGACGTAGGGCTCCTCGGTTTCCTCTACTTCTCCCAGCTTGCTCCGCTTTAACGCTTCGATAACTTTCTCGACGGTTACTCCTCTATCCTCTAGCATCTCGGGGTCTAGTATTATGTAGAATTCGTTGGAGCCTAGAGCGTACTGAACCTCGTCTATTACGTTTCCGACCGTAGTGTATTGTAGCCTTCTGGCTATCTCTTTGGCCTTCTCTTCATCGTAACGGTGCTTCTCGTCAAGGTAGACAGTCATTATTGGTGTAGACGGCTCCCTCCTCGCGTCAACAATCTCTATTAGCCTTGGTAATCCGAGGGTTACGTCGAACTCGATTACTCCAGCATAGTGGAATGTTCTGAGAGTCATCTGGGTGCCAGGCTCCCCTATTGATTGTGCTGCAACAGTACCTACCGGTTCTCCTGGCTGGGCGAGAGAGCGGGTGTATATTATTATAGCATCCCTTATTATTAGTAGTTTTTGCTTATCTGTTAGCTTCTCGTTCTTGATGACCTTCTCTTCTATCTCCTCCATCTTCTTTGGGGGAAGGATAGTTCTAGCTATCTCTATGATTTCCTCGAGATTATCCGTGAATATGTTTAACGGTTTACTCATTCTTAGTCACCTCACTACTTCACACGAGAGTACTTCTCAATTAACCTGTCAATATCAACAGGGTCTCCGTGATACGTCTTCATGGGGTCAACACCGTCCTCTCCATACCTTAACTGGATTAGGTTCCCATAGGCGTCTCTCACGGTTCCATCATGCATCACTAGGGCGTCGCTCAGGGCGTGCATTAGCCTTCTCTGCATGTAGCCGCTCTGGCTTGTCTTAACGGCCGTATCTACTAGACCCTCCCTTCCGGCGGCAGCGTGGAAGAAGACTTCCACGGGCCTTAGACCGTAGCGGAAGTTGCCTCTTACGAAGCCCTTGGCCTCGGGGGCTAGGTCTCCCCACTTGAAGTGTGGAAGAGTCCTATTGCGGTAGCCCCTGTGGATCCTCTTGCCCCTGACTACTTGTTGGCCTAGCATTGCAACCATTTGGGCAATGTTCGTCTCGCTGCCCCTCGCTCCTGTCCTAGCCATTATGAAGACATCGTTGAATGGATCCATATAGTTCACTGCTACCTCAGCAGCCTTTCGGAAGAGTTCTTGCAGCCTGTTAATTATCTTAATCTCTAGGCTATCCTCCGGGGTTCTCCCTGGTATCGGCTCTAGTTTCCCTTGCTTGTAGAGTTCAATCATTTCCATTATCTCTTTCTTGGCCTCCTCAACCAGCCTATCGATCTCTCTCCTAGCCTCCACAGGTATGTCTACGTCGGATAGGCTTAGGGTTAGGCCCCTCAACTCGAGCATCCTAATATAGGACTTATAGATACTGTCTAGCATCTCCCTTGCCTTGGTGTCGCCATACTCTAGGGCTATGATGTGGAGGACGTTGTTGGGCTGCTCTGCCCCGATGGCATTCTTATCGAATACTCCCATGAGGAGTTTCCCGTCTCTTATCGCTATGTAGGAGTCGTTGAAACAATCATAGCTGTCACATGCTAGGGGGCCAGCATTAATCTTAGCCCTGCCCTCATAGTTGAAGTCTTCTGGTAGGAAGAGGCTTACTATCTGCTTGCCAGTCCAGTACTCCTTCGGGTGGAGTATCGCTGGCTCGGGTATCTCGCCTTTATAGCCAGCCTTCGCTAGGAGTTCCAGTACTTCCTCCTTGGTGAAGAGCCTTGTCTTCACGGTCATTAAGTAGGCTCCGCTGATGTAGTCTTGTCTCCCACCGATTATCGGTCCGCCGTACCTGGGAGTCTTAATGTTTCTCTCGACTAGTAGTATTTCCTCGGCTTCCGCAGCTGCCTCCTCAGAGCGTGGGACGTGGAGGTTCATCTCGTCTCCGTCGAAGTCTGCGTTGTAGGGCGGGCAGACTAGGGGATTCAAGCGGAAAGTCTTACCGGGCATTACTCTTACTCTATGGCCTAGTATTGACATTCTGTGCAGGCTAGGCTGCCTGTTAAAGAGGACTATATCACCGTCTACAAGGTGCCTCTCGACTATATCGCCCGGCTCTAGGCTCTCTGCCAGCTGCTTATGATTCTTATGGTAGCGCAGGTCTATCTTAGTCCCCGTCCTCGCTTTTATTACGTAGGTCGCCCCGGGCCACTTGTAGGGACCGTTGAGTACTAGCTTCCTGGCCTCATCAATATTCTCTAGCGTGACCCTCATTGGATAGGTTAGGATCATTGCTATTTCCTTCGGGACTCCCACCTCATTAATGCTTATCTCGGAATCTGGGCTTATCACGGTTCTAGCAGAATAGTTCACTCTCTTACCGGAGAGATTGCCCCTGAGCCTCCCCTCTTTACCTTTAAGTCTTTGAGCAAGGGTCTTCAGCGGCCTGCCTCCCCTATGCTGTAGCACATAGACGTTTGGCAGCTCGTTATCAATATAGGCGGCGATCATGTGCTGGAGCGCTATCCAAGCATCCTCAACCATCGTCTCGGGCGCGCTGGTTCGGAGGTAGTGCTTCAGCCTCTCATTCTGCCTAATAATCTCGACTAGCGCGTGTGTAAGGTCGTCCTCAGACTTAAGGCCTGTTTCGAGGGTTATGGGCGGTCTTATCGCCAGCGGGGGCACAGGTAGTACAGTTGCAACCATCCATTCGGGCCTGCTATACTCTGGGTCTAACCCTAGGAGCTCTACGTCCTCGTTCCTAACCTTCTCAAGCCTATCCCTAATCTCGATAGGCGTCAGCCGTACTTCTCCCTCAGGGCGCTCCTCGTAGAATATGACGGGGCGAATGTAGCGTATCTTGTACTGCCTAGCCCCACAGTGAGGGCATACTGAGTTCTGCGCCGCCTGCTTCCTGACTTCTTTTATAAAGCTCTGTGCTAGGCGGGGCCACTTCTCCTTAAGCGTCTTTAGTATCCTCCTCATCCTATTGGCCTGTTCCTCTGGAAGGAGGATCCTGCTACAGGACCTGCAGGTGGCTTGTAGCACCGCGTTGACATGGTCGCTATAGTAGGGGAGTAGCACTGGCCTAGCTAAGTCAATCTTGCCGAAGTGGCCTGGACATGCATCTCTCCTGTTACCGCAGACGGGGCATACCTCTCCCGGCTCTATCGCGCCGAAGTGGGGGTCCCTCGGGCCACCCATAACCGGAGTACCGTCGCTCTCATAGAGCTCCGCACGTGTCACGGTTACACGAGCCATGCGGGAAATCTCGTGTGGAGGGAGGACTCCGAACTTTATCTTAGATAATATATAGGATTCCACGCTCACCCGAGACCACCCCCATACTAGGCTTTCGACTTAGTTCGAGGGGCCGCCTTCTCAGAGGCCGCCTCCCGCTTACCGTTGCCCCCGTCGCGCTTGAGGAAGGATGCGCTAAAGCCTGGGAGCTTGTTTAGCACGTCAATCTTGCTTGACACTATTAGCCTGGGCTTGATTACCATGCTAGTTATCTCTTGTAGGAGTAGCTTGAACGCGTAGGGTACGATTACGGGTTTCACGTCGCCGTCCTCCTCGTGGATCGGGCACTCGTAGACCCCCTTCCTAGCATTATACCATGCTATATGCCCGCACTTGTTACACACGAGCATCTCATACTTGTCGCTGTTGAATAGCATCCTGTCCCTTAGGAGGGCGGTGGCTCCGTGGCCTATGAGGCAGTCTCTCTCCATCTCGCCAAACCTTAATCCTCCCTGCCTCGCCTTGCCCTCCGTCGGCTGCCTTGTTAGGAGCTGCACCTTCCCAGTCGCCCTTGCGTGCATCTTATCGGCTACCATGTGGTAGAGCCTCTGGTAGAATGTTATGCCGACTGTTATTGGTTTTTCAATCCTTCTCCCGGTCCTGCCATCATACATTACTTCACGGGCGTTGGGGTCGTAGCCTCTCTTGACCAGCTCCAGTCTCAACCCCTCGATGTCTTGCTTGTAGAAGGGTGTCCCGTCGATGTATTTCGCCATTAGTGCACCGGCTTTTCCAGCGATGCTTTCGAGCAGCTGGCCGACGGTCATCCTGGAGGGTATTGCGTGCGGGTTCATTATTATGTCCGGTACGATCCCGTCCTCCGTGTAGGGGAGGTCGTACCTTGGTAGGAGTATGCCGATTACACCCTTCTGGCCATGCCTGCTCGCGAACTTATCGCCTATCTCCGGAATCCTCTGCTCTCTAACCCTCACCTTGACTAGCTTGTATCCCTCCTGGGTCTGGGTTAGGATTACGCTGTCAACTATACCCTCCTCACCATACCTCAGCTGCACGCTCGTGTCTCTACGAATAAGGGCTGTTGACACCATGACCCTCTCTTCTCCAATGAATCTTGGCGGGCTGACTCTCCCGATTAGGACGTCCCCGCCCTTAACGTATACCTCCGGGTCTACTATGCCGTCTGGGCCTAGCTTCCTGTAGTACTCGTCCCCCTTATGGTCGAGTAGATTCGGCTCCGGTATCCTTATCTCATCCATGGCTCCGCCAGGGTAGAGGCTCTGGGCCGCGGTGTACACTCGGAAGAAGTGGGCCCTTGCGAGGCCGAAGTCCACGCTAGACTTGTTGAAGACTATGGCGTCTTCCATGTTGTAGCCCATGTAGGACATTAGGGCTACCACCATGTTCTGGCCCGCAGGCCTCGAATTGTAGCCGATTAGGTCTAGCATTCTCGTCTGGACTATCGGCTTTTGCGGGTAGTGCAGGAGGTAGGAGTGGCTGTCGGTCCTGTACTTGTAGTTTAGGGCGTAGAGTCCTAGGGCCTGCTTAGCCATTGCGGACTGGTAAGTGTTCCTGGGGCTCTGGTTGTGCTCTAGATAGGGGATGGTCGCCGCCGCTACCCCTACTATCGCGTGGACCCATAGTTCTAAGTGAGTGTGCTCTTCTGTGACATCTTCCGGGAACTCTGCTATATACGCGTTCTCCTCCTCGTCCGGGTCGAGGAGCTCTACGACTCCCATCCTAACGAGGTCCCAGAAGTCTAGCTCCCCTTTCCTAACCTTCTCGGCTAATTCGCTTGTGAGCTTGGGCTTACCGTTCTCCACCACTATTAGGGGTCTCATAAGGCGTCCTTCATCGCTATTAATGTAGACCTCGTTGACATACTCGGTCTGGATGTGGGCGGCTCCTATTTCATAGGAGATTTCACCCCTCCTACGCCTCTTCCTTATCTCCGCTACTAGTTTCTCGCCGTTGGGGTGGTAGCCTACCGGCCTCCCGTTCAGGAACACCTTGGCGCCAACCTCCATTATCTCGGGAGGCCTTCCCTCCTCGAGAGCCTCGTTTACCACATCACGTATGGGTATTACTCCGAGATCGTAGAGGAGCGATTCGATCTCTGACTCGGGGACTCCCACCGATATGTAAGCCTGGAGGGCCAGGTTCTTTACGAGACCGCAGTTTATACCCTCTGGGGTCTCGAAGGGGCAGAGCCTCCCCCAGTGTGTTCCGTGAAGGTCCCTAGCCTCAAGGTGTACTTGTCCCCTGCTAAGCGGGGATATTACCCTCCTCAAGTGGCTGTGTAGGCTTATCCAGTTGGTCCTGTCCAACGCCTGGCTGACGCCTGTCCTATCCCTTCCCCAGTTACCGGTTGCAAGGGCAGTGCGTAGCTTGTCGGTTATCACGTCGGGGCGTATAAGGTAGGATAGCTTTAAGCTGGAAACGGGCTTCTGCGTCGTGAGCCTCTCCAACTGTTGCTGGATTGTGTAGACGAAGCTGTTAAGGGCTTCACGGAATATCTCGGCTATCAGGTCTCCTGCCAGCCTGAGCCTCTTGTTAGCATAGTGGTCCTTGTCGTCGGCGGGTCTCTTACCCAGGTAGTGTTGGAGCACCCTGTTAGCCATCTCGGCTAGGAAGAAGGCCTTCTTCTCCCTGTCCTCAGGCTTGCTGCCAAGGTGCGGGAGGAACTGGTTGTCTAGGAACTCGAGGGCCCTCTCAATCCTCTTTTCCCTAGGCTGCCCGCTAGCGAGCCTGTTACCGATATACTCCAACGCCTCCTCCTGCGTCCTAGCAATGTGGGCTACCTTCTCGAAGCTGGGCACGAGTTCCTGTTGCACGTCGGGGTCTGGGGAAACGGCATACGCTATCTCACGCTCCTCCACGAAGCCGAGGGCCCTCATGAGTATTACGAAGGGTATCCTCGCGTTTAGCCGGGACATGGACACCTCGAGGCTACCGTCACTCATTCTGTCAACTATGACCTGGCGCCTTACACCCAGCATTGTGGAGACTACCTTGGCGCTATGCGTTATCTTCGCCGTCCCGGCGGCCGCTGGTCCAACGATTATCCTGTTTACTGCTAGGTCCTCCTGGATGACGACGACCTTCTCGCTACCATTAATTATGAAGTAGCCTCCCGGGTCGTAGGGGTCCTCGCCTATACTGGTTAGCTCCTCCTCGCTCATCCTGGAGAGCGGGTCTATGACTGATTTCACCATAACGGGGAAATCAGCGATTTTAACTTCCTTATCCTTCTCCTTCACATGACCATTTACTATGAGCGTTGCCTTGACGAAGAGTGGCGCAACATAGGAGAGATTCCTCATCCTACAGTCCAGGGGGTATATTCTAGTCGAGTACCCAGCACTCTTGACCTCTGGATGGCCGAAGCGTACCTCGCTAATCTGAATCCTAATGTCTGGCAGGTTAGGGGGCAGGGGCCCCTTCCTACGACGCATCATCCTCCAAGCAGGCGTTATCTCTCCAATTGAATCAATCATCTCCTGAATCTTCCTTGACACCAGCTGGTTATAGGAGTCCAAATGCTGCCTGGCTAGGCCTGTTGACTTTATGAAGGAGTTGTATACGGGCCATAGGTCTTCTACAGTGATTGGAGCTTCCATGCTCGAGCCAGAATCCTTCTTCTTGGGCATACTAGCAAGCACCCCTTCTAGAATGCTACAACGATCCTGTAATACACGGTTTCGCCTGCCGTGGGCGATTTACGCGTGATCTTAATAATGTCTCCGGGCTTCGCCCCGATAAGCTGTACTACGGGGTCATTAACACTAATAGCTGGGAGCCTGCTCGGAGGGACCCCCAGTTTCTGGAGGACCTCGACAGCCTCCTCGAAGGATAGGACCTCGTGCTTGGGGACGAGCTCGTGCTCTAGAATCTTCTTACTAACCCTCCTCTTAGACCGAGATGGCAACTGGTCAGGCCCCCCACTTGCTCGCAGAATGGGGGTAGGGAGTCCGAGTTCTTATAGACTTTTCCCCAATACGGTTAGAGTAGCCAGCTTTAGACTTATATCCCATAGTGGGGATGCACTTGACCTGGTGGGCCCGTAGCTCAGCCTGGCAGAGCGGCGGGCTTTTAGCGTGGGGGCCTAGTCCTGGCCCCGGAGCGGAGGAGACCCGTAGGCCCCGGGTTCAAATCCCGGCGGGCCCGCCACACTCGAGGAGAGAGGGCTCCTAGCCCGCTACCCCCACATCCTCATGCATAATATAAGCCCATGCGAACGGGTCAATCACGCCCGGGGTCCACCAAGTTGAGTGGTATCGGAGATAGCTGTAAGAGAGCCCTCAGATACGCTAATGGAGTTCTACGCTTCCTAGGCGAGATCAAGGAGAAGATGCCCTCAGGGTACTCGGAGCTATTAGATGCCGCTGAGAGATACAGTATGGACGCCATATACTATGCTGGCAAAGGAGCCTGCGACACCGCTCTATCAGCCGCCTCGTACGCCGAAGGACTCATCGACTCCTTGAAATACACAGGCGTGCTGGAAGCCGAGTGGCCCGCTAGGGAATGGGAAGAGGAGCGCGTATTCCTCGCGGGCACTTTCGACCTCCTACACCCGGGCCACGTAGAACTCTTGAAGTTCGCCTCCAGCTTCGGCAAGCTTTACGTTGTCATAGCTAGGGATAACACGATTCGGGAGGAGAAGAGGAAAGAGCCTATACTCGATGAGGAGTCAAGGCTCCGAGTAATCTCCTCCGTGAGATACGTCTACGAAGCGATGCTGGGAGATCCCGTGGACAAGTTGAAATCGGTTGAGAGGGTAAACCCCGATATCATAATCCTTGGACCAGACCAGCCCTTCGACGAGGAAGAGCTAGCCAGGATAGTCGAGGCTAGGACTGGTAAGAGGCCCCGCGTTGTAAGATTTAAGGGGAAGGTTTCCTTCTCTGGGGGTTTACGTAGCACTAGCGACATTATCCGAAAAATCTGTCAAGGCTCATACTGCTCGAGCATTCAATAAAGCCGGGCCTGGCAACCCCGGTCCTCTTCACCTCCCGTCTTATCCTCTTTGATATAGCGTCGGCTATCCTCGTTGGCTCTGGCAACCGGCTGCCGGGTTTTAACATGGATTTGACTAATCTTACTGCCGAGTCTAGGCTTATCCTGTGGCCCGGGCTGACGTATATCTCCTTCCCTCTGCCGGATTCTATTACTGCGGCTATCTTCTCGCCATTATCGCCTACTAGGAGTCTTAGGGGTCCCTCAGCGATCTCCTTCCCGTACAATCGCTTCTTTGCTACCCCGATGGAGGGCGTGTTCGAGACTACTCCAACATGCGATGCGATTCCGAAGCGCCTGGGGTGGGCTATGCCGTGGCCGTCTACCACGTATAAGTCGACATGGTTCCTGAGCCTCGCTATTATGGGTCCTAGCACCGCCATCTCCCTGAATGCTAGTAGTCCTGGTATGTAGGGTATGCATACTATTCTCGTATAGGCGTAGCAGGCCTCCTCGGCGAGTGACGGGTATGATAGAACGGCCGCTACCCCAATGCCTAGGTCGTAGCCCTCTACCTTTGTATATGCGACGTCTAGCCCTGCAACCCGGTGAATCGGTCCATAATCGTCCCTTACTATCACTTTACTCGCTAGTAGCTCCTGAGCTCTCCTCGCCTTCGCAGGGCTGAACCTGCTGAGGATCTCCTTGCACTCCCGGGGTTGCGGCGTCGCCTACCCCTCCTCAACCCGGACTCTTAGCTTTACCGACTCCTCCCTGACCCCCTCCTTGCTTATTAGGATGGAGTCTATTCCATCGCCTGTACCCGCGTCCCTCACTATGGCTGTTTTAACCGCGTTGATCGCTATTTGCAAAGCCTCCTCTCCGCTCAAGTCCTCCCTATAATTGGCTTCGAGGTAGCCGTAGGCTATCGTAGCTCCAGTGCCTACGGCGGCATATGGCTCTTCGGTTATAGAGCCTAGAGAGTCGAGTACGTAGAGCTTCGGGGTCCCGTCTGGGTCTAGCCCGCCTACGATAGTTTCCACTATGAAAGGCAACATCTTATATGAGTACATTATGAGTGAGAGCCTCTTAGCCGTCATGTACGTAGTGATGGGGTTTCCTGTTGTCAGCTCGTAACTCTTAAGGTCGGCCTTTAATATCCTAACGAGCCCGCTGATATCACCGTAGAGGCCGGCGAAGACAATCCCTATCCTGTTGTTTATACGGAACACCTTCCTAGCATTCCTACTCATGATAAAGGTACCATAAGCCATTCTTCTATCAGTAGCTAGAGCCACACCATCCCTAGCCTTCACGCCCACGCTCGTCGCTCCGAAGAAGCTCGACAACCCTCAACCACACCAGGGACGAGATTAGGGTAGACTGGGATTCATAAATTGAGCCCATGCACCGATTACTTCCGCTAGCATACGAGGCGCCTTCCAATGGCCCGCCTCTAGCCCCGGAGTACCCGGGCCCCTACCTGCATACGTGTACCATCCCAGCGATTACCTTCTAGGGTGCAACGGGTTGAAGCGGAGATGCCCTTGCTGCGGATCAAACAGGATCATTGTAGACCCCCTTAGCGGGAATCTCGTGTGCCAGGATTGCGGGTGCGTTATAGAGGAGGGGCTAATCGACGACTATAATCCGGGTAAGAAGGGGGAGGAGGAGAGATATCCCCCGAAAAGGCGGGTACTGGGGAAGCCCCTGCCGTCTGGCGGTACAACCTCCTGGGGTATGAGGAGGATCGGGCCTACTAAGGTGCTAGGGGGCGATCCGCCAGACCATGTTAAGAAAATCGCCAATAGCCTTCCCCACGTTATCAGCGTTAGGAGTAGGACTAAACTGGCCCTAGCGTACTACATCTATGAGAGATCAGAAGGGAACAGTAAGACGAGGGCTATAGCAGTAGCCTCTGAAAAGACGGGGCTATCAAAGCGTAGTCTCGAGAGGATAATACGACGTTATAGGCCCTGGATCGAGGGAGAGATACGCCGGGTAGCAACGGGATGGAGGACGGCTTCAGGGACCCGGCGAGCATAGCCAAGAAGATACACGTGCCAACTTACGATGAGATCCTTGAAAAAATCAGGGCCCGTTATCCGAGAGGCGGTAAGACCCTATACGAGAAACAACTGGCCACGCTCCAGAAAACCTACGATATAGCTATCTCCAAGACGGATTTCGTCAGGAGCCTCACAAGGCTACTCGACAGCCTTCACCCCTTCTACTGGAGACTCATAGAAATAGACTTCGACAAGGACAAGGTGCATAAGGCTATCTCCTGCGTAAGCAAGGCTAGGAAGCTAGCCTCCAAGTTCTACGACAAGTATCGCTTCCTACTGCTTGCCGCTGAGGATAAGAGAGAACTCCTCAGGGTAGCGAGTGAGGGCAGGGGGAGAATACTCTCGGTTTTCAAGAAGTGCCGGAGAGAGCTAGGCTACCTCCGGGACCTCGTGATCTTCATCCAGAAACTGCCAGGCATAGACCCCGGCCTCCCGACGATCATAGTCGCCGGGGCGCCGAGCAGCGGCAAGTCCACCCTCGTCAGGAATGTCTCCAGGGCTCAGCC